>OFFV01000831.1_pt1 | contig 20827 bp, 41 predicted proteins | sample 1521461 | NCBI WGS metagenome assembly OFFV01 (sample SAMEA3504120, study PRJEB24116) | mouse gut metagenome | biome: mouse gut; feature: mouse-associated habitat; material: faeces | place: Denmark | collected 2011 | reverse complement strand
TCAAATTCCGCGATAAACTCCAGACGTCGATTATAGCGTCGCTTGTGCTCTCTGCGTTCGCTCATTAGATTATCTCCTCTCATAGCATAAAAACGCCCCTGCCAGATGGTAGGGGTGAGAAATGGGAAATCCCGTCTCCAGCCGGTAGCTAACCGGCAGAAACGGGATTTCCCATGAGTGGATGTAGTGGGCGGTAAGAAGGACGTCCGTGAATGGGCGGCAGGCTGTTGGTTTCCTTTCCAACTAACCCAGTTTATATTTTACTCCACTTGACAGGCTTTGTAAAGTATCACAAGGTATCACTGGGTATTAACTTTTCTAATATCTTTGCCTTTATCTTTTTAGCGTTGGATACTGAGTACCCCACACCTACTGCCACGTTTGACATTTTCCTGCACTCCACATAAAACAGCCTCATGAGTTCCCGCTCTCTTTTTGACAATGACGCTTTCTTTAGCCATCTCCAAATGTACTCCCGTTCAAACTTCAGTTGATGGCGCAACTCCATGATTTTTTCTTCTGTTTCTGCGGCGGTCTGTATGGCTTCCCCCGCTTTTCCGCTTTTTGCGACTGTAACGGAGGAAATACTGGAATTTACTCCCCCGGTGGTTCTCAGATGGTCCAGCCATTCCTCTAAGGCATCCAGTTCATCTTTTATTTTCCGGGCGGCCTCCAGTTCTTGTTTTGTCATTTTGGTTTCCTCCTTTTATACTACTTCTCCCCACCGCTCTTTCAGCCACACAAAAAATTCCGGATACATCCTTTGGTAATGATACAACATCCCATTTTCCAGGATTGCATTGTTGTAGAGCATGGTGATTTCATTCCGATTTTTTCGGCGGTCAAGATATGGATAATCATAAACTTGTAAGTATTCCAGGCGGTTTGAGAAGATATAAGCCCAAATATCATCATCCGTCATATTTGCCAAAGGGCAGCATGTCATAGATTCCCGCGCCTTTGTGACGTATATCTGCCCCATTTTGTTAAGCACCGCTTTCCGCCTTTTACTCTCATCCTTGCGCATCCCTATGATTTGGAGGTCAACACCACGGTCCCGGCAAAACTCCTCCGATTTTTTTGCAAAGTCATAGTTTGTCCGGTGGAATATTTTTCGTTCCCTTTGGGTTTCTGGAAATAGCGTAAATCGCCCGCATTCCTCCCAGCAATCTACTTCTCCCAGGCAGTCCAAAATATGATACTTAAGCCCATATTTCTCCGCGCTTCGCTTCAGAAGGTCAATATTCTCCCTTGGCGTCTCAATATCTGCGCAGACCCCGTACTTAAAAAATATGAGGTCCCCGCGGAATCCCGATTTTGCAGCGATGTCCAAGAGCACAACGCTGTCTTTCCCGGAGCTAAAGGACAAGGCCGGCTTTTTAGACTGTGATAAAGCCTCCTCTACGGTCGAGATTGCTGCGGCTACCCGCTTTTGGTGGGCTTTGAGTTTGGCGTAAAGCAGATACGCCGCTTTCTCATTCTCAAATTGGGACATGGCACAACCTCATATTTTTGGCTTTCCAGTATGGAGGCTTTACAGCATATTTCATGACGGGATATCCGGTCAGGCCCAGGCTTTCAGCCTCTTCGCTCCCAACTTCCACTGGTCGCATAAGCCCATATTCCGGGTGCCATAGGCTGTAATCCTCTGCACACGCCTCAACTGTCCACCTGTCCACGATTCCGTATCCTGCGGCATATTTTTTCCCAACCGCCGGGATTGCGTCTAACAGCGTCTGCACCTTATCCGCATGGCCCATGGCAAAAAAGGTAATCTTGCCGTCCTTTACTGTTCGAATGACGCTGGGAATTCGATAGGCGCGGTACAGGCCAACGCTGTCGCTGATGATGCCTTTCTCCATGTCCAGCCTATCCATTTTATCCCCATTGAAAAAGTTGGGGCGTTTGTTGAGATGTTCCACCGTCCGCCCGGTCTCCTCATAGATTCCGCGGCTGGCCGCCCACCGATTTCCTGGAAGCTGTTTAAGCGGAAGTCCTGTGTATCCATAGTATACTTCCCGCCCCATGCCCTCCAGGACATGTGGCGCGTGCTTATAAAACCACGCATGATAGAGGATAGCATCCAGCATCACAATGCCATCTGCGCTGTTAAGCCGGCCATCTGCCAGGTGTGCAGTGACCTTAATCGGGCTTGTCGGCTTTTTTGCCATTTTTCTTCTCCTTCTTGTCAAAGAACACTAACGCTTCGGGCCCCTGCCGGCGGATATGGTCCTCATAATCCAGGATTAGGGTGCGGGTAATATCCGAAATACTGACCTCGCCCTGCTTGACCGAAATCTCCCCATTATCCAGTTCCGCATCAAACAGCCCGAATCCTTTAGCGGACATCCCACCCAGCTTTGGGGTCTCAAACCACTTCGCAAGGCCGGCGTAAAATGCTCCCATTTCAAGCGCCGTAGTCCCAGGAAGGAATATAATATCCTGCACAAACTCGGTCCCCGCCGCCATGTACTGCACGCTGAATCGCATCTGCGTGGAGGCTTTCGCTTCCTTCTCCGCCTCCGGGTCCAAAATGTGACCTGACAGCTTATCATTTTTGCTGTCGTCCGTCCGGGTAAACTCCATCTCGTCAATCAGGCTGTGCCAGGACAGCTCGCTATAGATGCCCGTGATTTCCTCCGTTTCCCGGCATATCGGGTATGCAAAGGAGGAAATCATCTTTCCGGACATAATCATGTCCCCCAATCCTCCCCCCAACAAAGAGATAGAAGGAAATGCCTCCCGAATCTTCTTAGCCTTTTCAACGTCATCTTTCATGGTGCCGTTGATGTTTCCTCCGGAAAAGAGGATGTGGAAAGTCTCCTTGCTCACCTTGACATCCAGCAAATCCAGCAAGTGTAACGCCATGCTGTCCCGGAGCTGCCCCCGGATGCTGTTGCCGGTGATTACCGGGACACGCCCGAAGGATGTCAAAACCGTCTGGAAGTAGCTTCCGGAGCTTGCGGTCTCTCCGATATGAGAGACAGGGGACAGCATTTTATACCTCATCCTCATTTTCATTTTCTTCGACCTCCTGTGTTAATTTTTCCCGTTGGATGCGCTCCCGTACCAGCATGATCAGGTAGAGGGATTCGCTGTTGTATAACGGCATCAAGCTATTATCCGCCATGATCTCCAGGCGGTAGTCCTTGACTCCTTCGCTCAGAACCATCTCACCCTCTTCGGAGATAATTACCGGGTCCCCAGTATCCAGATACCTTGGCTTGATGCTGTCAATTTTGGCTTTCCGGCAGAATTCCTGGGCAAACTCCGCCGTTGTGCTGCTTTTCAGGCAGGCACCCCGGATGAAAGACTGGAACCTGTCCCATGTTTCCAGGCCGTTCAGGGGGCTTACCGGTTTCCGGCTGCGGTACATGGCGTACAGCAGCAGCGCCGCCTTGGCGTGACTTAAACTGTCAGTGTCGAACTTATACAACATAGTGCTTCCTCCTCTGTGATTTCCCGCTTCTGTCCACAGTAGAGCGGTATCTGGATTTCTCTTTTCTGTAACTCTCTCCGCAAATGATCCAGAGGCCGAAATCCGGCCTTCCGGAGCACCTGGAAAGGGATCTCTCCCCGTTTCATCTGCTCTTTACCAGCTCCCAGCGTCTGTAAACCCTCCACAAAGTCAAATAGCTGCCGCATTCGTTCCGGTGTTGTGTAAATAGTCTCCGTCTCCAGGTTTACGGCAAATCGGCCGGCGTCATAGTTCCACCTTGACCTGTAAAATAGGTGTTTTTTTTGGCTGGTTGAAATGACAAAGAGAAATGGCGGCTTCTGATGACTGGTCAACTGGTCCCGCAGTTCTCGGACATTTATAAGCCGTATTCCGTCCGGATTTACGATATAATTATAAAAATATAGGCTGAACAGGTCGGCGCAGCGCTGGCAAACATAATCTCCGACATACGCCCAATCGGTAAAATTGGAAGAAACAATTTCCTTTGTTCTGATTCCACTTTTGACGTGCGTGTTGCAAATGGGGCAATCAAATTCTACTTCACAGACCGGGAACTGCTTTATTTTCACCTCCTTCAGGATGTCGTTGCCTTTTCCATCCCTTGTCAGATATGGGATTATCTTTTCTTCATCTGGTTTCACTCCATTCCCTCCTCCGGCTTTCGGCGGTAGGCAAACCAGGTCTTTCCATATTCTTCAAACTTGAATTTCGTTTCTATCACAACCACAAAACTTTCCGGCATAAGCACAAAGCCATAACCGTTGATAAATTTTTTTATGGTCTTTGTATATTCGCCGATTCGCTCAACCCAGACCCATTCCCTATCCATCTCTCGCAGCTCCTCCAGGGTCAGCGGATTGTTTGTCGATAGGCCAACAGTGTTTATTCCATATAATTCGCAAACTACTTTCCACAAGCCTTTCAGTTCGCTAATTTCTACTGGCGTCAGTCCGGTATCCTCGTAGGCGGCGAGGTGGTCAACGGCAATACGATACCTTTGCATCAAATCATTTCGTGCTGCATCCTCACTTGGGTATGTACTTGCCATTTTCAGCGCAGCACCTTTTTCTGTTTTAATTGTCAGTCGTTCCATCTCATTCCCACCATTCCCCAAATTTGTCGTCTTCTTCGATGTCTAATTCTTCCAGTGCGTCTGTCAATTCCCGCCACCGGGGCAACCTCCGCGACATGAAGGTCTCTGATAATATCCTCCAGGTCGCTTGAGGTGATAGCAAGTCCAGCGTCAACTGCACACACAACTGCTCCAACTACAACTTCCCGCTCAACATATTCAACCATCTTCTTTTCCTCTTCCGGCCTGCGGCGGATGACCAGAGCGGCTTCCAGTTTTTGTTTTGTCATTATATCACCCCTGCCTTTGTTTCAGTTCTTTCAATTCCATCAGCCAATTCTTCAGCTGGTCGTGTTCTTCTGCGCACTGATTATTACAATTACCCCTTTCTTTTTGAGCATTTTCCTCACAATGTCGAATCGCTTCTTCTAACGTCATACTTTTACTTCCTTTTTTGTTAGCACCACTCTACACTTTCCGCAATCTCCGTGATGGTCTCCTGGACATCACGCCACCGTGCCGAAAACCACCAGAGCCAGGCGACGCAAGCCAGGCGGCTGCTGCACGACAGGTATCGCTGGCATCTGTCACATGGATTCCCCATGCTCTTCCACCTCCACCAGTATGTAATCCTTTCCGTGAAATTTGTGGGTAATCTGCTGGACATATCTCCGGTTATCGTCCTTGATGAGATAGCCGGACAAACTGTCCAGAATCATCTTGCCCATGTAAGCGTGATTGTCACAATCCAGCCCATCCGACCAGGAAAAGGTAACCTCTACGGGGTTTTCGAACTGCACCTGTGGTACACGCTGGCGGCGGAGCTCTGACCGCACCAAAGCGTGCCAGAACTCCTTGTCCGCATTTCGCTTGTGCCAGTGCTTTCCGGCGTAAATGGCGTTTAGACCATACTCCCTTGACCACGCCACCCGCCCTTTACGGGTGCTTGGGTAGGGAATGCGAAAGGTCACAGTCATCCAACCCCACCCTCCCCCGGCAGACTCTTTATGGCGCTTGTTGCCATCATGTCCTTGACCGTCGCGGGCAAAACAGAGTATTTTCTGTCCGCCTCCACTTTTGCCCGGTAGGAGCGCTGGAAGTTGGACGCAACCACTGTTTGCACCTCTTTCACCGGCAACACCGCCCATTCTCGGAGCGTTGCAGGGCTGCCCAGGACCCGCTGTATGGCCTCGGGGAGGGCGTCAAATTCCGCCTTGGCCTCGTACCCGGAATTAGACAGTGCCTTTGTGACCAGCCCCCACGCCTCCAGCTCCGTCAGCGCCGCCGGACGTGTGAGGTTGGATATTTCCTCCGCCACCTCTGCAATCGTCGGGGGCCACTTGCTGGATGCGATGTGGCTATGTACTGCGGCCTCAACGAGCCTGCAAGGATGGTGGCCCAGCATCATGTGCCACAGGTTGATGGCGGTTTTTGCGTCTGCGTCGCTGGTATTCCGGTAATACCCCGGATATGCCGCCCGCAATACCGCCATGATTTTTGCGGTTTCAGTTTTGTCCATTTTCTCCCTCCATTTCCATCAACATCCGCAAGAATGGGTTTGAGGTATCTATCGTTTTATCGTTTTTGGGCAACGATTCCGGTTTACTCTTAGTTCCGCCTTGATCTTGTTCTTTCGCAAGCCAGCGATTGACAAAAGACAAAATCCCTCTTGCGGTTTTACGCTTTGTAGGGTTTGCAAGGCACCACCCACGCATAGCGTTAAGGGCCTGCATAATATCTACCGCAGGGTAAAGTTTCCCCCACTCCTCCACCTGTGCCGCCGTAATCGCATACTCTTTCCCTGTGTTAAGGGGCAAAAGGCAAACCGGCGGCGCGGATGCGGCTTGCCGCTCCGTGCTATCTTCGGATTCGGATTCTGGATTCGGATTCGGATTCGGATTCGGATTGGATTCAGGCGGTGATTCACCGTGATTCACCGTAGAACACCGTGATTCACCGTGATTCACCGTAGAACACCGTGTAGCGTTGTCAGGTGCAGGAAATTTGGACTTTTTGGTTTGCATTCTTTGGTGCTTGTCCCAATTTGGAAAATACAGGTACGACTCCCCGTCTACTTCGTAAAGAGTTATCATACCGGCATTCGCTAAATCCGCAAGCGCCTTTGAAATCTGCTGCTCAGTGACGCCTCGTCTTCTGGTAAAGACGAGTCCCTTAAGCAATTCTGGATCCGCACTCCCTCTGCCATAATCATCAACATAGGTAATTAGATATACCCAAACCCGAAACTGGAAATCTGTTAACAAATTTACATTTTTGCTGGTCCGCAGCGTGTCCTTAATTATCCTGTTTGGCATTGTTGCACCGCCTTATGTTGATGTAACAACTCATACCTGCTATTCGGTCCAGCGTTTTTCGACAACCACTCCATTGCTTGCTCATAGCTTAAATGGTTTTGGGCCGCTCGGTACTCGTAGGCAAATTCTCCCCGGGCAAGCTTGTCCTCTATTCTGGCGGCAATCTCTGCCTGGCGGTGGTTTGCCTCAATGAGATAGAGGTTGTAACCTTCTGCCTTGATGCCGTCCAGGGTGCCGGTGTCTGTGGCGTATAACAGGCTCCCTGTGCCTGTAAAGATATGCCAGCAACAGTTTGATACATCGTGGATAAGAGTATCCGCAGAAACGGAACCAATACCCTGATAATGCCATGTCTCACTGATTTTTTGCGGGACGATGACACGCTTGTCTACCTCCGCTGCGAGCAGATAGGGAACCATCCATTCACAGCACACCCACCGCAGGGCGGGACGCTCCTTGTGGAGCGCCCGCACCGTTGCGGGATTGAAGTGGTCGCCGTGGGAGTGTGTGAGCAATACCAGCTTCAGCTTTGGGATGTACTCGGACTGTTCCAGGGTTTTATATGGCACGCCACAGTCAATAAGGATTTCGCCGTTGATTACCACAGCATTGCCGCTGGAGCCGGTGGCCAGGATGTCATACGTCACTGAGGGTCACCTGATTCTCCTGCTGGGCGTGAGCCTCCTGAGCCGCCTGGGGCTTCTCCTGGGCGGGTGCAATGGCGGGAAAATCAAAGTACTGCTCCACACTGGCAGAGCCGTCCCGCAGCGTGTTGTAGACATTCCGCAGGCGAATCACGCTCTGCTGGGAAAACGCCTCTTTCTTGCACCCGATGTACTTCTCCAGCATCTCCGCAGTAATCCCGTAGTCCTCCTGAAACGCCTTAACCATCGCCCGGATAGTATCCACCAAAGGGATTTTGCTGTTTCCGGCAAGGGTGGCATTGCACTGGACGATGGCGGCATCCACCACATCTCCGGGGATGACGGAGAGAATGCAGGCTCTTTCCCGGCGGGCAGCCTGATTTGCCACCATTTCATAGATGTCACGGGGGTCGGTCAAAGGTTTTGCACCCTTCTTGGTCTCCCGGATGTGGGGGACAAAGAAAACCTTCTCTTCGGTGTAATTGGTCTCCAGGTCCCAGCAGTAGGCCATAACCGTGCTTTCCTTCGCGCTCTGCTCCAGGACCTTAAAGCCGCTGAGAAGATTTCCCCAGCTGCGGGCCATCGCCTTTGCCAGATGGATAGAGGGTCCGGTGACCATCGCCCCGCCACGGGGGTACTCGTACATAGCCTTTTCCGCCAGGCTCCTGCGCCGGCAATCCTGCATAATACGGTTGTAGGCGGCAACAACGTCCCTGGGGAACCGTTTGGCGGCTACCATCCGCATCTGCGCGTCCTGGGCCTCCCGACTGGCCACAAGCTCTGCGCCCACGCTGCGGGCGGCGTGGGTCTGCTGCTCAAACTCCGCGATTGCGGCTGTGTTCTGGGTGTTACTCATAACTGATACCCTCCTGTTCTAAAAATTGTTTCAGCTTCCAGAGCTGGGCGCGAGTTGCGCCTAATGTAGTAAAGGTACATCTGGGTATAATTTCCTCTGGGTTTTTATCCTGCGTTACAGAAGCCACCACAGGAGGCTCTAGATACGTTGCTGCGGCTTTGGCAACTCTATCTACCATTTCTCTTTCGGCAGCCCTGACGGCCTCCCAGTTAGCTCTCACGGCCTCTTCTTGCTCTATGCGCTTGTGACGGTTTTGGACAGTACAGATGGCAGCGGCAGCATCCAAAGAGCGTTTGTACTCCACCATAATTTCGCCGGCATATTCTTCCAGCGAGTTGATGCGGTCCACGCTCTCGGCAACGCCAACCACAAAGCGCACTAACTGCTCCCGCAGTTTTTTTGGTGTCTTGGCCTTTGCAGAGGCCATGTCCACCCTAATACCTACCCGCTCATAGCCCAGCCAATCCAGATGATGGACAGCACAAAGCTCCGCAAAGTACTCTCGCAAGCTGTCCTCGCACTGCTGCTTGAGGCTGGATTCCACCTCTTCAACTTTGCCAGACAGGGCGGCGTCCGCTCGATGGTATGACTCTGTAATACAATCCTTGTATACGGCTTCAAAAGCGTTGTACCTTTCCATGATTGCGGCCTTGATAGCCTTTCGTTGGGCCTCTGCATCCTCAAAATCCTTGCGTATCTCGGCCCGTGTGGCCTTGACAGCTTGCAATGTGTCCACTGTACAGACCATAGCCTCGGCCTTATGGGCCATCTGTTGCCACTTATCTTTTTGAGTGCGCAAATGCTCCTCGATGATAGGGAGCTGTGCCACTCTCATTAGTCCGTTCATCACAGCTCATCCTCCGCATAACCTGCATTTATGCAGTCTTCGCACCCAATAACCTGCCCATTACGTCTGTATATTCTGCTCCCCCCATATAGTTCTATGCCACAGTTAGGACACAGCATAACGGGCTCTGGGTAATCGGCCGGATACCCCGTTCGCTCCACCGATTGTATGCGGTAGTCATCGGGGACGTTGTGCGTCATGGCTCGTCCCCCTGCAACCCCAAAGCCAAAAGCCGAGCTTTAAGAGATTCCAGCTCATCTTTGGCTTTCCGGAATTCATCGTACCAGAGGTTTGCGCTGCTTTTATAGCCCTCCATTTCCGCCTGCATGGCGTTTTGTTTTACGCAGGCGGATGCCAGATTGTTATTTGCCTGCTCCAACGATTCCCGGAGAGCTTCGGCCTCCTGCGCAGCGTTTTTTGTGTTGCTGTCTGCAATCAGCTTGTCTTCCAGCAGTTTGCGGTACTGGTCGACGCTTAGAATAACCGTGCCGAAAGGAGCGCTCATCTCAATATTCATTTTTATTTCTCCCATTTAATTTTACCGTCCTGGCCTCTTAAGCCATCATCCATCTGCTGGCAAAACGCCTCTAGCCCTCGGTCGCAGGGCCTCCAGCCCTCGGCGTGGCACCGGCCCAAATATAAGGCTGCGTCTCTCCGCACCTGGCTGTCTCTAACCACCTCGGCCGTCATACTTGCACAGCCCCGGAGGTACGTCTGGTTTTTTTGCAGGATAGGCCACCTTTCTTATCCATGTCAAAAAAGTAGGTCTCCAGATTTTCGATGGTTTTGCTTATGCCCAGCGCATCGCAAATCAAAAGTGCCTCTATCAATTTCCAGGGAGATTTGCCCCGAAACCTGGAAGATAAGACATCAACGCTCATGCCAAGACTTTTTCCAAATCTGACCTGATGCAGATAATTGATTTTATCCGCCAGGTCTGACATTTCCAAACCGGCCCGTGTGGCCTCTGCCCGCAGGTTTGGCAATGTTCCGACTCCCTTTTTCACGTCTTTTCCCCCTTTTCAGTGCGCCATACCAAAGAGCAGCCACACGAAGCCCAAAAACGTCCCGCAGCCCATGAGCATCATGAGCAGTTCCATCTTCTGCTCGGCGGTAAGCCGGGTGCTGGGGCCCTCGTGACGCTGGAGCCTTGCCGCGTCCAGCATCTTGTCTACGTCCTTCTCGGCGCTCTCTACGCCTTTAACCACGTCCTCAAAGTTTCTCTTGTCCATGATAATACCTCCTTTGTATTGCGGCCGCAGGAGGTTTGTGGTATAATCTTCCTGCGAGCCGATTTGTCATGGCATTTCGGTTCGCCGTTCCCTGGGCTGTCTTCACCAGCCTGGGGAACACCTTTTATAGCTACTAATTTTTGACCAAGATAACGTTGGTGGCGTGGGCAAGATACGTTTTGCCGCCAATCGTTACCTGCAACTGGTCGCCGTCTTCGTAATCCATCCAGCTATCCACCTTGCCCTCCACGACAGCCCCGGTGGGCAGCAGGATATACCCATAGTCGTACGAGAACGTAACATCGACCACGCTGCGGTTACAGGCGCACATAAGCGCCATCATCAGGGCGGCAGCCATCACCAAAAAACGTTTCATTTTAGCAGATTTCCTCCTTCCTTTAATTGTTCATCCACGCTTTGTAGGGCATTGCGTCTGCCCTAATCGATAACGCCGAATAGGTAATGTTACACTTTCTTCGACCCCGCTGATCCTCCCTAGAGAAACTCTCTGCATAATATGTGGCAGCATCTGCACTGTAGAAAAATTCAGCTTTCCGAATATTATCTTCCCATCTTTCTGGCATAGAACGATAATAGCGCAAAGGTTCATTCTTTTCGGCCTTGACCACAACGTACCGGTATTGTAATTCGATGTTCATACGTCCTCCGGGTATGCGACCTTGACCAGCTCTTCGAGGTCCCAAACGCTGATGTTCTTGTCCCGGAAGGCGCAGGCCAGGATAAGCTCCTTGAGCTTGGGGCCTGCGCCTTCCAGGACAAGTTTGTAATCATGGACGGATTTTTCACTCATTTTCATTTCCCCCTGTCATTTCAATTCCATTCAGTTTTCCGCATTCCTCCACCCTGTGGAATTGGTTGGCCAGTGTTAAGATAGCATTCCTGGCCTGGATATACTCCGGGGTATCGCACTCCAGACGGCAGAAGTGGTAGGCGATTTGTGCAGCGATACGCTTGTCCACTTTAACCCCCAGGCTGCCACACCATAGAGGCCAGCAGGAATAATCCAAGTTCGCCCCGCTGAGGTCCGCCTCGCTGAGGTCCGCCCCGCTGAGGTTCGCCCCGCTGAGGTCCGCCCTGCGGAGGTTCGCCTCGCTGAGGTCCGCCCTGCGGAGGTCCGCATCGCTGAGGTTCGCCCCGCTGAGGTCCGCCCAGCTGAGGTCCGCCCTGCGGAGGTCCGGTCTTTCCATCCTCTCCCTGGCGGTTTTGATGATGGCTTCGACTTCTGCCCTTGTCATTTTTTACCTCTTTTCTGCCGCCCCGCATGGGGCGGCATTTTCATGCGCTGGCCTGCTGGGCCTCCTGCTGGCGGCGCTCGGCCATATCCATCACGCCTTCGGCGTAGCCAAGCCACCGCTCCCTTTTTTCCGCCGGAAGAACCTTGATAGCCTCTGCGATTCTTTTGGCAATTTCCTTTTCCTTTTCGCTCATAGTGTCACCTCCTTGTTGTTGACTTTACGACTATTATAAGTCGTTAAACGTCATTTGTCAATACGTTTTGCCGTTTAATCAACAAAAATATTGACTTTTTGGTTTTATGAGTTTATAATTGCTGTATTAGGAGGTGATTTGCGTGGGAATCGGAGAGCGAATTAAGGCTGTGCGGAAATCCGCAGGGCTTACCCAGCAGAAATTTGCAGAGGCTTTAGGATTGAAAAGGAACACGGTCGGAAGTTATGAAATCAACCAGATTTCTCCAAGTGACCGCACCATTATGGACATCTGCCGGGAATTTAACGTCAATGAGATCTGGCTACGCACCGGCGAGGGAGAGCCGTTCCAAAAACTTACCAGAAAAGAATCTATCGCTGGATTTATGGGGGATGTGCTTGCCTCTGAGCCTGATGACATCCGGCTCCGGGTGGTAGACATCCTTTCCCGGCTTACTGCGGAGGACTGGGAATTCATAGAAAAAAGACTTCTGCGGCTGGCAGCAGAAGTCCAGGAAGAACAGGATAAATAAAAAAGCCGCCCAAAAGGGCGGCTCCCATCGGCGTCCTATCTGGACATCCGCAGGGCCAGGAGGTAGATGCAACGGAGCACTTCCAGGTCATTGATTTGCTTAAGTAATCCTGTGATGGTTTTAATCAAGCGTTCCTTTTCTGTCATGACGTGACCTCCTTTATGCAGAACATTTGTTCTTTTTTCTTGATTTTACACCTATTTGTTTTGAAAATCAACTGGTAATTTTCTGGCAGTACAGTTATTGGTACACCTGGAAATTCCACTAACAAAATTTTACCTTTTTCGGTCAAAGAAATTTGTCGAATTATAAATACCTGGTAAAAATAGTAAAGCTGGAGGTGTCAAGATGATATTTATAGTGCTGATTTTATCATTGATAATAGCGATGAGTATGTTAGATGATAAAATAGTGAAAGAATATAGTCCACTATTTTCCTTTTGCAAAGAACTGGACCGGAAAATGCTCCATTTTCCGGATAAAGGCGCTACATGGTTTAAAATCTATATGAATATAGTACTGCCGTGTTCTGTCTGGGTTGGTGTAATGAGGGCATGGAACTCTTACCAAAATTTTCCACTTCTATCCTTTCAATTTATAATCAGCGCTGCGTTTGCGCTAATTGTGTTCACCAACTGTTTAACCTTTAGAGAAATTGACCGGTTTGCATATTATTTTAATATATTTGAAACTCTATATTTTCTTGGACTTTTGATTTATGAAAATATAAGCACATTGGCATTCAATATAATAGGAGTTGTACTTTGGATTGCGTGCGCCGCAATAAGCCTATCTTATTTTTACAGGAAACGGGAATTGTTTTTGTTGACTACAAAAGAACTGGCAGAAAAATACACTTACATATAGACAGACCCCCCATAGTAAGTCACCCACCATCCGGGTGCCGCTGAATCAAGGGGCTAAAATAAAAGAAACCGCCCAGGCCCGCAATGCCTGGACGGTTCATGGGCAGAAAAACCTTTGGACATGGTAAAATTCTGCCCTCTTATTATAATGCAAATAGGAGGAGAACGCAATGGGTAAACGCACAAACACAGCAAAATGGATTGAGAAAAGCCGCCGGTGGCAGATTAACGTCCAGAAGGACGGCCAGCGGAAGACCTTTACCAGTTCTACCCCAGGTCGCACCGGACAGCGGGAGGCCAACGCCAAGGCGGACGCTTGGCTGGATGAGGGGATTGTGTCCGGCCAAAAAATCCTATCCAAGATTTTCCCAGAATACTTGGAGGCGCTGAAGCTACGAACAGGGAAAAGCCACTGGAAAAAGGTGGAGCAGCGCTGGAAAACCTGGGAAGAGCCCGTATTAGGCCGGGTAAAGCCGGATGCCTTGAGCGACCAAAAGCTCCAGGCTGTTGTAGACAGGGCATTTGCAAGAGGGCACCTTTCAAAAGAGACTTTGCGGAACATCCGCAAGGACATTATCGCATTCGCCAAATTCTTGCGCAAGGCAAAGTACGGCACCTACAGGCCAGAGGAGGTTATGATACCACAAGGGTCCAGGGCTGGTAAGCGTAAGATTTTGCAGCCGGATGATTTGGTTACCCTTTTCTCCATTGATACCACTACATACAAAGGAGAAAACGTCCGGGATGAATATATCAACGCCTACCGCTTCCAGGTTCTCACCGGCTTGCGGCCGGGGGAACTTATGGGCATTATGCGGAACGATATTGAGGGCGGAAAAATTACCATCCGCCGGTCTATCAACATATATGGAGAGATCACCGATGGCAAAAATGAAAATGCTGAGCGCAGTTTCCTCTTGAGCGGCCTTGCCCAAAAGGTATTAGATGAGCAACTGCAATGCGCCGGTGGGTTGTATGTGTTTGGCATTAGGAATGCGCAGCATTACCGACAGCGCTGGTATCATTACTGCGAGGTAAATGGCATCACTAAGGTTACCCCTTACGAGCTGCGCCATACCTTTGTCAGCGCAGTTCAGAGCCTCCCGGAGGGGTGGGTCAAGGCCCTGGTAGGCCACAGCCAAGCGATGGACACGTTTGGGATTTACGCCCACGAGGTCAACGGCCAGCAGAGCCAAATCGCCGCCGGGGTGGAGGGCATTTTCCGGGACATCCTCTCCGCCGTAAAATAAAAGTGTGTACTAGAGTGTGTATATAAAAGCTAAAAGCGCCGCTTAACCATAGGTTTTAAGCGGCGCTTTTGAATTTATAACGAGGGCCGGCGGGGCCCCCGTTTTTTATTGCTCTATTTGAAATTATAGCGATTAAGCCGATTTTCTGAATTGTTATTCGATGTCATTGCAACTAATTCTATGATTTTGCAAATAAGAGTGTGTACAAAAGTGTGTACTTTTTGAAATCAAAAAAGCAGGACTATACTGCCCTGCCTTTTTGATTTTCTTTTCCCAAAGAATATTTCAATCCAACCCATGTCATGGGACAAAATAAATATACCACAAAAATTCTTAATTGTCTACTCAATTATCCCAATATCTGTCTAAGCCTCTCGACATATCCTGGCGTTGGTTCGGCTACGCCATTTTCCCAGCGGGAAATCATAGCCTGGGTGGCTCCAATCTGGTCTGCAAGCTCAGACTGGGTCAACCCTCTTTGCTTCCTGCGCTCTGCAATATCAAATTTCAGCGGCGTCCCAGATTTGCCACGATAATAAGCAAGATGCCAAACTCCTTGCAATTCGCTGGAAATAACCGGTTCTGGATGCTTATCTGGTATTTCTGTTACACCGGATAATATTTCCGCTAGTATGTCATCCATTTCATTTGTGATTTTTCTATCTGCTCTCATCTTCTGAACAAGAGAAGAGAACCCATAAAACGGCCGCATAGATGCCAACCCTACTTCTTGCGGAGATATCTCACGGAAATTTGATAAGTACCCATATGCCCATCCCAGACACATAACATCATTTTGGGTCATTGTTTCTCTAGCCTCCTTATACAAAAAATTTATGGAGAAATAATCTCTAACTCATTATTTCAACCCACACCAAATTGGTGACAATAATTATTATACCTTAAAATATATCTTTGTCAAGATATATTTTTAAAAATTTTACGCTAAAATTATCGTAAAAAGTATTGACATTACGCTAATATTAGCGTATAATATAAATGTAATCAAGAGAGGCCCACAACACAGGAGGAAACGACATGAAAAAGTACAATCTCTCCAACATCATGAAGAACGCCTGGAACCTGTACCGCAAAGCTCAGAAGTGGGTCAACAAACTGTCTTTCTCCGAGTGCCTGCGCCGCGCCTGGAGCGATGCCAAACAGGCTATTCGGAAAGCCGCTGAAAATGTCCAAGCTGGGCTCCGCCGGATGCACTACGGCGAGTACAAGACCAGCTACAGCAACTGTGAGACGGTCCCCGGCAGCTACGACAAGGCCACCAAGACCATCGAGGTCTACACTAAGCGTCTCCGCAGCACCTACGGTACCCACAGCGCCCACAGCACCAGCGGCCTGTGCCCCTATTGCCACACTTACTGCTACGGTGACTGCCAGATGGCCCGCGCCGCCCGGTAAAAATAAAATATCCCGCCGCCCAGGGATAAGGGCAGAAAGGATAAAATGACTAAGAAAGAGTTTGTTGATGATTACATGGATACCATCTACGACTTGTACCGGCAGTATGATGTGGAGAACTTAGGAATCCAGGAGCCAATTAAAAAGGCTGTTGACAGCATCATTGACGAGCTTGCAAATGGTACGCTGATGGGCTCGGATTTTTTTAATCAAGTACCTTCCTCTGACCCGAAAGTTGCCATGAAAGAAATAGAGAACAAAATCATCTGTGATTCCGTCTCTGCATTTTACAAAAAGATGGATCGCAATTCGGCAGTTACCATCCTAAACGGCGCTGTCACTCTCAAGCGTTCGGTTGGAATGCTTTGGACGGAGGTTAAAATCCCAATCGTTGGAGGGATACAAAAAGATATTATGGTCTTTATGTCGGACTGGAACTCTGCCCATCCAGATGAAACGCCCATAAAGTATGATTATCCGGAAGACCCCATTTGGTGGTAAAAAGAAAGGTGGTTTTTGTCATGGTAGTGACTTGTTATCGTGCCTATTGTTGCGATGAAGAAGGGCGCCCTTGTGGTGTGGCATCTGATAGTTGGTCTCTTTTCCCTCCTAAAGATGATAATGTATACGAGACGGTCCGAGTTGTTCTTCCTGAGGGCTATACTCTCTCCTCTAACACATACGGCGAGCCTATGGTCTTCGACGAGAAGGAATGCGGCTGCGAACTCTGCGTACCCACCCCGCAAAGCCATGTTGTTTTGGCGATCAGCTCTACACGGGCGAAGGCTCTAAGGTTTGCCGAAGAGGGCGAGGAACATACCCCGTTGCAGGAAGCCCGCATTGCCGCAGGCCTTACCCAGCAGCAGCTTGCAGATGCTACCGGAGTAAATATCCGACAGATTCAGCGCTTGGAGCTTGGCGAATCACAGGCCGGAAATGTTACGGCTAAAAACATCCTTGCAATTGCCAGGGCCGTTGGGGTTGAGCCGGAAACTCTCATCTGCAATAGCGACTAAAGCAGCAAGAGATTGCTCATTGAAAAATACGGGTTGCAATCTCCTCCAACTAAATAGCAGAAAGCCGGGGTTTTATCCCCGGCTTTCTTAAAGTCTCTGGATTTTTCGCATAACGCTCTCATATACCTTTAGATTGACTACTCGTAAGGTGTCCATGAGCTCGTCCATGACATGCCAGGCGGCGGCAGGGCTTATCCCGGCAACTGCCCGAAGGAAATCGCTTTCGCCGTATAAATCCAGTTCTTCCTCCGGTGCGGAGGCTGCGGAATACCCATCTCTGTGCAGCATAGTCCCGCTACCTTGCATATTCTCCCGACAGGTGTAAAGCGCCGCCAGGAGGATATAGTTGGACTTGGAGCTTTCATCTTGCTCCAGTTCGGAGATCGCCCACTCTATCTCCTTGATATTCGGTGTAGGCATGGGCGATTACCTCCTTTTAGGCGCTTTCCAGCTGACGCATCCAGCGCTTGATGTTTTCCCGGTCCTGCTCATTGGCAGTTTCCATCGCCATCTCCAGGTGTTCCATCATTTCTGAGCGGCCATCTTCCCGGCTATAGCGGCCACGGCTATCCCGGCGGGAGCTGTATCCATCCCCCTGCCCGCCACGCCCGTCCCGGCTGTAGTGGCCGCGCACGTAGTGCTTGCCTCGATTGGCATAGCTGGCACCCCGGCCATAGTCCATACCCTCATCGTAGTAGCCGCCCTCGCTGTACCTTGCTTCTTCCATCAGACAAATTTCGCTGATGTTTTTGAGGGCGCCGGAAAGCATCTTGAGCTTTTCCAGGTCGCTGACGGACAGGCTGGATTTCCGCTCAAACTCCTCCATCTCCTTGTGGAGGGTGTCTTTCAGTTTGTCGTACATGTGATATTTCCTCCTATTAGGTTGTCGGTGCCGGCGGCGCCGCAGGGGCCGTGCCGTTGATGCTGGTTAGGTTGTTTGTTGGGCAGGGGCACACGTTGCCCAGAAGCCGGAAGGACCCGCCAGTGGCGCTGGTAGCAACCCTGGTGGAATACCTGGTCCGAGTACGGATACCGCAGGCGGTAACCGGAGCACAGCAGCGATTGGTCAGCGGGTACTGCTCTGTGCCGGTTCCAATGGTAATAACCACCGGGGCGTTGATAGTGGCAGTGGCGGGGATGGCCTGGGCTACCACAATGCAGTATCGCTCACCATTGTTGTAGGCCCCGGCGGGCAGATTGATAACCAGGTTTCCACCCGCAAAGGTCACCGCCTGGCTAATAACCAGCCTGGGGCAAAGTTTGCAGCTATTCTTGCAAGACATAGTTCAGAGTACCTCCTAAGTTCAAGGGGCGGCGGACATACAGCCCACCGCCCCGAAATAATCACCCGATATTTCGGGGAAATGCCGAGAATTTCTCGGTGTTACCTTATCAGGCGCACTGGCCGCACCCGCCGCAACCGTTACCGCCCCAACCGGAAAACTGCCCGCAGCAGTTGGTGGGGAAGTTGACAGGGGTGGGAGGCTGTACAATGTAGGCAGCGGTGGGACACTCAGAACCAGTCCGGCGAAGAATTTCCGCGCGGCTGGCGTCGATCATCGCACCGATGGCGGCGTTCTGCTGGGCCTGGGAGGCAGACAGCTGGAGCGCCTGAATCTGGGCAGCCTGTGCGGCAATGCGCTCATCCTTAGCCTCGATCCGCTGGGCAGTGAGGGCATCCAGGACAGCTCTTGTATTGGCGTTCTGGTTCTCGATCAGGTCACGGGTGTTGGACTGCATCAGGTTACGGGTAGCGCAGTCCTCCTGGGCAATGGTGAACTTGACGCCATCGATGGAGCGCTGGGTCTCGCAGCAGCAGTCCTTCTGCTGATAGCCGAGGTTACACAGCTGCTGCATCAGAGCGGCCTGCTGGTTGGCACGGGACAACTCCGCCTGATAGGCGGACTGCATCACCGCAGTGCTTACCCCATTGATGGCATTGCTCTGGGCGTAAAATCCATCACACAGGCCCTGGGTCACGCCGTCCAGCTTGCCGATGATAGTCTGGGTGTCCAGGCTACGCTGGAGGATAGACTCAGCAGGATACGCACCGCCACCAAAGCCGCCAAACCCACCAAAGCCACCCATGCCACCCCAGCCAAACATCCCAAAGATGAGGAACAGGATGATCCAAGCGCCCCAATCTCCGCCCCAGCCGCCACCGTTGTTGTAACCGGCATTGCCAGTAGGTGTTACGTTCATGACGGCAGGAACGCCGCCATCATTACCAAGAGACATAGTTCTTTCTCCTTTTCTTTTTTATCGCAAAGTCTGGCCAGACTATTTGCCAACATTAAAACCCGAACATAGACCGCAGCCCGCTAAATCGTCCTTCAATTTGCTTTGCCATCTGCTGCACCTGATTAAGCTGCTGCTGGTTAAGCCTACCGGAGGAAAGCATCTGCTGGATCATCTCGTTGGGGTCCTTGCCCTGGTTTTGCTGCACAAATTGCTGGAAAGCCTGCATCATGCCGCCGGGACCTCCCTGCGGACCTCGTACGGGGTTCATTGCCTGAAAGATAGGATTACTCATTACCTGCTTCCTCCTTTGTTTTAGGTGCCTTTCCGGGGCGCTGGAGGCGTTTTGTCAGTATCTCCTCCAACTCCTCGCGTGTGACGTATGGGGTAAGGTCGATTTGAGGGAGCGGAGTTGATTTTTGCGCCGGTGCACCACCCCGCTCGGTGTAGTCAAAAATACGCAAGGGCTGCGGAATACCGCTGGCATCGACGCTTTTGAGGTAGAAGACGCTACCCTCACTGTCCATCAAAAGAACGGTGTTTCCTGGGGCTACCAAGTAGCTTTTTGCCCCCGCCTCTCCTTGGACCCAAATGGGGCCGCCGGCGGATTCTGGCTGCGGAACTGGCGCCTGCATCTGGGGCGCTGGTTGCTGCATCAAATGGGGCTGCATCTGCTGCTGACGTAGCTGGGCCAGTTGGTCAGGCATGGGCTGGGCGTAGTATGTAGGTGCGGGTTGGTAAGGATACGGGTAATTTGGGTAGGCCATCGCTGTCACTCCTTGCTCCAAAAATATGTGGGTATCTCTCCCCCGCTGTCCCAACTGTCAAACCATTGTCCGTCCTGGACGCAGAGGACATGTCGCCCCGGCATCGACAAAATGTAGGTCCCGCTTGGATGGTCTGCTGCAAAGTCGGCTATTGTGTAACAGTCCGGGCAGGTATCCGGCAGAAGGTATCGGCGGAATCCGTGGTTTCGGAGGTATGGGCCCCAGACGCTATCTGCATTGGGCATATCGCCCAGGCAAAAGCCCTGAAGAGACAAACCTATGTAAGTATCCTCCCAGCTCTGTCCCAGGGCTTTGGAGATAGCTCTGACGGTGCAGTCCCCAACGCTTTTACCGGCAGGATTGGGGTTATACGGTGAGTAACCACTCATCACGTTCCTCCATCCGACGCTCACAACTTTTCTCCCGGCGGCGAATAAATTCGGGGAGTTCATCCCGCTCTCGCCGGAGAGCGTGGCAGATAGTAATGGCATCCTCCAGAGGCATTCCAGTTGCCATAAGTCGAAACTCTTCGGTCATCGTGATACCTCCAAAAATGGGAGGCAGAAAAGAGCGTTTTTCTTCTTGCGCTGTCTCTTCTACCTCCTTCTTATGCGTTTATTGTAAAACAAAAATGACCCCCGAAAGGGTCATTAAATGGTCAATATTTGGAAAGGAAAAGATATAAAACGTTTACTTTCGTAATGTTTTGTGCTATAATTTATAAGAAAGGTGGGGTACGGTGAATATTTCAATAGAAAAAGAGCAGGAAAAAATCAAAAAAGAAATTAAAAATTGCAAATATTTTATTATATTTTGCATGTGTGGCTTAGCTTTTGCAAGCGGAAATTTTATCTTTGGAGTAATTGA
>OFFV01000830.1_pt1 | contig 20840 bp, 16 predicted proteins | sample 1521461 | NCBI WGS metagenome assembly OFFV01 (sample SAMEA3504120, study PRJEB24116) | mouse gut metagenome | biome: mouse gut; feature: mouse-associated habitat; material: faeces | place: Denmark | collected 2011 | reverse complement strand
TTCTTTTGCATATTGTTCTGCTTCTGATTGTGTTAAATTGTCTTTCTCGATAATATACTTGTTTTCATTAGGAAGAAATCTAACAACTTTCTTTAATTGTGATTTTGCGATTGGATACCCACAGTGAATACACATATTGGATTTGTCGGATACATTCATTCCGCATTCTGGACATTTTATAATAGCCATTTTGTTCCCTCCTTTGACATTTATTATAGCATATAATTTGAAATTTGTCACTACGTTCCATAGGTGAATTGCCAAATATTTTGTCAAAGATTTCAAATGGAATTGCATTAACTAAATCAGAAGTTAGTAGTATGACAATGGCTTTTGATGCAATGTCTGTAAGTAGTCGTGGTGCTACTATTGCTACGTATGAACTTTCTGCATCACAAGTTGCTGCTTCTTTAAGTGGTGCGGGATTAGAAGCCAGTGAAATTGCCGCTAAACTTGCTTTAATGGGATATGATAAAGAAGCTGTTGTTGCCGCTTTAATGACAACAGGATTAACCGAAAGTCAAGCTGAAGCCGCTGTTGCCGGGTTATCATTTGCGGCAGCGGAAGGAACAGCAACGGCAGCGACTAATGCTTTTACAACATCATTAGCAATGGCAACAAAAGGTCTTATTGCATTTTTGACAACAAACCCTGTTGGATGGGCGATTCTTGCCGCAGGAGCAATTTTTGGTCTGGTAAAATTATTTGATGCTTTAACATTATCTGCTGAAGAAGCAACAGAACAAATGGAAGAATCTGTTTCGGCATATGAAGAAGCGACAAGTCAACTCAAAAGTTTAAATAATGAACTACAAACTACACAGGATTGTATTGATGAATTAGAAGCAAAAGACAGTTTGACTTTTGTTGAAGAATCCGAATTACAAAAGTTAAGAGAATCTGTTGAGTTGTTGCAAATTCAGGCAGATTTAGCAGAGAAGGAAAGCGTTCGCAAGGCTAAAGATGCAGCCGATGATACTGTTACTGCATATCGCAAAAATTTCAAACATGATATTTCTGCTGATGCTGTAGATGAGTATATTTCAACTTCAAGTTCGACAGGAAATAATGCTGGATTGCTTGCAGATGAAAGCAATGTTTCTGCTATGCTTGCTGCCATTGAACAGTTTAAGCGTTTACGTGATGAATTGGATAAGGATAGCGAATATTATGCAGACGATTACCAGCATTTTCAGGGGATTATTGATGATACAACTGATAGTCTTTGGGATCAAGTTACTGTTTTAAGTACATATAAAAGTAACCTTGAAGCAATTCCATATGATGAGTTATCTGATGAGCAGAAACAGGCTCTCGATGAAATTAATACTGCAATTCAGTTAATTTATCAGTCATTAGACCCTTCTAAGTGGAACGAAATTCAGTGGGAGAAAATTTCTAATAGTGACCAGTATAAGGACGCTGTAAAAGAATTAACTGATATTTCTACTGAGACAGAGATTACAGTAGATACTATTAGAAGTAAATTCCCCGAATTGGCACAAGCCTGTGAAGATGCAGGGGTTGAAATTGAATCTGTTGTTAATAATCTGAATGGTATGCGAGATGTACAAGATGATACAGCGGAATCTATTGGAACATATTCTGCACAACTTTCTGATCTCACAGAAGTATTGTCGGATTTACAGTCTGCTTATGATTTACTTGAAACAGCACAAGAAGAAATGGCTGGTGGCGGTGGCCTATCTCCAGATACTATTGCTGACCTTGCTGAAGCAGAGGAAAATTATCTTGATTATCTGTATGAAGAAAATGGAGTTGTCAAGTTAAATACTGAAGCATGGAAAGAAAATGCCGATGCAAAGATGCAAAATGAGATGGCAGAAATTCAGAAAGAGATTGATTCTCTTGAAGAACAGAATGCAATTTTAGAAGAGAATATCAAGTTTTATAAAGAACGGCAAGCTGCTGGAAATGGTGCAGCATGGGATAACTTGATTGCAGAAGCAACGGCAGATATTAATGAAAATACCGTTGCTATTGCTGAGAATCAAGGCAAACTTGCTCTTTATAGTAGCCTGTATGGAAGTATCACTGGCGATCTTGATGCGTATACATCTGCATTAAATAACTTTTCTAATATTGCAAATACCATTGATTCTGTTTCTGGTTCTTTCCAGACACTTGCTGATTTGCAAGCACAAGTGGCAAATGGATTTACCATGTCACTTGATAAGGCTTTGGAGTTTGCGAAGGTATACCCTGAAATTCTTAATAATGCTCAAGTGTCGGCAAATGGTCAAATTACTTTGAATGAGGGCGTTGTAAATTCCTTTATTGAGGGTAAGAAGGCAGAACTGGATGCACAAGTTGATGCGGAGATTGCTAAACTTGAAGCAGATAAGGCGGTTCTTACTGCAAAGATGGAATTTTCAGAAGCAGAATTAGAACTTGCCAAAAGTGTAGCCGATGGTGAGGGCGATATTACAAAGGAACTGGCTGAATATCGGATTAATGCTGGAAACGCAGTAGCACAGGCTCTAATTGATGCTGGTATTGATGAGGCCACGGCGTTTAAACTTGCAGCGGCGGCAATGGCGCAAAATGCAGAAGAATTTGACCGTGTTGCAATGGAAGTCTGTACTGATGTAAATGGCAATTTCAATAAGGCTGCTTATGATCTGGCGCAGACTATGTATAAGAATTTAACCAACGTTAAGACAGACCTTGCTTCTGTAGCTACACAAGCACATGAGACAGCAAAGGCAATCGCTGGTGTTGCTGATGGTTCTGTTTCTGGATTGTCTGGTGTTGTTGGTGGTTCTGGAGGCGGTGTTGGCGGTAGTGGCATTACGCTTAATCTGACAAGTGGCAGTTTTCAAGGAACAGAGTATACGTACACAGCAAAAGAATCTGGACTTGAAGATTTCATTTCACAGATTGAACTTGATATTTCTAATTATCAAGATGCTATTGCGCAGATTGATGGTCAGATTGCAACGTTACAGGCATTAAAGAACTTACCGTTAAAGAGTTTCAAATCTTCTGGTTCTGGTGGTTCTGGTTCCAATTCTACGGCAAGTGAAGTTGAGGAATATACTGCTGCCATTGATGATTACCGTGAAGCGATTGAGCGTCTTAATCGAATTCAAACAAAGAGGACGGATTTGGAAACAAAACTGTCCAATACCAATGATTTGAGAACGCAAATTGAATTGCAGAAAGAATTGATTGGTGTTTATGAAGAAGAACAGAATGCACTTCATGATTTGAATGAATTACGTGATCAGACAATCAAAGATGGAACAGCAGCACTTCAACAACTTGGATTTGATGTAGAGTATGATCCTGATAGTAACTTATTCTTTGTAAAGAATTTGGAGCATTTGAATGAATTAGTTGCTGATAGTAAAGGCGAATATAATTCGTTGCAAGAAGCTACAAATGCTTTACGTCAAGATACTGAAAATCTGATTAACACATTGGGCGACCTTAATGAAGCCAATCAGGAAAATTCTGAATCTTGGTTGGAATTAGCTCAAGCAATGAAAGAAGCCAGAATTTCTATCTATGAGAATACTCGTAAAGAATCTGAAAATCAGATTAAGTTGTCTGAAAACTGGCTGAACAACGCAATTAATCGTCCAGTTCAAGTAAGTATCCCTGTTTCGGTTGACAAGTCTGAATTACAAGAATTGATTGATTCTTATAAGGAAGAAATTGCTACTGCACAGGAACTTGGTATTGATCTTAATAAGACGATTTATGGGAACATTGACACAAATAATCGACAGATTTTAGAGTGGACAGAAGAAAATCTAAATAAGTATAAGGATGCGTTAGCGTCTTGGGATACAACTGTTGATGAGATGCGTGGTTCGTTCTCTACTATTTTCGGATCGTCCTCTGAGTATGACGGTATTGAAATTGCGTTTTCTCCTATTCTTCAAACTGAAAATGGCCCTGTACTTTTGGATTCTCATACTGTAGATGAGTACATTTATGGATTGATTGATAAAGCTGGTGAAGGATGGACAAATGAAAAGTTGCTCCAGCTTGATACAGAAGGTTTGGAGTTTGATGGACAAATTATCAAAAACCTGTTAGCTGATATTGGTGATACTGCAATTCAAACTGGCGAGGCCATGCACTATGTCGGTGATTTGGGTAGTATTAGTACAGCCTATAAGGATATTGAGGATGCCGCAGCCGCAGCCAAAATGTCCGTTGATGATTTGAATAGGGCTATTGCAAATGGAAGTGTTGATAATATTGGAACTACTAATGTTTCATATTATTACGATGTTGCAAGCATTGAAACACATATTGCTGAAATTGTTGGTCAGTATAGAAAAATGCAAGAAACAATCCATGAAGAAGCGGAATATTACCGTTCTCTTGGATATGCTGATACCAGCGATGAAGTTAGCGAACTGTCTGATCTTTGGTGGGACTACTACGATAAAATTGCTGAAACTGCTGCTAATGCTTGGCAACAGGTAGTAGATAATGCCAATGATGCTCTTGATAGAATTACAGGTATATATGATACTTTAAAGGATGCCGCTCAAGAGTATGCGGATAGTGGGTTCATCACTATTGATACATTGCAGGAGATTTGTTCTTGGGGTGTTCAGTATCTTGCTTATCTGAAAGATGAAAATGGACAGTTAGTTATCAATGAGGATTCGATCCAGAAGGTTATTGCAGCACGTACAGAACAGATGGCGGTTGAAACTGCGCTTAGTTATGTTCAGCAAATTCGTAGTGCGATTGAGCGCAACGAAATTAGCGAACTGATGAATCTAACGATGGCAACCGAATTTACCACAAATGCAACATGGGATTTGGTTTATGCACAGTTGAAGTTGCTGAATGTGTCTGGTGATCTTAACGATACGATGTATGCTGGAGCGTTGCAGAATATCAACAATCTTCGTGCGCTGTCTGGTATTGCAATTACCAGTATTGGCAAAGTTGAAGGTTCGGTCAAGGAGGCCAATGAGTCAGCTAAAAAGGCTTTGCAGGAGCAATCTGATTATCTTGATGATTTGCTGAAATATGTCATGGCTATGATTAAGCAGGAAGTCAAGAATCAGGTTGAAGCCCTTGAAAATCAAATTGACAAGATGAAAGAGATTGTCGATTTGCAGAAAAAGTCTTTGGATTTGGAACGTGAAAAGGATGAATATTCTAAGAACGTTGCTGAAAAGACAAAAGAACTTGCCAAACTTCAACAACAGCTTGCTTTGCTTGAATTGGATGATAGTCGTGAATCGTTGGCGAAACAGGCAAAGTTGCGTGAAGAAATCGCAGATTTGTCAAATGACTTAGCTGACGATCAGGCTGACCACGCCTATGATGCGGCAAGTGATATGCTTGATGAAATGGCTGATGCTTATGAGAAGGAAAAGAAGAAGGAAATTGAGGTGTTGGAAAACACCATTTCTTCTGAAGAAAAATTGTATCGGCTTGCCATTGAGCGTATTGAAACGCAATGGGATACGTTGTATCAGCAGCTTATCGCTTGGAATACTGAGTATGGTACAGTTACCAATAATGAGATTACTGCGGCTTGGGATTCTGCTTGTATTGCTGTTCAGAAATATGGCAGTTATCTTAATGGTTTGCTTGAAACACAACGGCAGCTTGCGGCTCTTGAGGCCAGTTCAAGTTCTTCAAGCAGTAGCAGTAGCAGTAGCACAATTATTGGCGGCACTGGTGGAACGACTGGAACTAATACTACACCTAATGTAATTGGAAACTCTGGACAGTATGATACCAGCGGTGGTCAGGAAATAGAAAAAGCCCATAATATTATTAAGCGGATGTATGCGAATAGTCAAGCGTGGGCTTCGTCCAGTCCTGAAAAGCGTACTGCGATGCACGAGGAAAATAAGTCTTTGGCAGCACAGCTTAGTAGATACGGTATTATTGCTGTTACTGATGGATCAAGCTGGTATGTGGATAGGATCGGTGGAGCATTACTGTATGATAAGTATAGAAAGTATACCTATCATACTGGTGGTATCGCTGGTGACGATTCTACATTAAAGCAGGACGAGTTATTTGCGAAGCTGAAAAAGGGAGAAGCTGTACTGACAGAAGCGCAGCAGGAACCAATTTATCAAGCACTTGATTTTGCAGAAACCATGTTAAGTAGATATGGCAAACTGTTTAGTTCTATGTCCGACATTGATATGATTGGTGGTAGGATGCAAGAACAAATTAAACAGGATACGCAACAGGCTCAAGGTGCTGTTCAGAATAGCAATATGGCTAATGAGTTCAACATCACGCTTCCTGTTCAAGTATTGCAGAAACTTGATGATGCCGAAATTCAAAGTCTTACCAATAAGATTAGCAAGTATACAATCAATGAACTTGATGAAGTGTTTGGATTGCGTGGTAAGCGAAGTTTCAGACGTTAAACTAAAATGGGGCAAGAATATTTCTTGCCTCATTTACTATATTAGAAAGGAGGTCATCATTTGGTTATTAATTTTGCAAAGATTGATTTGCGTAAACGTCCCAATTTTATTGTGAGAAATTTTGATGGAACTGCAATCGGAGTTCTTGGAAATATTTTGCGTCCGACTGCGCAAATTCGATATAATGAAGTATCCGAAATTGAATTTGAATATCCAAAGTACGTAAATGGGAAGAAATTAAACGAATATGATCTTCTAACTGGAATGAGAATTATTGACGTAGATGGATTTGGACAATTTGTATTGCATAATCCAGAGGAAACGGATGATGGAGTGAAATCAATTAAAACTTGTTCTGGATATTCTTTGGAGTATGAGTTTACCAACAAGAGTATTTCATTAGAAGAAGGAACATACAACTTTTGGAATCCATTCACACCAGACAGTACAATATTAGGAATTATTCTTTCTGAAATGCCTTCTTGGAGTCTTGGAACAGTTTCAAATCGCTTGATTGGTAAATATCGAACATTTAGTGTTGATGGTAAGTCAATTTATGATTTTATGAAATCCGATTTGGAAAAGACTTATGAATGTGTTTTTGATTTTGATACTTATAATCGAAAAATCAATGTTCGCAGTACATATGATGCTATCCCAACTAAGCCAGTGTATATTGCAACAACTAATCTTGCAAAAGAAATTGTAGTCGAAGAAGATATTGATGATTTGTTTACAGTGCTTGATGTAAATGGTGCTGACGGGGTTGATATTCGTAGTGTGAATCCAATGGGGGAGAATAAAATCTATAATTTGGATTCATATATGACTGAGGAATACTTTTCGCCAAGTATAATTTCAAAATGGAATAGATGGAAAGTGACCTTTGACGGTTATCAGACACTTTACTATTCTCTTGTAGTAGCACAGAATATGCAGATTTCTCGTTATTCTACTGAAAGTGCTGTTCTAACTGATTTGCAAGGTGAATTAACAGCATTGGAGTCAAAGAAAGCGGCATTAATTCAAGCTGTTGCTATGGATAGTAAAATGCAATCACAGTTAAATACTACAAATTCTGAAATTCGTGCAAAAGAAAATGAAATTAGTTCTCAAAAGAATTTGCTTACTCAAATTCAAAATCAGGTCAACAACTATACGAGTCAGTTGAAACAGATTAACAAAGAAACTGCATTTTCCTCGTTTTTTACAGATAATGAATTGAAGATTTTAGATAGATATTTTAAGTGTGGCTCTTTAACTGATAGTTCGTTTGTAGCGAGTAGCGTAGATAGTTATTCGGCAGAATCAAGTATAACACGTGGAATTTCTGCTGCGTTTAACTTGAGTAACTGCAAAACAGTAAGACGATCAACATATACAAGTGATATTACATTTTATACTATTCGTGGTGGTGATATTAATGTAAATAACACACAGCTTAAATTAAGTTCAGAAATTGTTAATGGAACGCTTCAAGTTAATCGTGATAATACATTTGTTATGTCTCTTTATCTTGGTCGTGGCTCTATTAATGGCGAGAGTTTCCCAAGCGGAACATTATCATTAACTGGAAGATTATATACCAGTGTGTCTTATACAGATACGTCATTACGAATTAGTACATCTTCTACAACGGCCTATATGACATATGAAGTGAGTGAATATCAAAGAATGTCTATTGCATGGGATTTATATGAATATGGAAAAGAAGTTCTGGACAAGAAATCATCTGCCGTATATCATTTTTCTGTGGATAGTTCTAACTTTTTTGCTATAGATGATTTTATTTCTTTTGCAAAAGAGTTTACATTAGGTGAGCGCATTTATCTTCATATAGGCATGGGTGTTATTGAACCTATTGTAACCGGTGTGGAAGTAGAGTTTGATGATCTTACAGCACTTGAACTTGAATTTGCAAGTGATTTTCAGGTTAAAAATGGGAAGTTTAGTTGGCTTGATAATTTGGATCAGTCTGTGTCTATCAGTAAGACTTTGGATTTTAACCAGTTTAACTACAGTAATTTTGTAAATAGTGGAGCAAATACGAACATCAAAAAGTTTATGGAGTCTGCTCTTGATACTATGAAGAACATGATTCTATCTGGTACGCATAATGAGATTACTATTGACCAAGCTGGTTTGCGTTGTCGTAAATACGATGAGGCCAGCGGAGGTTATAGTCCAAAGCAAATTTGGATGGCTCATAATGCTCTAATGTTTACAAATGATGGTTGGAATTCTGCGACCATTGGTATCGGTGAATTTGTGGATAAGAATTTAGGATCATTGTATGGTATTGTTACTCCTGCTTTGGTAGGAACAATTCTTGCTGGTAATAATCTTATCATTGAAAGTGAAAAGACAGATGGCGGGATCGCTGTATTCAAGATGGATGGAGAAGGTGCTTCACTTCACAATGCTTCATTTAATCTGTATGGCAGTTCTGGCGGCAGAATTGATTTAGGGGCTGTATTTGGCATTGTTGGCGGTGGCGATAAAAATACAATGTTCTACTATAATTCTAAAGGTCAACCGACAGGTGTAAGGACTGAGAAGGGTCGTAGTGTTACCAGAATTAGCAGCTTATCATCTGGAGATGTGCCAAATGCAAATTTCTGGATTGATATGTATGGAGATGTGTACTTGAAAGGTACGATTGATGCTGTTGCTGGCATCTTTCGTGGTTCGCTTGAAGTTGGTGGCCCTACTGCATTTCGTGTTGATAAGCAAGGGAATTTAAGTATTGGTGGCACAGCTACAAATCCTAATTTTTATGTTGATGCAAATGGTAATATGAGGGCCAAAAGTGCAGATATTAAAGGCCGTGTTGATGCTTTATCCTTGTATATTGGTGGGAAAAACATTTTAACAAATACAAGTGGCAGTAATCATTTAGCTACTGGTTCTTCAAAGATTGATTCGGACTATCTTGATTTGTATGGCATTACTATTCGGAACAAGAATACTAATGGCGTTACTTTCCAAGTATCTGATTCTGGAGTAGTTACTATTAATGGCAATATTACTATGGGTGCTGGATCAGTTATTAATTGGGCAACCGTAGATCAGTCTGGAGAAAATCCACAAGTAACATCACTTAGAAACACTGTTAATAATCAGATAAGTGGTTTGCAAACAGATATGTCCAATATGCGTTACGATATGAACCATCAATTTAATATCATTAATCAGGATATTGATTATAGAATGTCATGGATGCGTGACGATATTAATGACATTGAATATAATTTGAGACTTGTTCAAGATAATATGCTTTCAAATTGGGAAGTACAAAATATTGCAAGTACAGTCATTACAAACAAATTGATTCAGGCTCCAACAATTCAAGGTGCTTACATTCAAGGTGGTACTATGCAAGGTGTCCGTTTTTATCTCGGTTCATTTGGATCAATCTATGATGGATATGGCAGCGATGGTGTAAGGAGAACGGATTTGGTTCAGATTGAATCATCACGTGGCATTGCAATAGCTGCAAGCGAAGGAATGCGTCTTGAGGCTGGTGGAGGTCTTTGGCTGAACTGTGATGTTCATGTAAGAGTTGGTGGCAGATGGACTACTTTAGATGAAGCACTTTCAAAATAGGGAGGATAAAATGATTGAGAAAAAGGTAAACAAAATGAGTATGGATGAAATTCGTAGTAGAATTGAAGCAGTTTGCAGAACTCTTGATACTATTACTGTTACAGGTATTCAAAATGCTGGAAACTTAACAGGCTGCTATTCTATTCTGAATGATATTCTGTTGGCTTTCCCTGATATTCCTGTGGAGGAACAGCAAAAACCTGATTAAATGATTGTGAGGTGAGTAGATGGGGTTTATTGCAAAAAAGTTTTCGTTTAATCGGATTCCGTGTGAACATTTTGGACTTCGGATTTATGATATTGACGGAAACACAAATGAAGCTACTCCCTTTGCCAGTACAGGTGAATTGCAGACTGATGTGATTCCGTCCAAGGGACGGACTTTTTTATATGGTCGTTCATATGAAAGTCCGCTGGAATTTAACTTAGTGTTTGGCCTTGATCCATCTGAGGTGTTAAATATGCACGAGTATTTGGATCGTTATGAAATTAATGCGGTTGCAAATTGGCTTGCTGGACATAATGAGTATCATTGGTTGGAAATTGAACAACCAGATTTAGAAATGATTCGGTATCATTGTGTAATTAGTGAATTGACACCTATTCAATTATCATGGTTGCCGTGGGCATTTACTGCAAAAGTAACGTGCGATTCGCCGTATGGTTATATGTTTCCTAAGAATTTTCATTATTCTTGTGCAGGAACATCAAATATCCAACTGATTAGTCGATCTACCATCAATCAGTTGTATTATCCAAAAATGGAAATTCAATTAAACGGCAGCAATACAATTTCAATAGTTAATCAATCTTGTGGTAATTCAGAGTTGAAATTCTCTGGATTGCCACAAAGTCATTTCTTGACAATTTCGGTTGATAATGATTTGTGCAAAATTGAATCTTCTGATGATGCTTACTCTAATTTATATCAGTATTGTAATTTTAACTGGTTTCCATTGAAAAGGGGGATGAACAAAATTCGAGTAACAGGGAGTTGTATTTTAGATTTTATTTGTGAATTTCCTGTGGATTGTGGAGGGTGATTTATGAGACATGATATTTATACAATGCCCGAAGTGGTGTTTGTTTCAGGCCAGTCCAACACCTTTCATTGGCATTTATTCACAATGAGCCATGCACCATTTAATGCAGATGGATGTACAGGTAATTTTGCTGTTGTGGATTATTCTGATCAAACTGGCGATCCGTTAATTTCAAAACCTCTCAAATTCCTTATTGGCGACAATGAAGTGAAAAATGTTGCTGCTGTTGATTTAGAACCTCGTGAGACTTTGGGATTACATGGAAAATATATTTATCAAATCACTATCAAAGATGTTGATGGAGAAGCAGAAATTCCTAATCAGGGATTCTTGCTAATTACACATAACATCAATGAAAGTTTTTTGAAATAGAACAATCAAAAAATATTATGAAAGTGAGGTTGAGAGTAAGATATGACTTCTACATATTTTCTGAACTGTATTATGGGCAATGTTTTTCAAACAAAACTGAGTCCGGGTTTGCCAAGTAAAGTGTATCTTGGTCTGAGTTCTTCGGCCCCTGATGTAGATGGTTCTGGTGCGACTGAACCTTTGGCATCTGCTGGCTATTCTCGTGTGGAACTGAATTCTTTAGACGTTCCTACGAATGGTGTAATTACCAATAAGAGTGAAATTTCTTTCCCTGAGAGTTCTGCAAGTTGGGGTACAGTGACACATTTCGTTTTGTACGATGCTCCTGTAAATGGCAACTTGCTTATGTTTAATGTATTGTCACAGGCTCGTAGTGTTGAACAGGCGACTATTGTTATGGTTAAGGCTGGCAGCTTAAAGTTGACGCTTGCTAATCCAGCGGCCCCATCTGTTCCTAATCCGTAAAATCATTCAAAGAAAGTAGGTGAGAAGATTTGCAATCATTTGATGTATATTTAAAACAACGGCTCACCGAAATTGATGTTATTATCACACAGTTGGTTCAGAGAGATTCATTTTCTATGTATGATTTGCTTTATCTGTTTTGTTCTATGGATGAAATTGAAGTGCGCAAAAGTTTGAAAATTGATGCTTCAATGTCTATAGATTCACAGTTAGACAACATCTTAGAAATTGTCGCTGAAAAAATTCGTAATGAATTATATTTAGATGTTGATATGGAATTGCTTAATCAGGTAGTTACGAGTGGAGAAACAGAAATGGTTTCATTTGCAAGTGAACTTGATATTACAGAAAAAAGTTTTACTGGCATTGATTCTTCTCTGGAGATTTCTGTTGATGAACTTGATTATTATATCGCTCATTCATTCGGCAATGTTGAGTTTGATATGACACTACTGGCAAACGAACTTGATACAATAAAATATAGTTTTGAGAAGATTTTAAGTGATTTAGAATTGTCTGCTGATGTAAACTTTACAAGTTTGAAAGATGCTGGAGAAAATAACTTTGATATGTTTTTAGATGTAGACCCAACAAATATTTTCTATTTACTTACAATAGCTGGCAAAGATACGTTGTATTTAAGTGCATCTCCTATTGAAAAGTATATTTTGAAAAAGGTTTTGTATGGTGTTGAATCTGAACTATATTTAAGTGCAAGTACAGATGTTGATTGGCAACTGCAAAAGTTTATTGAAGTAGAAAACTCTCTTAGCTTGCTGGCAGATATGACGGATGTATTGATTCAACTTATTTCAGTTCAATCGGAAATGTATGTAGACTGTATGGCAAGAGCAGGACTAAAACGTTATCGGTTGTTATCAGAAATGGATGAACATACTTTGAGTGATTTTGATGACATGACTTTAGAGGAAGTCGATTATGTGATACTTACAGAATAACATAAAGAACTCGATTTATAAAAGGTGGTGAAATAATGGTAAGAAAACAAGGTGGATTGATCCATCAAAACTTTGCAGCAAACGAGAATGTTGTAGATCGTTGTTTAGCACAAGTTAAAAAGGTGGAGCCAACTTCACGTGCTGACAAATTATATCACATCACCATGAAAACAGCGGCTTATACAGAATTTCTTATGGATGGTTTTGAATATACCACGGATGGGTTAGGCAATTTTTCAAGTATTGCTCTTGGCGGCACAAATACCGCAGAAATTCATGAAGTGAAATTTAAAAAACCTGTAAGTGATTGTGTCATCTGTTTTATTTATTAAGGCGGTGATGCGATATGTCAATGGCTTATGGTTTCTATTGGGGTGTATTCTATCCGCAATTTAGTCCTCCTTATGAGCCGCCCGGAGGTGGTGATGAACCTGTCGTTTCTGGTAGCTGTTTTGCTCCAGTTGGACAACCAGAGGATTATAAGGGATTTCTTTACCAAACCGCTGAGTTACGTTCAGATTATATTCTGTATGCCTAAAGGGAGGCGGTGATTGATTAGATGAATTTTGTTTATGAATTATTGAGAGCAGGATCGACACCAACTGATTCTGACTCTGGTGCAGAAGTTGCCCGTAAGGTCAACGACAATTTCAAAAAGGTACAAGATAAGTTTTCGGAAATTGATAAATCAACCAAAGATGGTGTCGCTGCCGATGTTCCCATTGGTGACGCAACCACGGCTGGTATTGTGAAATCCAGTAATGCCGAAAACAAAGTATCTATTGATAAAGATGGTACAATGGAGGTTTCTTCGTTGAATGTCAATAAGCTGAAACAGAATGATGGCGATTATATCATTCTTGATGGCAATATTTAAAATTTTTAGGAGGTAATTGATTATGGCTACTACAAAGACTATTAATGTTCAGTATAAACTTCGTGGTGATACTCTGGCTAATTTGGAGGCCAAGAATGCTGTCTATGCTGTGAATGAGCCTATTGTGGTTCTGATTCCTGCTGATGCTGACAATGGCACTAAGGCCGCAACTTTGCTGAAGATGGGTGATGGCACTACTGTTTTTAAAGACTTGCCCTATATTACTGCGTTGGCTGGTGACGTTCCTGAGTGGGCAAAGGCTGAGACTAAGCCTGAATATACCGCAGAGGAAATTAAGAATATTGACAGTTATATTGCTGGTAAAGTGCAGGATACCGATACGCAATATAAGCTGGAGCAGGACGCTACCGATCCGCACATTCTGATTCTGTCTGCAAAGGCTTTGGCTGACGAGGACTATACTGAGGTTGTTCGGATTACTACTGCCGATACCAAGTATACTGCTGCTGATGGTTCTGTGACTGTGGATGCCGATGCTAAGACTATTGGTGTGAATGTATCTGCTGAAGCTAATAATGGTTTGGAGAAAAAGACTGACGGCCTGTTTGTGAAGGATCATGAGATTGATGTTGTCAAGAAGGCTACTGCTAATGATGGTTACATTGCTACTTATCAGGTGACAGTTGACGGGACTGCTGTTGGTGCAGATATTAATATTCCAAAGGATTATCTGGTGAAGTCTGCTAATATTAAGGTGGTCGCTACTGCTGATGATCCTTATACTGGTGCTGCTGTTGGAGATAAGTACATTGACTTTGTTGTGAATACTGTTGATGGCACTGACAACGAGAGTCATATTTATCTGTCTGTTCAGGATTTGGTTGACGAGTACACCGCTGGCGATGGCATTGATATTTCTGATACTAATGTCATTTCTATTAAGCTGGGTACTAATGCCAATGGCCTGAAGGTTGGTGCTAACGGTCTGGAGTTGGACGAGGCAGTTGCTAACGGTGATGATGGCACTGGTGGTTCTGCTGGTGCTATGTCTGCTGCTGATAAGACTAAGATTGATGGTGTGTCTGAGGGCGCAACTAAGGTTGAAGCCTCTGAGACTAATGGTAATGTGAAGGTCGATGGTGTTGAGACTACGGTTTATACGCTGCCTGAGACTGTTGTGCATGATACTGACACTATCATTCTTGATGGCGGTAATGCGTAATTAATAACGCTAAATTAGGGAAGGCGTTTGATGCCTTCCCTATTCTTATTTCTAAAAGAAAGTGAGGGTGAAAAAGAAAATATGGCTGAAAAGGTTATGAAAGTTGGTGCAATCCAGCAACGGCGTGATACAGTTGCGAATTGGACAACTAAAAATCCTATTCTTTTAGATGGTGAACAGATTACGGTAGTTTTTGAAGATGGTAAGACACGTCATAAGACAGGATATGGCGGCAAACGATATAGTGAGTTGCCTTTTGATGGGGCTGAAAGTTGTGAGCCAAGTGAAACAGTAAGTGCTACTTTACTGGCAAGTGCTTGGGTAAATGGACAACAGACTGTATCTGTGGCTGCTGTTATGGCTGATCAAAATGGCTATGTTACTCTGCCACAAGCATTCAGTGACGCACAGTATGAAGCTGTGGTTGGTGCTGAAATGTTTGTAACCGCTCAAACAGATGGTTCTATTACAATTTCTTGCCGTGGCGATACACCACAAATTGATATTCCTATTCTCATCACTCTGCTTGGTTAATTCAAGGAAGGGTGGTGTTTTATTTTGAGTGAAACTAAAAATTATAATCTGGCCCTTACAACTGATGACCAGACTAAATTTAAAGAATGGCGTGAAACCATCAATGGTAATTCAAATTCTAATATGGAGAAAATTGATACCGCCCTTGGTGAAAAGGCCAATCTTAGTGTAGCAATTAATGCTACGTTGCTTGCTTCTGCTTGGAGTGATGATTCACCTTATACACAAACTGTTACCGTTGAAGGGTTGAAAGCAGATAGCAACGGTGTGATTAGTATTGCACAGAATGTAACAAGTGAACAGATTGAAATTGTTTGCGATGCTGGTTTGTATATCAGCAATCAGGCTGATGGAACTTTGACAATTACAGCATATGGTGACAAGCCTAATGTTGACATTCCTGTGATTATTATTCTGCTTGGTTAAAGGAGGTTATATATGCCTATTGTTTCTATTTTCCCAACTGGTAGCGGCGGTTCTGGCGGTGGCGGTGGTATTCCTCTGGCTCCTGTTACTGGAATTGCTACTCTTGCAAGTTCTGGCAAAGCATATTTGAAGTGGACTGATTCTGTTGATACAGTTGTTGGCGATGCTACACTGGCTGCTTGGGCTGGTACGCTGCTGGTTCGTAAAGCTGGTTCTGTGCCAGCAAGTCGGCGTGATGGTACAGTTGTTCTTGATAACAAAACTCGTGACACATATAAGGATCAGTATTTCGTTGATAGTGGACTGTCTAATGGTGTGACTTATTATTATAAGTTCTTCCCATATTCTACCACAAACACTTATGCTGACGATCCTCAAAATGAAGTGACTATTACTCCTAATCTTGTTCCTATTGGCGATGTGTCTAATTTAGCTGTTGCAGCACAGTTGAATGGTAAGGTTCAGCTTACATGGACTGATCCTGCCGCTACAAAGACTCAAGATGGTGTGACACTTTCTACATGGGCAAGCACTAAAGTAGTCTATAAGACTGGCAGTTATCCTACATCGCCTGATGATGGTACGCTGGTTGTAAATAGCACAACTCGAAATGCACACGCAAGTAGTCCGCTGGAGGTTACTGGCCTCACAAACGGGACTACTTATTATTTTGCCTTATTCCCTATTTCTACAGAGGGTGCGGTAACTGCAAATGCGGTTGGTCGAATTACTGCAATTCCTAATAAGATTAAACTGACTGCTGTTCCTGCGCAGAGCGGTACACTGATTTATACGGGCGCAGAACTCACACCTACATTCAGTAATTACAATCCTGCTCAGTTGACTATTAGTGGCGTTACTAAAAATACTGCGGCTGGAACATATGTAGCAAAATTTACCCCAACTTCTGATTATTGCTGGAGCGATGGAACAACTACAGCTAAAGAAATTTCTTGGACTATTGAAAAGGCAAGTATTTCAGTTCCTACCACAAGTAGTAAGTTCACTTATGACGGCAATCAGAAAACCCCTGTGTGGACTGGTTATGACAGTTCTAAGATGACAATGAGTGGCAATTCGACTGGTACAAACGCTGGTAATTATACTGTTAGCTTTACTCCAACAGCAAACTACAAGTGGACAGATGGGACTACTACTGCAAAGAGTATTACTTGGAATATTGCAAAAGCCGCTGGCAGTTTAAGTCTAAGTAAGACTTCTGTTGTTCTGAACACTAATAAACTGTCTGATACGGTTACTGTCACTCGATCTGGTACTGGTGCGATTTCTGCAACGTCCAGCAATACCAATATTGCAACTGTTTCTCTTAATGGCAATGTAGTTACAATCAATAGCGTTAATAAAGCATCTGGTACAGCTACTATTACAATTAAGGTTGCTACCGATACCAATTACAATGCTCCAACTGATAAGACTATTTCTGTGAGCGCAGAATTTGTTCCTGCAAAAGCGGCTTTGAAAAATATGTCTTGGGCTGATATTCGTAAGGTTTCTGATGCTGGACTTGCCGATGACTATTGGGCTGTTGGCGATGCAAAACAAATTAAAGTGAATGGTACAGTTGGTTCTACTGCAATTAATATGGATGTTTGGGCTTTTATTTTGGGCTTTGACCATAACAGTGCAAAGGAAGGCAGTAATCGTATTCACTTCCAGATTGGTAAGGTAAGCGAGAGTGGCAACCAGATTTGCTTTGTTGATAGCACTTATGGTAGTTACAATGCAAATAATGGTTCATTTACAATGAATCCTGCTGCTAACTCCAGTGGCAGTAAGAATGCTGGTGGTTGGAAAGATAGCCATATGCGTAAGACTTTGCTTGGTTCTGAAAATAATCCAACAAGTCCTACTGCGGGTACATTTATGAATGCTTTGCCAAGTGATCTTCGTGCTGTAATGAAGTCTGTTACAAAGTATTCTGATAACACTGGTGGAACTACCAACGCAGCAAGTGCAATAACAGCAACAACAGATTATTTATTCTTGCTTTCTGAGTTTGAGGTTCAAGGTGCAAGAACATATGCAAGTCAGTATGAACAGAACTCTCAACTGCAATATGACTTCTACAAGAACAATCCAAATCAGAAGGTCAGGTATAAACATAATGCCACAACAACAACTGCGTATTGGTGGCTGCGCTCTGTCAATGCTGGCAACACGAACAATTTTTGCAATGTCAACACTGACGGGTCGGCGAACAACAACAACTCTGGCAATTCCAATGGGGTCGCCCCGGATTCTTGAAGCTGTTTGTGGTTGCATCAAAATTTGAGACACAAACTTGGATTAGACTTAGTAGCCCTTAATGGCTGAAATTAATACTGGCCTTTACTGGTGAAAACAATATCCGTTATTTCAGAAGGAGGATGTATGCCGTGGCTCTGCCTGATGGCATCCTAAAATACTTTTTCGATACTTGCATCTGGACGCTGCTTGCATGGTTTATTGACATTTTGCTGATTTGTGTGGCGTGTCGGAAGGAAGTAGCATCCCATTTCCTTCTTGCGGTAGTTGGCTTCGGCTGATGATCCGTGGCACGTTGCTCCCTTAAATTTCATAGGTGCATAGTTACGTAGCTTAGTAAATCAGCATCGGAAACTGCCCACGGATACGGTTGTGATGCGTAGACGTATTCGCCAGTGGATGATAAGGCTATACGGAAAGGATTTATTCTTTGGCAATATGACAAGCGAGGAAAGAAAACAGAAAAGATACGAAAAGCGTAAAAGAGAACGAGAAGAAAAAGCAAGGTCGGTCTGCGGCAAGGCATTTGAGGATGTGTTTGAATTTGATAAAATGTGGGATGCTGGTGAAAACTGCTGTGGCGGTGTGAACTGGAAAACCTCAACAATCAATTTCAAGTCAGTGCTTTTGACGCAGACTGATTCTTTGCAAGAACGAGTTCTCAATGGTACGTATGAATCGGGTGGGTTCAAACATTTCAAAACAGTAGAACACGGCAAAGAACGTGATATTAATTCTTTGGTCATTCAAGATCGTAGTGTTCAGAAATGTTATTGTGATGAACTCATGACTGAAGCCTATTCCAGAAGTTTTATATATGATAATAGTGCAAGTTTGCCCGGTAAAGGAATGGATATGACTCTACAAAGACTTGTTGAGTTCCTTCGCCATCATTATCGTTTATATGGTCTGGAGGGTGGAATTTATCAATTTGATTTTCATGGATATTTCGCTTCGATACCACATGAATTAGCGAAACAACGTTTAAAGAAACATATCCTTGATCCTAAGTTACAAGAAATTGGTTGTCAATTAATTGATGACTTTCTGGAATTGGGTGGTGTGGAACACGATCCAGACGATCCCCGTGGTGTTGGATTGGGTAGTCAAGTATCACAAAATATTGCATTAGATTATGCCAGTCCTATTGATCACTATATCAAAGATAAACTTGGTGTTCATGGTTATGCAAGATATATGGACGATGGATATGTGATAAGTAACTCTTTGGAATTTTTGAAGGGCTTGCATGAAACTTTAGTTGAACTTTCTAAAGAATTAGGAATTGAACTAAATGAAAAGAAATGCAAAATAACACCTTTTAAAAATCATAGTTTTAAATTCTTGAAAATGCGTGTGCGTTTAGAACCTACTGGAAAAGTCCTCATTAAGTTGAGTAGAAATAGCATTAAGTCTATTCGGCGCAAACTGAAAATCTTTCGTGGTTGGGTCGATGAAGGTAAGATGAGCGCAGAGGATGTATTTACTTCTTATCAATCATGGAGGTCACACGCTGCAAGATGTGATAGTTATAAAACAGTACATAATATGGATTTGTATTTCATTAGTCTATTTGGAAAAGAGTTAGCTGAATGGGATAAGAAATTCAAATGTACTTTAGATGCAAGATGGAATTATGAAATTGGTTGGTTCTATTTTACATCTCCCAAAGAGTACGAGGCCAAAATGGAAGAATTGGATCGAACTCGACAGGAACGTTATATGAATGGTTTTGTTCCTCTTATCAATCGCTGGGATTATCGCATGAAAAATAGAAGCAAAAGTGCAGAAGCGTTTGATTTATTAAGAGAGATTCGAGAAAATTTTTATGATAAGGAGGATGACGAATGTATAAGTTAATGTCTGGCGACAAATTGATTGGCGTATTTCAAAAGGTAATCTATGTAAAAAAGGTTGCTGCTACCAATACTTCTGTTGAATGTCCTAAAGGTGAGGCCAATGGAATTGTTGCTGGTGGTGTTACTTACGCTATCACTAATTCGGATGATTATAAAGATTGTGAACAGGTGGCAGTTTTTGAACTTGACAGTGAAGTTGAACGAACTGCGGAACTTGACTATATGCGTTTAATGGCAAATATGGTTTAAAAGGGAGGATGAAATATGACAGCTTTAGAAATGATTCAGAAATATTATCCTGCTTTGTGGAGCAAGGAACAGGTTGATGAATTGCTGACAAATTGTAAAATTACCGTTGCTGATTATTTGACAGTCTTTCCCGTTACTAAAGAAACACCGATGACTGATGAAGCTATGACTATGCTGCGGACAGCTAAGTTGAATGAACTTCGTAATATTTGCAATAATGCAATCGTGGCTGGTGTTGATGTTACAACATCTAACAGCGGTGATACTACAGAACATTTTTCTTTAGATAGCTATGACCAGAACAATATTACTAATATGTTTTATTCTGTAATGGCTGGTGTAGAAGAATATCCGTATCATGCTGATGGTAAAGAGTGTACTACATATACCAAAGCTGATATTGTAGCAATTTATGTCGCTGCTCAGTCCATGATTACCTATCATACTACATATAATAATATGCTTCGAGTTTTGGTAAATCGGACAGCGGATGTTGAAACTTTGGCTGGTATTACTTATGGTATGGAACTGCCACAGGATTTAGCTATTATGATGCAGGAAAACATTGTGACAGCACAGGCACAAATTCAAAAGATTCTTACTACACTTT
>OFFV01000821.1_pt1 | contig 20950 bp, 21 predicted proteins | sample 1521461 | NCBI WGS metagenome assembly OFFV01 (sample SAMEA3504120, study PRJEB24116) | mouse gut metagenome | biome: mouse gut; feature: mouse-associated habitat; material: faeces | place: Denmark | collected 2011 | reverse complement strand
TCCGCTTGGACATGACGGTGTAGTTGATGCCCAGCCGGGCAAACTCGATCTGCCGGGGTTTGCTGGGCAGGTCGCAGTTCTCAATCACCCAGTTGTAGAGGGGCCGGTGGGCCTCAAACTCCAGGGAGCACAGGGAGTGGGTGATGCCCTCCAGGGCGTCCTCGATGGGGTGGGCGAAGTCGTACATGGGGTAGATGCACCACTTATCCCCCTGGCGGTGGTGGTGCATGTGGTTGATGCGGTAGATCACCGGATCCCGCATGTTGAAGTTGCCGCTGCCCGGGTCGATCTTGGCCCGCAGGGTCATGGAGCCGTCGGGGAACTCCCCGGCCCGCATCCGGGCAAAGAGGTCCAGGCTCTCCTCCGCGGGCCGGTTCCGGTAGGGGCACTGGGCGGGGGCGTTCACGTCCCCGCGCATCTCCCGCATCTGCTCCGGCGTCAGCTCACAGACATAGGCCAGGCCCTTCCGGATGAGCTCCACCGCGCACTCGTACATCTTCTCAAAGTAGTCCGAGGCGTAGAACAGCCTGTCCCCCCAGTCAAAGCCCAGCCAGTGGATGTCCTCCTGGATGGCCTGGACGTACTCCACGTCCTCCTTGGTGGGGTTGGTGTCGTCAAAGCGCAGGTTGCACAGGCCGCCGTACTTCTCGGCGGTGCCGAAGTCGATGCACAGGGCCTTGCAGTGGCCGATGTGCAGGTAGCCGTTGGGCTCCGGGGGGAAACGGGTGTGGACGGTCATGCCCTGGAACCTGCCACCCTCCGCGATGTCCTCGTCAATAAACTGATGGATGAAGTGCTTGCCCTCCTCGGCAATGGGGGTCTTGGCTTCCTCGGCCATGTCGTCACGCTCCTTACATGATTCTTTTCACAGCGTCTATTGCCATGTTGTCCAAAAATGGATCCAGATAATTATACAAAATGACGGCGAAAAACGCAAGGGGGCGGCGCATATTTTTTTCGCCCCCAGCCCTATTCCGGCCTGCGGTTGGCGGATTTCTCCCCCGCAGATACGGCGAACCCGGAGGAGATGGCCCCGGTGGGGCAGACGGAGCGGCATTTTCCGCAGCGGATGCACTCGGGACTGTTGATATCCTTGGTCACCTCCACCGCCATGGGGCAGCTCCTCTCGCACCTCCCGCACCCCACGCACCGGCGCTCGTCCAGGCGCATCTGGAAGAAGCTGAAGCGGTTAAAGAGGCTGTAGAAGGCCCCCAGGGGGCACAGGTAGCGGCAGAAGGGGCGGTGGATGCACAGGGAGGGCAGCACCACACCGATGAGCACCAGCACCTTCCACTGGAACAGGGCCCCGGCCAGCCCCCGCAGCATGGGGTCTGCCAGCAGCAGAGGAATCCCCCCCTCCAGGGTCCCGGCGGGACAGACGTACTGGCAGAAGTAGGGGGGCCGCACCCCGGTGTCCGTGAGGGCAAAGGCGGGCAGCAGGACCACCAGGACCAGCAGCACGACATACTTGACGTACCGGGCCGGGCGGTCGATCCGCCTGGGGACCTCCACCTTGGGGAAGGGGAGCTTGTGGAGCAGGTCCTGCACCAGCCCGAAGGGGCACAGCAGGCCGCAGACCACCCGGCCCAGGACCACGCCGAAGAGCATGAGCATCCCCAGCACGTAGAAGGGGAAGTGGCGCTTCATGCCCCCCAGGGCCGCCTGGAGGGCGCCGATGGGGCAGGCTCCCAGGGCCCCGGGGCAGGAGTAGCAGTTGAGCACCGGCACGCAGACCGCCTTGGAGCCGCCGGTGAAGATCCGCCCCTTCTGAAAGCCAATGGCGTAGCCGTTGAACAGCACGGCGGAGAGCAGCTGCACAATCCGCTGGAGGGACAGGCCCCTCACCCGATGCCGATGCATTCCAGACATACTCTCACCGCCTTTCCCAGCACCTCCAGGTGCTCCTGCCGCAGAAGGCCTGCGGCGATCATGGCCAGGGCCAGCCCCAGCAGACCCCAGCGGAGAAGCAGGACCGATCTATTCCGCAAGGCTGATCTCCGCCTTTCCGGACGCCGCCAGGACCTTGTTCACTGCCGTCAGATAGGTCCCGGACAGATCCGCCTGTCCGCCCACGATCACCTCCATCAGCGTGCCCTCCCCGTCCACAAGGACGGTGGTGGGCGTGTAGACGAGGGCGCTGCACAGGGACGCCAGATCGCCGTTGCCGGAGATCACAGTGGTGCTCACCAGATCGGTCCCCTCCAGCACCTCCAGGGCCGTCTCCTGGTCCCCGTAGCCGTCCAGGCAGACCGTGGCCACCCCCACGTTCTCCGGCAGGGCAGCGGCAAAGGCCGCCAGATCCGGCATCTCCGCGATGCAGGGGGCGCAGGAGAGGGCCCAGAAGTTGATGACCGTCACGTCCCTGGCCGCGATGTCCTCCGGGGAGAAAGATCCGCCGTCCAGGGTGGCGGCGGAAAAGGACCGGAGCCCCGGCTCCTCGCCGGCCTCGCCGCCGCTGCTGTTACTGTCAGCTGCGCTGTCCGTATTGTCTGCATTACCGGCGCTGTCCGCCGCCGGGGCGCTCTGATCCTCGGGCTGGCTGGCGCAGGCCGTCAGCAGGAGGCCCAGGGCCAGCAGCAGGGCCAGGAGTTTTGTCGTATGCTTCATAGGAGAATAACCTTCTTTCCGTAAAATGGGGCGCGTCTGACCCAGTATACCACACTTCCTATGAAAAGGAAATGGTTTTTCCACGCAGCCCACGGGGGGAGCCGTTCCCGGGGCAATACCGGACGTGGCAGGGGGCTTTTGCAAAAAAGCACTTGCATTCCAGGGAAATGTGTGCTACTATATCTAAGATTCCGCACAGCCCCGGATCTCCGGACGGTGCCGTCGGCAGGCGGTTGGCCGGAGAGAGGATGGGACTGGAGGGTAAAACTAAATTTTTGGAGGAAACCGAACCATGGCTAGCGTTGTATCTATGAAGCAGCTGCTGGAAGCCGGCGTCCACTTCGGACACCAGACCCGCCGCTGGAACCCCAAGATGGCCCCCTATATCTACACCGAGCGCAACGGCATCTATATCATCGACCTGCAGAAGACCGTCAAGAAGCTGGAGGAGGCATACAACTTCGTCCGCCAGCTCAGCGAGAACGGCGAGTCCCTGCTGTTCGTGGGCACCAAAAAGCAGGCCCAGGAGGCCATCAAGGAAGAGGCCGCCCGCTGCAACATGTACTTTGTCAACGCCCGCTGGCTGGGCGGCATGATGACCAACTTCAAGACCATGCGCACCCGTGTGGACCGACTCAACCAGCTCAAGCGGATGCAGGAGGACGGCACCTTCGATATGCTGCCCAAGAAGGAAGTCATGAAGCACCTGGGCGAGATCGCCAAGCTGGAGAAGTACCTGGGCGGCGTGAAGGAGATGAAGCGCCTCCCCGGCGCCCTGTTCATCGTGGACACCCGCAAGGAGCGCAACGCCATTGCCGAGGCCCACAAGCTGGGCATTCCCGTGGTGGCCATTGCCGACACCAACTGCGATCCCGATGAGATCGACTACCCCATCCCCGGCAACGACGACGCTATCCGTGCCATCAAGCTGATCTCCTCCATTATGGCCAACGCCATGATCGAGGGCCGCCAGGGCGAGCAGAGCGAGGAGCCCGCCGCTGAGGAAGCGCCCGCCGCCGAGTAAATAAAAAACCCTATGGGGCGGGAATGTCCCGCCCCGTTTTCGTGAATTCTGGATATACTATTATTTCCGCATTTTTTATATGTTTCATTCGGAAATCATCATCAAAAATATTGGGAGGAATACAATTATGGCTTTTACAGCTGCTGACGTAAAGAACCTGCGGGAAATGACCGGAGTGGGCATGATGGACTGCAAGAAGGCCCTGACCGCCTCCGATGGCGACATGGACAAGGCCGTGGAGTACCTGCGGGAGAAGGGCCTGGCCGCTTCCGCCAAGAAGGCCAGCCGCATCGCCGCCGAGGGCATGGCCTATGCCGCCGTGATCAACGGCGTGGGCGTGGTGGTAGAGGTCAACGCCGAAACCGACTTCGTGGGCAAGAACGAGAAGTTTGTGGACTTCGTCAAGGGCGTGGCCGCCACCGTGGCCGCCCAGGCTCCCGCCAATCTGGACGCTCTGATGGACTGCAAGTATAACGGCACGGACCTGACCGTCCTCCAGCAGCAGCAGGAAATGGTCCTGGTCATCGGCGAGAACATCAAGGTCCGCCGCTTCGCCCGCTTCCCCGAGGGCGTCAGCGTGCCCTATATCCATGCCGGCGGCAAGATCGGCGTGCTGGTGAACCTGGACGTGGACGGCGAGGCCACCGACAAGGTGCTGGAAATGGGCAAGGACCTGGCGATGCAGATCGCCGCGCTGAACCCCCGTTTCTGGGACAAGGCCCAGGTGACCCCCGATGTCCTGGAGGAGGAGAAGCGCATCATGCTGGCCCAGATGGACAACGATCCCAAGATGGCCGGCAAGCCCGCCCAGGTCAAGGAGAAGATCGTCGAGGGCAAGCTCAACAAGTTCTATGCCGAGAACTGCCTGCTCCAGCAGGACTTCGTCAAGGACGGCGAAATGACCGTGGAGCAGTATATGAACACCGTGGCCAAGGCCGCCGGCGTCACCGTGCGCCTGCTGGACGCCGTCCGCTTTGAGAAGGGCGAGGGCATCGAGAAGAAGCAGGAGAACTTCGCCGAGGAGATCGCCAAGCTGGCCAAGTAATTCTCCCTGTTCTCGTCATTCCAATCTTGAACATGTTTTCACTCAAATAACACCCCGAAAAAGGGGCTCAGGAATTCGTTCCTGGGCTCTTTTTTTGTGCGCACCCCCGGGCAAAGCCCCCGCCATCCCCTCATTCTCTCTCCTTCGGGGGTATCGGAATAGTTAAAACTTGTACGAAAAAATCCAAAAAAGCAGGGTTTTCCCAAGCAATTTCTCCCTCTCACCCCTCCCCTCCTCCTGTTTTGCACTCCCCATGCTATCCCCATGAAAATCCCTCACAAAATCGGCGCGGGGCGGCTGGAAATATCGGCTTTTTTAAGCAAATAGGTGCAATTTTTGAGAAGTAACAGGGTAAAACTGCTGAATTGACTGTTTTGCCCCGGAGGGGAAGAAATGAGGGCGTGGCGGGAGTGTTGCCTGGGGAGAAAAGTTGTCAAGATAGCCGGGCCAATGCGTGTGTTATTCGTCGAACGCTGACATAGTAGCTCGTTTTAATTGCAATTTTTCCGAGTTTTTGCGGGAAAATTTCGAAAAAGCTCGTTCTAATTCACAGCTTGTTCATATTCATGCCGCAGAATCTCGGTTCAATTCATAGTTTATTCATTTTTACCCGCAAAATCTCGGTTTAATTCTTATCCCATCCGCAAAATCTCCGTTTAATTCATTCCATCACATCAATAAGGAGGTAGATATCGACAAAGAAAGTGTGTGAAATTTCATGTTAGAAGAACAAAAATCGAAGGCTGAACAGCTTTACATTAAATACTGGCACCTGATGTGCCACGTTGCTATGGAAATACTGCAAAATTCCGCCGACGCCGAGGACGCGGTACAGCAAGCCTTCCTGTACCTGATGCTCCACATGGACAAGCTGGGAGACATCGACGCCCCTTCCACTAAGGCATACGTTGCACTCACGGCCAAGCATCGGGCCATCGACCTCTACCGGAGCAGGAGGCACTGTGAACCGGCAGACATCAGCGGTATGCGGACAGCGGAGATTCATCACGAGCGGCTGGGCGTGGTGGAGGCTTTGGACCGGCTCCCGGCACGGGACCGAGAAGTGCTGCTGCTCCGTTTCTGGGAAGGCTACACCACCGAAGAAATCGCCGGGATGCTCCACATGAAGAAAGACGCCGTACAGAAGGCCATCTGGCGGGCAAAAAAGAAGCTCTCCGAAAAATTGGCGGAGAGCTGAAAGCGAAAAAAAACGCAATTTTCTCCATAATAATGGAGGGGATTATTTCATGGAAGCAATGATACTGAACTTGCCCCAAAGCGAAAGCGGAAAAGTCGGCCTTCACGGACATACTGATTGATTCGAGGTGATACATGATGCGTTCTCTTTTTCCCAGGTTCCGGTGCCGGGAGTGCCCTTATCTCCTGCAGGTCGGGCCTACGCTGGCCCCCACCTACTATTGCGACGGCTTTCCAGGCAAGCGAAAGCCAAAGCGGTTCCCCCGGTCTGGACCTACATACCCGAAACCGTGGTGCCCGAGACTGATTTCACCGCCCATCTGCCGCATCTATGATTTCATTGATGAACGCCACCGCTTCATGGATTGCTTTATCCGGGAAGCCTGGGAAGCCCATCCCAAGAAATGCATCAGCCCTGAGCGCAGGCGCTACAAGGTGAAGGCCATGGTGGAACTTGGCCTCACTGCCAAGCAGTTCTTTGAGGACATGCAGGACTACTGCCTCAGCGATGTCATCCCGGACATGGAATTCAACGGCGGTGAGGTCATTGAAATAGACGATGGCCTGCGTCCATATCGGTTCTACGTCTACGGCAACAGTCTCGTGATTCCTGTTGATGATTACTCTTGGACCATATAATGTGCCGCAGCAAGCGGCTTTTGCCCTGAGCTTAAAGTTCAAAGCGGTGTGCGCGGCTATGCGAACGCGAAGCGTTCTCTTTGGGGCCCCAACAGCTTTCCCTAATCCATTGGCTTTGAGCTGCCAGACTGTTGGACCAGCCCCAAAAGCTGGGCCAAAAAGCCTGGAAAGCCATTCAAAAAAATCCGTAGTATAGTTTTTCTTTATATATTCTTCTGTATCTATAACTCTCTTAAAAGAGTTATAGATACAGATACTTACTGAATCCATATTATTCTAAACTATTTACTAAATACTACTGGGCACAGCTTTTCGATTTTGGGATATTTCCGTCGCAAAATGCAACACAATTTTTGGTTCATACGCGCCAGCAGAACTTTTTAGCTCAGAAAAGCGGAATTACAATAATTATTATTGTTTTTATTCCTGTAATTGCGCCGCATCGCGGCGGGCAATCCAAAAAAGGAGGGTGCAGCATGACCAAATCAGGCTTAAAAACAAGAGATTTTCAGTGGTGGAGTGGCAAAAACGGCGCCCTAATACGGGTTCAAAGCAAGGCTGCCCGAGACTACGGCAAATGGCTGGAAGGGCGGCCCGAAGTGGAATCCTTTGAAACCGGGAAGGCACTGGAGCTGGAGCGTCTTCCCCATGTCAGCCCCACGGACATCCGCAAGCTCTACTTCCAAACCCAATGGTGCAGCGATTTTTACATCAAATTTGCCGACGGCCACATCGGGATTCGGGAGCTGGCCCCGTCCTCTGCCCTGGACAAGCAGGCCGAAGTGGAGAAATTGGAACTCTCCCGCCGCTACTGGGCGGCCATGAACATCACAGACTGGAAGGTAGTGTTGGCACTATGAGCAAATTCGGGCAAAGTTCACTTGAAAATGCCGACCTGATTTCGCTTTTCTCTGTGTTATCGGTTTTAGAAGCACTCCAAGACCACGCTTCCAAACTACCCTGGCCTCGGCTTTCGCAGCCTCCACGCCATCCCTGTCTTGGACTCTCTTTGCGGATGCAAAAGATTAGACGATGGCAAATACCTGCTTCCCCGCTAACATCACAGCCCAGAAAGGATTTACCTATGGAATTTTATAAACGCTATGAGCTTTTGGAGCGGGACCACACTGGAAGGCTGATATGTGTCGGCAAATACTCCACGCCGGAAGAATTTGACCAGGACATCGCCAAGCATCCTCCCGCTAAGGGGCACACCCTCACACTTTTTGACTCCTTCATCACCGAAGACTGCTTCGGCCTCTCAAAAAAAGCCGTGCGTATTGTTGTCGGGACAGCCCCTGTTGATGACGGTACACCCACAGAATAAACCAGCGGCAGCACAGAGGAGGGATTTTATGGAAAAGACAGATGCGAAGACCCGAGATTTTGCTTTCTGCACCGCGAAAAATCAGGCCATTGTGCAGTAGCTGGCCGAGGTGGAGAACTTGGAGCTCTCCCGCCGCTACTGGGCGGCCATGGATATTACCGATTGGAAGGTGGTGCTCACAAAATGAGCCAATTTGTAGAACGAAATGGGGAACTGTTCAAGGTTTTGGTACTGGAAGGCCCTGGAGCATGGCTTATCTCTCACGATTCTCCCGCATCTCCATTCTTCGTGGGTGATATGGATGCCTACCAGCACACTCTCCCGCCGTCCGCCCAGGGAGGAGAGCTCTCCGCCGCAGGCCAGAAGCGGTTGGAGCTCATTCAGCCCCTGTTGGATGCCGGGGATGCCGCCGTCATGGACAAGCAGTACCGTCTCAATGTCGCCAAAGACATTGCGGAACGGTATTCCACCACACATCGCACGGTGCTAAAACTTTTCTACCGTTATCTCGCCACCGGGCAGCTCCTCTCCCCCAAAGCCCGCGCTCCATCCACCAATCCTGACTTCGATTGGGCCATTCGCACCTTCTATTTTTCGGCCAAAAAGCTCTCCCTGCGGAGCGCATATGAAATGATGCTGCTCCAACGCTACACGGATTTTGAAGGGAATCTCGCCCCTATCCACCCCTCATTTGGCAGCTTTCGAGCCTATTTTTACTCTCGCAACTATCATAAATCCCCCAGGAAAATCATTGCCAGGGATGGCCTAACCCACTTTCAGCGCAACTGCCAGCCCGCCTTTGGCTCCGCGTCGGAGTGGCGGAAATCCCCCGGCAGCTATCAGATGGATGCCACGGAAGCCGACATCTATCTGCTCTCCCCCGGCGGCGAACCGTTCCGGCCCTACATCTACCTGGCTGTGGACAGCGCCACCCAGCTCATTGCCGGGGCGTGGGCGGGAGTAACGTGCGATGAATCCGCTGTGATGCGTTGCTTGGAGAACGCCTGCCGGGATAAGGTGGAGTGGTGTGAGCAGCACGGCGTCGTCATCGACCCGGAGCAGTGGCCCTCCCATGGCCTCCCCTATGAAGTCATCACGGACAAGGGCCGGGAGTTTTGTGGCGCTCGGATGCAGGAGCTTTGCCGCCGATATGGGGTGGAACTTATCGCCCAAGCGCCGTTCCGGCCAGACAGGAAAGGTTTGGTGGAAAAGGCGTTTAACCTCCTCCAAGAGCGATTCAAACCTCTCCTTCGGGGCAAGGGCGTGATAGAGCCAGACGCCCAGGAGCGATGGGCAGTAGATTACCGCAATCAAGCCACCCTCACTCTGGAAGATTTCATCCAGGTGCTGATTCACTGCATCGTATATCTCAACTCCGGCCGTACACTCTCCTCCGGCTGCACCCCCGCTCAACTCTGGCAATCATCCACTCCCCAGCTCCTGGATGTGGATGCAAATTCACTCTACCTCATGTCTCTGCCCCGCGCCGCCGCCAAGCTCACCCGGAAAGGGTTGAGAGTGAACGGGATTTTGTATGTCCCCACCGACATGGACGGTTTGTTCCTGGCAGACACCTGCTCCCTGTCCTATGACCCCGCCAACCTCTCCCGCGTGTATCTGGCGGAGCACGATTTCCGCCCCTGCATGGCCGCTCCCGGTCAGGGCGTGGAGGAGCAGTCGCTATCTGACTATCAGGCCACTCAGGAGGGGCGGAGGGCGATGCTGCGGGAGGCAGAGGGTGTAGCCACATCCGCAAGCATCAACTGTCTGAGGGCCATCCAGGGCGTGATAGAGAGGGCTTCTGAGGAGGTGCACATATGAGCAAATACCCTATCGGGGAGCAACGCTCTTCTGCTGTCTATGACCCCGCTCAGGAGAGCAACCCATTCCTGGCTGCCCTCCCCGAAATGATGTCCCATGACACTTTCATGGGGGCTGTTCGAAGCCTGCCTCCCTTGCCCGCCGGGTTGGGGGCAATGACGCCCGAGGAGCGCCGCCAGCACCTACCCATGCTTTCCTCCCTGTTTGTCCCCATGGACTACGCCTATATGCTCTACGACCAGCTCTTTAGGGCCATCGTCTCCACCTACTCCACGCGAACCATGATTGAAGAAATCCAGCGCACCAACGCCCTCTTTCGGGGTGCCCCTTTCAGCAGTTATTCCACGCAGCCCGCCACCGGCAGCATCTTAGGCGTGCCGGGGGTGGGCAAGACCTCCTCCATCCGAAGGGCGCTCTCCCTGCTGCCCCAAGTGATTGAGCATGAGGCATATTTGGGCAAGCCCTTTTTCTGCAAACAAGTGCTGTATCTCAATGTGGAGTGTCCCAGCGACTGCTCCGTGAAGACCCTGGGGCTCAACATCGCGGTGGCAATAGACAAGGCCATCGGCAGCAATTACGCCCAGCAGCTCACCTCGCTGCGCTCGGCGGCGGCCAGCGCCATCGCCACCCAGGTGAAGATACTGTGTCTCACCCATCACGTCGGCCTGATTCTCATTGATGAAATCCAGAACGCTGTTACCACTGCCCAGAAAAACAAGCAAATCAAGCCACTTATCAAATTCCTGGTGGAACTCACCAACGACACGTGCACCAGTGCCTTCTTTGTGGGCACCCCCATCGCGGAGGAGCTGTTCATCAGCCAGGAGCATCTAAAGCGCCGCACCCGGGGGATGCGCCTGCTCCCCTTCAAGCCGGACGGAGCCTACCGGGCATTTCTACAGGCCATTTGGCCGTACCAGCTCACGCAGCACGCGGCCCCACTCAGCGAGCAGCTTGCCAACAAGCTCTACGACCACTCCGGCGGCATCCCGGCCTACATCATCAAGATATTCCAGGAAACTCAGGCACAGGCCCTGCTCCAAGGAGAGCGCTGCATCTCGGCCAAGGCGATGCAGCGGGCTATTGAGCGGCTGTCCATCAAGGTGCCCCGCACATTCAGCGGCGGCACCTACATATCGGATTTTGACTTGCCCCCAAGCGAAGCCCCCGCGCCTCCGGATGAAGGCTCCCCTTCCCCGGTAAAGCGCCTGTATGCCAACAAGCGGGGCCGGAAGGCCGCACAGCGGGATGACGTGGATTTGGTGAAGGCGTTCCAGGCTGGGGCGCTCTCAGAGGATTGGCTGAGGGAGCGCGGGCTGCTGGAAGTGTGGCCATGCTGAGCTATTTCCCCACGCCCTATCCCGAAGAATGGTGGTGGAGCGTGTTATGCAGATACTATGTGCGCTCTGGGTATCCCAACCACGCCACAGCCTTTCGGGAACTGCTTCCCTCCCGCTCCAAATCCGTGGGACGGCTCTTTCCCGGCGGCGATGTTTTGGAGGTGGCAAAACAGCTCTCCGCCACGCAATTTTCTGCTGAAGAAATCATTATGCAACACACGCTGGCCCCATATTATTTACGATTCTATTTCTCTGCACGAAAAAACCAGGCGCTCACCGCCCTTCTTGGCGGGCAGAGCGCTGGACTCACCAGCATTGAGCTCACTACCCCGGATGGCAGGCAGGGCCTCAAATGGTGCCCTGTCTGCCGTCAGGAGGACACCACTGCCTACGGTGAACCATATTGGCACCGGGCACACCAAATTCCCCTTCTCCCCCTCTGCCCCAACCATGGCTGCCGGTTAATGCTGTATGAAGTGCCTTTCTCCCGATTATCTGAACTGTTTTTGCCCCTATGCGGCATTCCGAATGCCCCGCCGCAGTACGACTGTCAGCTTTGGGAAAAACAGCTCTCTTCCATTCTCTACAGCTTTCTTGCACTTCCTTTTGAAACGGGCCCTCTTCCTTATAATAATTTGGAACTCGCTCTAAACGCAAAGGGCTTCGGCAGTAAAGCCATTCGGGGAAGCGGCACCTTGGATGCCCAAAAGGTGTGGACCGCCTGCGTTGGCCTGTATGGTTCAGCTATCGCTGCACAGTATTTTCCAAAGCCCTCCCCTGCTGTGCTGTATCGTATCTGCCATTGGAAGCTGACCTCCCCGGAACGATATGCTTTGCTCACAGTGCTTGCCGGCCTCACCGCTGAGGAATTATTCGGCCCGGAATTGTCCCTCTCCCACCCTATTCTGGAAAAACTGCGGCAGTATCAGCGCCAGGGTATCGCCTATCAGAAAGATGCACTCGCCCAGGCCGTAGGGGTCAGCCCTTCCCAGCTCGATACATTGGCCCGAAAATACGGCATTCCACCTTTTTGGAAACAGTGCGGCAATGCCCGCACGGAGAGCATCCGTATCACGCTCAGCCCAAAAGAAAAGCAACATATTCTTGACGCGGCAGCCGCCCATGGGAACGGACAGGCCGCAGTATTTGCCCGGAGCATCCTGTTAAGGGAAGCTGAAAGCATTTTAAACACCCACAATCAATCTAAGGAGGAATGACAAAATGGGAACCTATGGAAATATTTATAATGAGGTAGACATCCCGCAGGAGCTCCTACTTCTCAAGCCCTTCGCTTTCAGTTTTCTGGATAAGCATGACAAACCCCCGGTGGAAAGCGAACGCTTCCTTCGCACCACCAACGATGAACGCGCCTACTGGTGGCGTGAGGGCGGTGATGTGGTGTTGAGCCCGGAGATGCATCACTGGCTGGGAGAATTGAGGAAGGAATACGATAAGATTATTTCCTATCCTGGTCCTGTCCCCGCCAACTATGAAAAAATCCTTCTGAGCACCCTTGTCCGGGCGCAAGAGGAATACGGCGTGCTATTCTTTGCCTCCACTTTCGAGGAATTTATCGCCCATTCTGAACATCGGGACGTACAGGCGGCCATCGTGCTGCTCACCCGGCTGTTGGACGGCTACCAGCCCGAGGGTGAGTACCTGACCCGAGAGGGCTGGACGTGGGATGCCCAAAGGCATCGGCACAACGACAATTTCGGGGTCTATGCCGTTAAGCTCTATTTCGCCGTCTTGGGAAACCTGGAACTGCGGCGGAAAGTATTTAAATTTTAACTGTCAGGAGGGACACACATGACCACCGAACAATATCAAAAAGAAATGGCGAAAAACATTGAGCAAAACACTCTCGGGCCGAACGACACATTCCGCTTCACTTGCAAAGAGTGCGGGGCGTGCTGCCGGAATCGCACCACCCCCATCATGCTCACCGGCCTGGACATCTATCGGATGGCAAAAGGGCTGAGCATCGACCCATACGAGGTGCTGGCCCGCTTCACCTCTGGCTATGTGGGTGATGTCAGCCACGCCCCTGTTGTGATACTGAGGGAGCGCTTGGATGGCTCGTGCTCCCTGCTGAGGAAGGGGAAGTGCACCGTACATAGCTGCAAGCCCATTGCCTGCGCCGCATATCCCATTGGCCGCTATGTGAACCTCGCTACCAAGGAGAGCGGGTATATCCGCCAGTCCGGTGGGTGCAAAGGGGCCGTTGATGGCCGCGTCTGGACACTGGATGAATGGCTGGATACCTGGGGCTTGAAGGAACTGGACGCGCCCAGCCTGTCTTGGAATCTGATGGCCGGCATGGTGGCGGAGGTGATGCATCCCATCAAGCTCGAACACATCGGCCGGGATGTGATTTGGGCGCTCTATCAGCATATGTACGGCGACTATGACACAGACAGGGAGTTCATCCCTCAGGTGGAGCGCAACACCGAAGCCCTAAGACAGTTCTTCAAGGCAAACAAAATGTTGAAGTGAGCGGCGCAGGCCCCGTAACAAAAAACAACTGTTAAGCGTGACAGATTATTTCCCCTCAAAATCGCCCCGAAAGGAGGGCTTCACATATGAAATCCGTCATGGATACTCGCTCCACCATTTCTGTTACACACGGCTACGCACGCTGCTCCACCAATGAGGAGAAACAGGACATCGACCGCCAGACCCGGGAGCTGAAAAAGCAGGGGGCCGACAGGATTTGGCTGGAGTTCGAGCATGGCGACGCCGCCTCCAAAGAGCAGCAGGCCATGATGCTCGACACGGCCAGCCCGGGCGATACCATCATCACCTTGGAAGTGTCCAGATTAGCCCGCTCCACCAAGCAGCTCTGTGAAATCATCGATGTGGTGAGGGACAAGCATCTCCGGCTTATTATCGTGGGGAGCATCATCATGGACTGCCGGAATGGCAGCCCCGACCCAATGACCGAGGCATTTTTGCAAATAGCGGGTGTTTTCAGTCAGTTGGAGCTGTCCATGATTCGGGCACGCGTGAAATCCGGCATGGCCAACGCCAAGGCCAAGGGAAAGCGCATCGGCAGGCCGCCTGTCTCGGCCGAGAGCATCCCCAATGCGTTTCTGCGCTACTATCCAAGATATCAGGCCGGGAACATCAGCCTATCGGAGCTGGCCAGACTGGCGCAGGTATCCCGCCCCACCGCATATCGGTACATTCGAGCCTTGACCACTTAGAGGCCGCAAAAAAATAAAGTAAGGAAAAGGGCTTCCCTGATGGGAGCCCTTTAAAAATATAGAATACCGTCGTAAAACGCGACGGTATTCGCACCTTGCAGATAAAGCCGGAGGGGAGTCGCGTTTTGCGACCCCCCTGTTTTAATAGGCGTTTAAGAAGATTCTCCCTCGTTTTCACTCAGCCCCAACCGCTCCGCGATTTCCTCCGGCTTCATCCCCGACTTCTCAGCCTTTTTCAGCAGAGATGCTATTTTCTGCTTCTTCGTGAGCCGGGGTTTTCTGGGCTTTGGAGGGGCCAGCACCGCCTTTTTCTTCTCCTCCAAGGCGGAAATCATCTGCTGCTTGGCTTCAATTTTGGCGTTGAAATCCGCGATGGCCGCAGCCTTTTTCTCCTCAATCCCCTCAATGGCCTTGTTCAGCTCCTGGATTTTCACGTCGATATCGTCGGCGATTTGCTGGGGAGTGCGGCGAGTGCGCTTTGCCTGTTGTTCCATTGTGCGTTTCTCCTTCAAATGTATGATATTTGCATTTCTGCATTGGGGCACCCTAAATTATAGCGCAGAATCAAACTGCTGATACATTTCCTGTTTCAAGGTCAAATCCGCTCCAACTTCGCCTTGAATGAAATCTTCCTGGGGGTAGCCATGCTGTCAAACTGCACCACATGGGCGCCCTCCCCCACTTCCAGCACCGTGCCCTCGCCGAACATGGAGTGCCGCACCCGCTGCCCCACGGCCATCAGCATATCGCTGTCGTCCTCCGGCAGATAGCGTGTGCTGCGCTCAACATACTCCCGCGCCTCCTGGATAAGCCCCTCCTGCGGGGGAAGGGTGAAGGTCAGCAGCGCTTGGTCGATGTCCAGCAGGAAGCGGGAGGGATACCAGGGCGAGCCGTCGTAGCTCCTCCCGCCCGCCATGGACAGATACAGCCCCTGTTCCGCCCGCGTGAGGGCCACGAAGGCCAGCCGCCGCTCCTCCTCCATGCCCTGGATCGTGCGCACCTTCCGGGAGGGGAAAATGCCCTCGTTCATCCCGCAAATCCACACATAGGGGAACTCCAAGCCCTTGGCCGCGTGGACGGTCATCAGCTTCACCTTGTCCTTGGCGTCATTCCCGCCGTCCGCATTGGTGAGCAGGGCGGCATAGGTCAGGTAGTGGGGCAGCGTCACCTCCTCGCCGCAGGTGGTCTCATACACATACACCGACTGCTTCAGCTCCGCCAGATTGTCCAGGCGGTCCTGGTTCCCCTCGGTGCGGAGCATCTTCTCATAGCCGCTCTCATTGAGGATAGCCGCCAGCACCTCCGACACGGGCTTGCCCTCGTGCTCGGCGGCGAATAGTTCAATGAGGGAGATAAACTGCTGGGCTTTCGTCCCTTTCAATGTGGGGTCATCCAGGTTTTCCTGGAGTGCCTGATAGAGCGAACAGCCCCGCCGGGCGGCGTACTCCTCCAAAAAGGCCATCCGGCGCTTGCCCAGATTGCGCTTGGGGACATTAGCCACCCGCCGGAAGGAGAGGTCATCCTTGTAAGCAATCATCCGCAGATAGCTGAGGGCGTCCTTCACCTCTTTACGGTTGTAAAACTGCACCCCGCTGTAGAGCGTGTAGGGCACCTGCCCTTTCAGCAGCGCCTCCTCCACCGCCCTGGTCACATAGTGGGCCCGGTAGAGTATGGTGATGTCCCCCAGCCGCACCCCCTGGCTCTGGAGCTCCTTTATCTCGTCCACTATCGCCTGGGCCTCCGCCTCCGGGCTGGCCGCGAAGTGGCACATGACAGGCTTCCCGGATGGCAGCGTTGGGATGAGCTCCTTCTCCATACGGTTTTGGTTGTGGGCAATCAGGGAGTTGGCCGCCGCCAGTATCTCCGGGGTGGAGCGGTAATTGCGCATCATCATGATGGTGCGGGTTCCGGGGTGCTCCCGGTCGAAATCCAGCAGGTATTTCACATTGGCGCCCCGCCAGGTGTAGATGGTTTGGTCCGGGTCGCCCACGATGAACAGGTTCTTGTGATAGCCGCACAGCACCTCCATCAGCTCATATTGCAGCGAGTCAATGTCCTGGAACTCGTCAATCATGATGTATTCCAGGCGCTGCTGCCATTTCAGGCGGATATTCGGGTGTTCCTGGAAGATGTACAGGGAAAACTTGATGAGGTCGTTGTAGTCCAGGCCGAAGCACTTTTTCTCCTGGTAGAGATAGCCGTAGAAGATGATGTCGTCGGCGGCGGTGGCGTGGTCATACTTCTCCTTCAAGGTCTCCAGGGACATGGAAATCATGTCCCGGTAATAATCCGGCTCCTTGAACAGTTTCTTGATTTCTATCATATCCCGGGCAGCGGAGAAGGTCATGTCCCGGAGGGTCAGCCCGTGCTCCTCGTAGATGATTTGGAGCATCGCGTCGATATCGCTGTTGTCCAGCACCAGGAAGCTGCGGGGATACTGGAAAGCGTGGCTGTCCTCCTGCAAAATAGACACGCAGAAGCCGTGGAAGGTGTTGATGTACCCAGTGTCGTTGTCCCCGGTGAGCTGGTGGATGCGCTGGCGCATCTCGTTGGCCGATTTGTTGGTAAAGGTCACGCACAGGATGTTTCCCGGCAAAATCCCCAGCTCGTTCACCAGGAAGGCGAAGCGATGGGTGAGGGCCCGGGTCTTGCCGGAGCCCGCCCCGGCGATAACACGCACCCATCCCTCGGTGGCGGTGACGGCCTCCCGCTGCGCTTCATTCAGTTCGTTCAATAAGTCCATAGCCGCCCCTCCCCGCTGTCATTATTGACCATTATAACAAGGAGGGACGGGCTTTGCAATTCTATCGAAAAATTTTAGCGGTAGCAGGCAAGCAATCTATTGGGAAATTCCGTTAGATGTGATATACTGAAAGCAAATTTTAAAGGAGGCTGTTTTTGTGGATGACATTAAAATCTGCGTGTTTTTCGATTCTCATAGCTGCTCTGAACATATGCTTCAGGCTATCAGAGAAGAAAAAAACAGATGGTATCCTTTCCCTTGGTGATGGGGCATCTGACATTGCCGCAGTCACGAAACAGCGTCCACAGCTCATGGCCTACCTCGTTCATGGCAACTGCGACACGCATTCCGCCGCTCCGGCTGTCCTTCGGAAAACCATCGCTGGCAAGAAATTTTTCACCGCTCATGGGCACACATTCCACGTCAAAACCGACCCCACTTTTGGGAACTGCGCAGCTCCGCAATGGAGGTCGACGCCGATGTGGCTTTGTTTGGCCACACCCATACCCCATTTAAGGATAGAAGCCTCGGCATGGAGGTTTTGAATCCAGGGACGATATCAAATGTCCAGCATCCAAGCTATGGCATCGTAACAATCAGTGCGGGCAAAATTGCTACTCAAATTAAGTATCTGAATTGAGGGAACCTCAATTTATTGGGAGGGTGCTACTCTATGCCGTTCACACCACCATCCATACCATGGTCTTCGTTGCAGCAGGCCATGGAGGCTCAGGCGCGCATAAATAAGATGATGCCAGCCATAGAAGCAGCTATGCGAAACTCTGAGGTAATACAAGCTGGTGCCAAGCAGTTAGAGGAATACCATGCCATGCAGCCCTATATTGAGGAGGCCATGCAAGCCCAGGAGGCATTCAACAAGTCAAAAGAAGATTTCACTATGTATCATGAGCATTTAGCCAGCATGGGGGTAGAGCCTCCTTATGCCTCGGCTATCCCGCCTTCTCTTTTATTGGATGCCGCAGACGCTCAACGAGCTTTGGAGCTTTATCAGCGGTCTGTGTTGCCTTTGCCAGAATATATCCCTTGTGAGCCAAGCACACTCACTGTCCTTGCAGACACAGTATCTTTTTTCTCCTCCCAGGTGTATATCACACAGATATCGCCTTGGATTGGCGAGGTCATTACAGACCGACCCAAGCAGTCGTTTCGAGAGTTCTTTTACGACTGCCAGCAGAAATGCTCCCGCACGCTGCTCGAAGCTCATTGGTGCCCATCTGTTCTCCTGTCTCTCCCATTGAAAAAACTTGTACCAATATGCGAGCTGTCTGAGAGGAATGAACCATTTGAGAAAAAAGAAACGGCTTTAAATCAATTCATTTTCCACAGTCTTGGGATACATTTTACGGACAGTTTATTGGAAAGATGGAAAGTTGCCCCGATTCCCAACCACATCAAGCGGCTTCTGAAAGAAACGCTCTACGCCTACCGTCGAAAGGAAAACGGTCTTGTGGTGGGGGTGCTGCCAACACTCTGGGAAGGGTTTATCCGGGAGAAAGCCGCAATAGAGAAGAAACCCAGCAGCAAAGAGTTACGGGATGCTGTCGCTAAATTAGTGGAAGAAAATCAGAGTTCTTCTACGATATCCGCCTTTTATGATACATGCATTATGTACCCCTGCCACAGTCCTGAGGAAGCAAAGCCTGATGTACCTGGACGGCACGCTGTGGCGCATGGCTGGTTTGAAAGATATCCAACAAAGAAAGCTGCTCTAAATGCAATTCTATTTACAGATTTTTTGCTCCGCTTGAAACAGTTTTAAGTGAGTGAATCGGGGTCCAGGAATTCCCCTGGACCCCGATTTGTGTGTCGAGGTTTAAACCACGGCCAGTTCCCCAGCCAATGTCCGCTCAATGGCCGCCACAATCTCATGCGGGGGCATATCCAGCGCATGGGCAATCTTGAACAAAGTATCGATTGTCGGAGAGCGTAGGCCACGCTCGATTTTAGAGTAATGCGTTCGGTCCAGGCCGGCCAGACCGCTCAACACCTCTTGGGACATTCCTTTGGATTTCCGCAACTCTGCTATCGTGCTCCCTACCAATTCTGCACTAATCATCCGTCTCCCTCCCATTGTTTCCATCATAACAATGAGAGCAACGTTCATCGAGGTCACTTGACCTCAATTGCAAATCGTGGTATCATTTTTTAGCCAGCATCCTACATACTTCACGCAAAAATAGATTTGCCTCGCATTTCTCTATGTATTGCGCATATAAATGTCCTATCAGACATTAAATCGCCCAAAAAAGTGTGAATATACTGAAAATATTATAGTTTTTTACACAAAACGCTTGAGTTTTTCGGAAACAGTGTTATAATAAAGATGCACTATCCGCAACACGAATACTTATACTTTATACAGCCAATACTAAGGAGGATTTTAATTAAAATGCGTGCACATAAGAAAATCAGCCTGGGCCTTGCCCTGGCACTCGCCCTGTCCCTGACCGCTCCCGCCTTGGCTGCCCCCGCTCCTGTCCCGCAGGCTACGTTGAAGGTCGTTTGCGCAGCAAACGGCCGCTCCCCTTTCTCCGACGTGCCCTCTACGCACTGGGGACTTGACGGCATCCTCGTTGCGTATGAGGACGGTGTCATGACTGGGACGTATCACAATCCCAACACCGGCGAGCGCCAGTTCAGCCCTGCGGCTCCGCTGACTATGGCCGAATGGAGTGTTATGCTCTATCGTGCGTGGTACGCCGATGAGCCCTACGCCGTTGCGCAGGAGAACTGGTGGAACCGTGAAGCCGAAATTCTGAGTCGCCATGGCATCTATTCCGACATCGGCACCCTGTCCAGCATCCAGTTCAACGGTCCTGCGTCCCGGACTCAGATGGCCGTGACTATTGCCAACCTTATGCGCGACAAGGGTATCACCGCTGATGCTGCCAAGGTGGAAACCGCTAAATCCCAGATTGCCGACATCTCTGACATTTTCCCCATGCACCAGAACGCTGTTGCCACCTGCTGGGCGCTTGGTATTATCAACGGCACCGGCGGGGGCAAGTTCGATGGCAACGGCAACACCGAGCGTGCCGCTGCGGCCACCGTCTACGGCCGGGTGAAGAACGTGCTGGCCGGGGCCCCCTCCGGTGGCGAGACCCCGCCTGTGATTCCCACTCCTCCCACGACTGTGAGCCCTGTGGGGACTATGTCCAGCACCCGACTCAATCTGGGCAAGAATGACATCGCAAGCCACGCTCCTATCACAGACTACTGGGCCCAGCAGCCCATGGAAATCCGAAATATCTCCGACCGCGATTCCTTCAATGCTGCCTGTCAGACCATTAAGGATTCCGAGATGATTCTGACGCAGGGCGAAATTACTCGTGGAGTGAATCAATATTACAACTATGCCGTAGTAGAAAAAAGTTCCGCTGCAACACAAGCGAATGTGGATTTTGCAATGCAGAATTTGTTTGGTTGGTCTGGAGATTACGGCAATTATGGAACTTCCTATCGATTTTATAATTTGCGTCCGCTGGGTTCAGCAACTACCTCTGCGCCACGCTTTGCTGCCACAATCGCCCAAATCAACGCCAACCCTGATATCAGCGACAAGGAGAAAGCAGCCCTTTGTGTGAAGGCTGTCTGTGAGCAGATTGATTATCAGGTGAATGGTGGTGCCAGCTGGTCAAATGGGGGTAAAAAGGGGGATTGTCAGAGTTACGAAATAATGCTTAACCAGTTGTTGTCCGCAGCAGGGATTCCCAGCCTGAATATCGGCGGTACTGTTGCCGCTGGTGCCCACGCTTGGGTTCAGGTTAAACTGGACGGCACATGGTATGTGATGGATGGCACTATCACGGAAAACAATCCCAGTGCAACTGTATTCACCTTTGCCGAGCATGAGGCCAAGTACGGATACAGTGGCATCAACGATGCGGATATGTACAAAGTTGCTCGTGCGTTGGTGGATGCGGCTTACCCCGCCAACTGAATCGCCATATAACACAACAACCGGGGCGGCCTCGAAGGGC
>OFFV01000803.1_pt1 | contig 21330 bp, 15 predicted proteins | sample 1521461 | NCBI WGS metagenome assembly OFFV01 (sample SAMEA3504120, study PRJEB24116) | mouse gut metagenome | biome: mouse gut; feature: mouse-associated habitat; material: faeces | place: Denmark | collected 2011 | reverse complement strand
GCAAAGATCCTCTGATGGTGGACAACGCTCTGGCTATGGTGGACAACGTGGTGTCTATGAAGCTGGGGCTGTGAGCAGGAGGTAAAGGCATGTCTGAGAACAGAGAAGAGACATCCCCTACTTTGGATGTCGTTCGGAGTATGAAAGAGGCAGGGGCCATTGAGGTCAAAACCTGTAATTTTGATTTTACCGATAAGAGACGATTTACTAAGCTGGAGCCCTCTCAAGGTCAGGCAACTCAGCTCTGCGGGCTATTGCAGCACCTGCCCGCAGCAGTTGGCGCTGCGGAAATGGCTCAAGCCTATACAGTCAGCTTTCCAGAGGGCTTGCCTCATATCCTGACAACTTTGAAGCAGGGTGGGTTTTCCACGGTGATACGTGGTGAAAACGGCAAAATTGCTGGTACCGCCTCCCTGTATTCTATGGGAAGTGAAGCGGCAGTGCTGGGCGCGTTCACGGCGATGTCTGTGGTATCAGGTCAGTATTTTCTGGCGCAGATCAATAAGCGGTTGGATGCCATCAATCAGACCGTCAACAGTATTTTGGATTTCCTCTATGGAGATAAGCGGGCAGAACTGCTCTCTGAGCTCCGGTTTATTCAATATGCCTATCAGAATTACAGCTCCATCATGGAACACAACCACCAGCGGATTGCAACCATCACCAGTATTCAAGAGGCGAAGAAGGTTGCCATGAAAGACATGGAGTTTTACTTACAGGATCTGAGTTCCTTTGTGGACGAGAAAGGAAAGACAGAGGAAGTCGCAGTGCGGGCGGCAAATTTGAATAAAAGTCTGGAGCTCACCATGCAGCTGTATGTCATGAGCAGTCTTCTGGAACTCTATTATGCCCAGAATTTTGACGGCTGTTATGTACAGCGGACAGAGGGCGATATTTCCAGCTTTGTCGAAACCTGTTATGAGCGTATGAATAGGGATTTCAGCCAGTTGAAAGGCCAGCTTTGTTCAGAGAAGAAGAACTTTTTAACCGCTGTGATTTCGGAAAAGACCTATATTGCGGCGATCAACACGGTTGATGGTATTATCACCTCTCTAAAAACGGGCAGGGAGGACAAAGCAAAGCTTGTCCATGAATCCCTGCATCAGCCTACGCAGAAAGCTACCTATTATCTCAATTGTGACGGTGAGGTTTACACAACTGTTTAGTGTCAAAGGAGGTTTTCCTATGCTCCCCCAGGACCCCATTATCTTGCTCAGCTATGTGAACACCAAGCTGCGGGACGACTATGACAGCCTGGATGAGCTGTGCGCCGACCTGGACGCGGACCGTGAGGAGCTTGTCCGCAGGCTGGAGGCCGTGGGCTATACCTACGACGAGGACAAAAATCGGTTTCTGTAAGGAGGAACAACTATGGGGCTGTTTAACAAATTCAAAAAAAACAACGCACCCCAGACGCCCCAGCGGGTGAAGGGGGCGGCAATGCTGTTCTGCCCGGAGCCAGACCCCCGAAAGGCGCTGGACCAGGTGGAGGAGCTGTTCCACATTGAGCATGTGGGCGACCGGAACAACATCACCCTGGTGCAGGATGACATGGTGATCATCCTGCTGGCCGCCTGTCCCAATGACGAAGGGGAGAACGGAGAGTACGCCGAAAACCAGCTGAAGGGGGTGGCGGGATACGTCTACCACAACCAGACTGAGCTGGTGGAGATCAAGCGCAACCTGTTCTACCACCTGCGCCAGTGCAAGAGCCTGATTCAGGTTGTCTACTCCTTCGACAGCGCCGGGTCTAAAGAGACAATGGAGAAGGAACAACAGGTGATGGAGCCCCTTTACGATATAACGGAGAAGCTCCAGGGGGTTATCACCTTCGGCGACGGCATGACCCTGCGCAACAGCAAGGGTCAGGTCATTCTGGATAAGGCGGGTAAGAGCGAGCTGGAGCACTACATGCCCGCCGAGTTCCCCGTCCCAGAGGATTGGGCAAAGGACGCGCCCCCGGAAGCGGTGGAGCGGCGGGACCGCTCTATGGCCCTGCTGGAGGAGCGGCATCTCTATGTCACCCCCTGGCTGCCCCTGCTGTGGGAGCGGGCGGAGGAGCCAGGCCGCACCGTGGAGGAGGTCTGCGGCAGGGCGGCCGCCCTGCTCATCGTGTCGTTATACTCCGAGTGCCGGGTGGGGGATCATCTGTCCTATGAGGAGGCCCGGGAGTTTGTAGACCCCATCATAGAGGGCTATGGGGCGGAGAAGTTCTTCTCTCCGGATGAAAAGGCATATCTGGACGACCCCAACTCCACAGAGCAGACCCAGATTCAGTACGCCTGGCAATATGAAAACCTGTGGGTGATGGAATGGGCGCTGGGCTTGGTTTCGGAACTTCCCTGGCCCGGGAAAATTTGTGATGTGCCGGGGACGGTTCGGGCGCTGCAGGCTTTTGATTCGCTGGACGCCATGGAGCGGGGAGCGTCTCTGCGCTCCTACGGGGAAGTGCTGGATGCCGCTGACCTGATTTACCGTCTGGACTGGGCCTGTGTGGATGCCCGGGTGATGGGGATGCAGGCTCCCGGCGGATTGGACGCCGGTGTGGTGGCAGAGCGTCACCGGGCCCTGTTCTGGCTGGCGGGTGTGGACTCGCGCTGCGCATGGGATGATGTGGATCTTTCCACCTGAAGCAGTTTTATGCCGATGGGGCGGTAATACCTTTGGCAGTTTATCTGTGTAATGGGGCATAGAAAGATTTGACAAATAAATTCTGGAAATGTATACTATACAGTATGCAAAAAGACCATATGCATTTGCCCGGCATACAGATGCAGGAAAGGATGAGGGGTAGTGATGGAGAAGAAAAACATTGACTGGAGCAATATAGGCTTTGGATATGTACAGACGGACTATCGGTATGTTTCCAATTATACTAAGGGAGCTTGGGACGATGGCGTCCTGACCCGGGACGCGGAGATCGTGCTGAATGAATGCGCAGGCGTATTGCAGTATGCCCAGACCATCTTTGAGGGCCTGAAGGCGTATACCACGGAAGACGGCCATATCGTGACTTTCCGCCCGGACCTGAATGCGGAGCGTATGATGGATTCCGCTGCCAGGCTGGAGATGCCCGTGTTTCCCAAGGAGAGATTTATTGACGCCGTGAACCAGGTGGTGGCGGCCAACGAAGCATATGTGCCCCCCTATGGCAGCGGTGCGACCCTGTATCTTCGCCCCTATATGTTCGGCATGAATTCGGTGATCGGCGTTAAGCCGGCAGACGACTATCAGTTCAGGATGTTCTGCACGCCTGTGGGCCCTTACTTTAAGGGCGGCGCAAAACCTCTGACCATCCGGGTAAGTGATTTTGACAGGGCGGCTCCCAATGGCACGGGGCATATTAAGGCGGGGCTGAACTATGCCATGAGTCTGCATGCCATTGTGTCTGCTCATCATGAGGGATACGATGAGAACATGTACTTGGATCCCGGGACCCGTACCAGAGTGGAGGAGACGGGAGGGGCTAATTTCCTGTTTGTGACCAGGGATAACAAGGTGGTAACGCCCAAATCGGACAGTATTCTGCCTTCCATCACTCGTCGTTCCCTGGTGCATGTGGCCCAGGAGTATCTGGGTCTGGAAGTCCAGGAGAGGGAAGTGCTGCTTTCGGAGGTGCAGGATTTCGCAGAGTGCGGCCTGTGCGGCACGGCGGCGGTGATCTCCCCCGTGGGCAAAATCGTGGATCATGGCAGGGAAATCTGCCTGCCCAGCGGCATGAGTGAGATGGGGCCTGTCACCAGGAAGCTGTATGACACCCTGACGGGCATCCAGATGGGACGCATCCAGGCTCCCGAAGGTTGGATCCATGTGATCAAATAAGGCGTATAGCCCGGTATTTTCAGAAAGTATATTTGATATAATGCGTCCGATCTGCGGAGGAGAACTTTGCAGACCGGGCGTTTTCTCAACCGGAGTTAGAGAGACAGGAGGGCCGTGTTATGAAGTTTCTGCACACAGGGGATCTGCATATTGGGAAGAGGCTGTTCGAGGCTTCCGTGCTGGAGGACCAGGCTCATATCCTGGAGCAGATCTATGAGATCGCCTTGGAGGAGCGGGTGCAGGCCGTGGTACTGGCAGGGGATTTGTATGACCGAAGCGTGCCCCCTGCAGAGGCGGTAACGCTGCTGGACGATTTTTTGACCGGATTGATTCAGGCGGGTATTCCGGTGATAGCCGTAAGCGGCAACCATGATTCCCCGGAGCGTCTATCTTTCGGAGAAAAAATTTTGGAAAAACAGGGGCTGTATATGGCCGGGGTTTACGAGAACAGCCTGCGCCGGGTTGAAATTGCGGACGGGGAGACCAGAGTGCGCTTTTTGTGCCTGCCCTTTGTGAGGCCCGCCCAAGTGGAGGAGACCACCAGCGCGGCGGCGGTGGCCCGTATTCTGGGACAGGAAGGGCTGTTGCCGGACCGGGAGAACCAGGAGGCCTGCAGCGGAGGGGAAATCCCTCTGCGTCAGGTACTTGTGACGCATTATTTTGTCACGGGGGAGAACGGCCAGGTCCCTCAGCCGGCGGATTCCGAAACTGGTGTGAATGTGGGAGGGATAGACAATGTACCGGCGGACCTGTTTGGCATCTTTGACTATGTGGCTCTGGGACATATCCATCGATGCCAGCAGGTAGGAGCAGGACCGGTCTGGTATGCCGGGGCGCCCATGAAATATTCTTTTTCCGAAGCCAGGGGCGCAAAGAGTGTGAATATAGTGGAACTACAGGGCCAGAGGCCCGCCGCTGTCACCCGGAGATTTTTGACGCCTCTCCATGAAATGCGCTGCATCAAGGGGCGGCTCAGGGACCTGGTGAGTCCCCAGGCAGTGGGGGCGGAGGGGGTATCCGATCTGGATTATATCCAGGCCACCCTGACGGACCGGGAGGCATTGATTGATCCCATCGGTACCCTGCGGAGCGTGTATCCCAATGTGATGCAGATCCTGTCCCAGAGATACGGGGAAGCCCAGGAGGAGAGGTATGAGAGCCGTCTTCAGGGCAGGCGCAGCAGTCCCCAGGAAATGTTCGGGAATTTTTACGAGATGCTGACCGGTGAAAAACTGTCCGAAGGGCAGCGTGCCCTGGTGCAGGAAGTGGTGGAAAGTCTGTGAAGAACGGAAAGGAGCAATATGAAGCCGATTCGCCTGGAAATATGCGGTTGGGGACCCTATAAGGATGTGGAGTGCGTGGAATTCTCCAAGCTGGGCGGCCAGGGGCTGTTTTTGATCACCGGGGCCACCGGGGCAGGCAAAACCACCCTTTTTGACGCCGTTACCTACGCCCTGTACGGAGCCCTGAGCGGAGAGGTGCGGGACAAAGAGAGGGGAGGCGTGCGCAGCGACTTCGCCCGGCCCGACACCCCTACTTATGTGGAACTGGAGATGGAGCACCGGGGCAGGGAATACCGTATACGGCGTAACCCGGAGTATATGCGGCCCAGGAAAAAGGGGGGCGGGGCGGCGCTGGCCAGAGAAAAGGAAAACGCTGTGCTCTGGCTGCCTGGGGGGCAGATTCTGGAAGGGGTCAAGGAGGTAAATACCAGACTGCAGGAGATATTGGCCCTGGACTATTCCCAATTTAAACAGATTTCCATGATTGCCCAGGGGGAGTTCGCCAGGCTGCTCACGGCGCCGCCCCGGGACAAGACCAGGATATTCCGGCAGATCTTTGACACCGGGATCTATGAGCGGTTTACCGCGGAATTGGGTGCCAGGGCCAGGGCATACTATGAACAGGTGAAACGGCGGAAACAGGCACTGGAGGAGCAGCTGCGGGGATTGGTCCCCTTGCTGCTGAAAATAGAGGCGGAGCAGGAGCCCTTTCCAGAGACAACGCCGGAGCGGGAGTACGGATCGGCTCGGGAGACTGCGCCGATCCGGGAGACCCCGGCGGAATTACGGCGGAAACTGTATGGGGAAAGGGTGGAGGATGCAAGGCGTATGCGGGAATTGCTTTCTCCGGAATACCTGCAATATGACGCCATAGAGGAGGGCCTGGGGCGGCTTCTGGGAGACGGGGACAGGTATCTGGAATTTCTGCACGGCGTGTTTCAGAAGCAGGACGAAGAACTGGCGCGGCTGCAGGGACTGTTACAGAGCCGGGAGGAGGAGAACCGACAGATTAGGGCCTTCCGTCAGGCTTGTGAGGAAGGAGAGCTGCTGGCAGCGCAAAGGGAGCGCCAGGAGGAGAAGAAGCGAAGGCTGGATGCAGCTCTTGCGGCCATGGACGTGGACGCGGCGGCGGGCGCCCTGGAACTTGCCCTGGAGCATTGCCGGAAACTGGCGGAGGAGAAAGTTCGGTTGGACCGGGAGGTTCAGGAGGGGGAAGTCCGTCGGCAGACGCTGCTGCCCTTGTGGGAACTGCGGGAGGAGGCGGCTGTGCTGGTGGCGGCCATGGGGCAGTATAACCAGACTGTCCTTCAAATGGAACAGCAGCGGAAAAGCCTGAGAGAACTGGAGACACAGTTGGAGCAGGGCCGGGAGACTTATCTGGCCATGGAGACTGCCGCCCGCCAGGCCCAGGGAACCTATGAGAGGGCATTGCAGGCCCAGCGGCACGCCGCCATCGGCCTGGCTGCCAAGGAGCTTCGCCCCGGCAGCCCCTGCCCTGTGTGCGGCTCTCTGGAACATCCCGCTCCGGCCCGGGTGGAGGGGGATATCCTCTCTGAGGAAGCGCTGGAAGCCCTGGAACGGGACTGGAAAAGCAGACAGCAGGAAACGGAACAGTGTCATGGAAGAGTGGTGGCCCTGGGAACCCGGGCAGAGGATGCCGGGCAGCAGCTCCGGGAACTGGAGCTGCGTGGACAGGCTCTGCGCCGGCAGATTCAGGAGCAGCAGCGGGAGCCTTTGAGGGCGCTGGCGTCTCTGCCTTTGGAGCAGGCCGAAAGACAGCTGCGCGGCTGCACGGAGCAGATGGCGGCTCTCACAGCCCAGCTGGAGGAGAAGCGGCTCAGACAGAGAGCGGCAGAACAGGAGCGGCTCCAGGCCGCGGAGCAGGAAACTTCCGCCCGGCAGTTTTTTGAGAAGCAGCTGGAGCAGAGCGGTCTGCTCTCCCGGCAGACCTATGAGGCCAGCCGGATGCAAAAGACGGAACGGGAGGCATTGCAAAAGGAAATCCAGAACGATCGGGAGCGGATGGCTGCCAACGCCAGTCTGCGGGAACATCTTCGCCAAGAGATCAGCCGGGAAACTCCCTGGGATAATCGGCAGCTGTGCGGACAGCTGGAGGAGCAGAAGCGGGACCGGGCGGAGATGTTGAACGCTCTTGGCTGCTGGGAGGGCTATCATACGGAACTGAAACGGCTCTACGGGCTTTTGCTGGAAAAGCGGAAGCTGATCGAGGCGGAAAGCCGGGCGTATGGCAGCGTAAAGGAACTGGACGATATTGCCTCCGGAAATAACGGCAGGAAACTGGTGTTTGAGCAGTATGTACTGGCAGGGTATTTTGAGGAGATCCTGCGGGCGGCCAATGTGCGTTTTGGAAGAATGACCGGGGGACGCTATGAGATGCGCCGGGTGGAAGAAGTGGGAGACGGCCGGGTCAAAGACAATCTGGAGATTGAGGTGCTGGATTTTCATACGGGCAAATACCGCTCGGTGCGCACCCTCTCCGGGGGTGAGACCTTCAAGGCCTCCCTGGCATTGGCCCTGGGCCTCAGCGATGTGATTCAGGCGGCCAGCGGCGGCGTGCGGGTGGATGCCCTGTTCATTGATGAGGGCTTTGGGGCGCTGGACAGCGAATCCCTGGACCAGGCCTGCGAGACCTTGCTGAGTCTGGCGGAGAGCGACCGGCTCATCGGCGTCATATCCCATGTGCCGGAACTGAAAGAGCGTATCCGCAGGCAGGTGGTGGTGGATAAGAGCGGCAGCGGCAGCAGGGTGCGTCTGGAAATATGAGGATAGGAAAGTGACAAATACGAAACGACAGAAAAGAGGTTTTTTTCAAAAAATGCTGGGCGGGCTGCTGGCGGTGCTGCTGGGAGTGCTGTGTCTGGACGGCTGCAGCCGGGAGTGGGATTTCTCCCGGGTGGTGTTTACCACCGGTTTTGGCCGGGACGAAGTGTTCCGCATCGGCAGGAGTACCTGTACGCTGCCGGAGTTCATGGTATATCTGGTCAATACCCAGAACCAGTATGAGGCCGTATACGGCGAGCAGATCTGGGAGGTGGAACTGGACGGCGTGACGCTGGCAGACAATGTAAAGGATACTGTGCTGGCCAAGCTGGCTCAGATCAAGACCATGTACCTGATGGCCAGGGAGAGGGATGTGGAACTGGAGGAGGGAGAGCGGCAGCGGGTGGAGACGGCGGCCCAGGTTTATTATGATTCCCTGACGGACCGGGAGCGCCAGGTCCTGGGGGTGGACCGGGAAATCATACGAAAGCTGTACACCGAATATGCCATGGCGGAAAAGCTGTACAACCAGATCATAGAGGGCATCAACCCGGAGATCAGCGACGATGAGGCCCGCACCATTACCGTGGAACATATTCTGATCCGCGCTTATACCACCGATGGCACAGGCAGGCGCATTGATTATTCGGAGGATATGAAGAAAGAATGCTACCAGCAGATCACCGAACTGCGGGAGCGGGTGGTTGACGGCGGGGAAGAATTTGCGGAACTGGCGGCAAAATACAGCCAGGACGAGAATCTGCGCTATTCCTTCCGTAAGGGTGAAATCGCCCCTGCGCTGGAGGAGGTGGCCTTCCGGCTGGAAAACGGGGAGGTCAGCGAAGTGGTGGAACTGGAGGGCGGTTATCATCTGCTCCGCTGTGTCAGTACTTTTGACCGGGAAGAAACGGACGCCAACAAACAAAAGATTGTGGAGGAGAGAAGAGGGGAAGTATTCGGACAGGAGTATGAAGCCTTTGTGGAGAACTTGGTCCGCAGCATGAATGAGAAATTGTGGCAGGAGATTGAACTGGTTTATGACGAAGAGGTGACCACCGAAGACTTTTTTGCCATATATGAGCAGACAGGGGGAGACGAATAGCCAGTTCATAAAAATTTTAGAATTATACTAAAAGCCGGAAAACATTGATTTTCCGGCTTTTTTCTGGAAGTTGTTAGCACTCTTTTGTGTTGAGTGCTAATTTGGGGTTGACATTTGGGGACAAGAGTTTTACACTAGTCATTAGCGATAGGAAATCGTCATGGTACTGCGGGAAATCCTTCCCATATGGCCGGGAGGGACCTTACCGGGAACAAAGATTCCGGAGAGGCCGGGGTGCGCATGGCGGAATAAAAAAGAAAAGGAAAAGGATGTGGTAAGTATGGCAGCAAAAAGCGGCAGTTTGTCAATCAACAGTGAAAACATTTTCCCGATTATCAAGAAGTGGTTGTACAATGACCACGATATCTTTTACAGGGAACTGATCTCCAACGGGTGTGACGCCATCACAAAGCTGAAAAAGCTGGACATGATGGGGGAATATACCCTGCCGGATGATTACAAGGCCAGAATTGACGTGGTGGTGGACCCGGAGAACAAGACGCTCACCTTCACCGACAATGGCCTGGGCATGACCGCCGGTGAGGTGGAGGAGTATATCAATCAGATTGCTTTCTCCGGCGCTACGGATTTCATCGAGAAATATAAGGATAAGAGCAATGCGGACCAGATCATCGGCCATTTTGGATTGGGCTTTTACTCGGCCTTTATGGTGGCGGACGAGGTGCATATCGACACTCTTTCCTATCAGGAGGGTGCGGCTTCGGTGCATTGGGAATGCGACGGCGGCACGGAATTTACCATGGAGGACGGAGAGCGGAAGGAAGTGGGTACCACCATCACCCTGTTCCTCAGCGACGGCTGTCTGGAGTTCTGCAACGAGTACAAGGCAAGGGAAGTTTTGAAAAAATATTGTTCTTTCATGCCCACCGAGATATACCTGTCCAAGGCAAATACCCAGGAGACCCAGATCATTACGCTGGAAGAAAAGCTGGAGGATGATGTGGTGCTGGAGGAGATTCACCCGGAGGTCAAGGAGCCAAAGGAGGGTGAGGAGCCGGAAGAGCCCGGGGAGGAGAAGCTGAAGATCAGAAAGCGCCCGGAACTGATCAATGAAACCCTGCCCCTGTGGACCAAACATCCCAACGACTGCACCAGAGAGGAGTATCTGGCCTTTTACCGCAAGGTGTTCCAGGATTACAAGGAGCCTTTGTTCTGGGTACACCTGAATATGGATTATCCCTTTAATCTGAAGGGAATCCTGTATTTCCCCAAGATCAATATGGAGTATGAGTCCATTGAGGGAACTATCAAGCTGTATAACAACCAGGTGTTTATCGCGGACAATATCAAGGAAGTCATTCCGGAGTTTTTGATGCTGCTCAAGGGTGTCATCGACTGCCCGGATCTGCCTCTGAATGTGTCCAGAAGCGCTTTGCAGAATGATGGATTTGTGAAGAAAATTTCTGAGTTTATCAGCAAGAAAGTGGCGGACAAACTCTCCGGCATGTGCAAGACCGAGAAGGAAGAGTACGACAAGTACTGGGATGACATCAGTCCCTTCATCAAATTCGGCTGTCTGAAGGATGATAAGTTCTGCGAGAAGATGAACGATTATATCCTGTTTAAGAATCTGGAGGGGAAATACCTGACTTTACCGGAGTGCCTGGAGGTGAAGCCCACAGACGCGGAAGAGACGGATGCTTCCAATGCCGCGGAAGAGACCCGGGCCGGCAGTGCCGCAGATGAGAACGGCGAAGCCGCGCAGGCCGGCAGCGAGGCGGAAACGGACGGCAATTCGGACGAGACGGCGGGAACCGGCAGTGCCGTGGATGAAAACGGTGAGAAGGTGGAAGCCGAAATTGTCACCGGAGAAACGGACGGAGAAGAGGACGCGGAGGAAGAAGAGGAGAAAAACGAGAAGGTCATCTATTATGTGACGGATGAGCAGCAGCAGAGTCAGTATATCAATATGTTCAAGGCTGCCAAGATGGACGCGGTGATCCTGACCCACAATATTGACCAGCCCTTTATCTCCCAGCTGGAGTCCAAGAACGAGGGCGTGAAGTTCCTGCGCATCGACGCGGATCTGACGGACGCCATGAAGGCCAAGACCTCCAAGAAGGCCGAGAAGGAGATGGAAGAGCAGGCGGAAGCCATAGCCGCCATCATGAAAAAGGCCCTGAAGAACGACAAGATCACGGTGAAGGTGGAGAAGCTGAAGAACAAGAAGATTTCTTCCGTGATTACATTGTCCGAGGAAAGCAGACGGATGCAGGACATGATGAAGATGTACTCCATGAACGGCATGGATCTGGGCGGCTTCGGCGCGGAGGGGGAGACCCTGGTGCTGAATGCCAACCACCCCCTGGTGCAGTATGTGGTGGAGCATCAGGACAGCGGAAATGTGGAGATGTTCTGCGAACAGTTGTATGATCTGGCAAAGATCCAGCATGCGCCCCTTGCACCGGAGGCTATGACCAGATTCATTTCCAGAAGCAATGATATCATGATGCTGCTGGCAAAATAAAATATAGCCGATTCGGTATCAGTACAGCCCCGCATTCTTTTTTGTGGATGCGGGGCTGTCCGGCCTCCATCCCTCCAGCACCCTTTCAATACTGTAGGTTTCTGCTTCCTGCCATGTCAGCCGACAGGAAAAATCCGCCCTTTTCCCGGCATCGCTTCCGGGGCCATAGCAGGCGTATTCCCCATAATAGAAATGACCGTGTTCTTTGCCCCAGTCCTCCCAGCCGGCAGGATGGATGTGGGCATCCATAAAGCATTCCAGAAAGACAGTGCGGGCGTATTCTCTCCAGGGACGTCCCAGATAGACGGAAGCCTTGGGACAGTCACCGAGCAACCGGCAGCGGTGGAAAACATATCCGTATTTTTGCTCCCGGGGCGTAGAGGCGGCGGTAAGATAACCATAGATCGTTTGTCCGTCAGGGCTTTCCGGGGGATGAAGAGGAGCCTTGGCGGCAAATATTTCACATTCCTCGAAGAAGCATACGGCTCCCCCAAAGATGAAATCCACATCCCCACGGATATGGCAGTGTACATAGTACTGTCTGCCCATGGTGCGGGGCAGATATTGACCGGGGCCGATAAAACCGCCGGGCTGTGCTTCCTTGAGAGGTAAGGGCGCAGTGAACAGAGTGTCCTGACTTCCCAGCAGGCAGCAGTGCTCCACACAGAGACGGTCCCCATCCGCATACAGCGCTATAGCCTGTCCGGCCAGGCGGCCGCAGCCGGCATCGTTTTGAACCGTCAGATGCCGAAGCGTCACATCGTGGGTGTGGATGCGCAGAGCAGCCGTGCGGAAAGTACCTCTTTTGCTGCCGTCTTCCATGGCTTGCAGGGCATAATCCCCATATACCAGCACTGTGGTATCAGCGCCGCTTCCCTCCAATGTTACATAAGGACGTTCCAACACCAGCTTTTCCCGATACACACCGGGAGCGATATGGATGATGACGGGAGAAACCGCCTCATGGGGGGCAGGATAGGCGGGGGGCAGCGGAGAATAATCCCTGCCGGCGTATTCGATGGCGGCCCCTATAGTGGCAAAACAGGGGGCGGGCTGGTTCTTGCCCACATAGATATGGATCACTTCGCACATGGTATCTCCTATCCGAAAACAGCTTACAGCAGGGCCTCGATGCACAAGTCGGGCGTTTCTGCCAGATTCACATACTGATCGCCGCATTGTACCATGGGCCGGGACAGTTTTGGCTTGTTGATAAAGATGATGGTTCCCTCCCGGCCGTCACTCAGGCGGCAACGATTCTGTATATATGTATTTACGATGTTTTCCAGAAAACAAAGCACAAAGCCCACGTCATACCGCTGCAGTCCTTCCAGTTCAAATATCTCAATGACCTTAAAAGGACAGATTGGCGCCCGATATACCCGGGCGGAGGTCATGGCGTCATAGACATCCGCGATGGATACCATCTTGGCATAAGTGTCGATCTCCGCATCTTTGAGGCCCAGAGGGTAGCCGGAACCGTCGCTCCGCTCATGATGCATCAGTGCGGCATTGCAGATATGCTCATGAATGTTCTGTTTCATAAGCAGTTGATAACCTTCAAAAGAATGCTTTTTGACTTGATAGTATTCAAGGTCCGTGAGTTTTCCCGGCTTGGTGATGATCTCATGGGGAACCAGCAGCTTGCCTACATCATGGAGCAGACCGCAGGTGGTAGCCATTTCCACCTCTGCGTCGGAAAGCTGCAGCCAGTGGGCAAATACATTGCAGATCAATCCCACGTTCAGACAGTGCGCAAAAGTAGAATCATCGTATTCCCGCATATTATGCAGCATATCCAGTATGCTGGCATGTCCTGCGGTATCCATGACCATTTCCAGAAAACGGTTCAGCAGTTCCTTTACATCCAACTGGGTATTTTTTTCCACGACCTGATTGATCATATTTTTAAAGGAATCTACTTCCGCTTCATAGACCTTTTTGAATGCTTTGAACTCAGGGCTCTCTTTTATCCTTGTAAAATAGGACTGCCCTTCGGGCGCGGGTAAGGGCCTGGGATCTGCCATTACCTCATCCTTCACATGTAATGTCAGGATTCCGTAGAGATCCAATTTCATGATCTGGGAATCCGTGAGCACGGTATCTTTGGGCAGTATAAGCTGATGGTTGGAAGTTATCACATCGTCTGCAACAATCATGCCCGGAACCAATTGCTGAGTTGTTAATCTTTTCATTCTGGAACAGCCTTCTTTCCTTGCAGGATGGCGCTAATGTACGGACGCGCGGCATCGTTGAGCGACTTATATTATAGCGAAAAGGGGGTGGATTGTCAATTTGCTTTCCGCAGCCATTTACCGTTTGAGGCCGGAACCTGTTCCCGTAAAATGGCTGTCAATGTAGTCCAGGTAGGGCTTGCGATTGATATCCTCCGGATGGTTTCTATACCAGTCAAAGGCATTAGACAGGCCATGCGCCAGCTGCTTTGTATCAGGCATATATTCATTTTGTGCGGATACATCCAGACGATATTCATCATTGCTGAAGCAAAAATAGTTTCTTTGCTCCGTGTTCTCATATATACTTACAAATTATCTGCTTACAAAAACTGTTCCGCCAGTTACCAGTATTTTTTTCATGGTCATAGGCCATACCCATTGCCCTGCTTTGCTTGGGGCAGCTTTCCGGCTATTTCAGCCAGGACTTTCCACTGTTCTTCCGTCAGATTGGCGAGTACGGAAAGCAGTTGCTTTTTAAAGGAATCTGCTTCGCTCCTTTGGATGTTACCAATAAAGGAGACAATCTGCTCATCCTGCGTCTGTTCGATGAACATCTCTCCGATGCCTTCACGGAGCCATTGGGTACTGACGCTGAACTCGCGGCAGATCAGGGCGATTGCGGCGTCACTGGGGGAACGCTTTCCGGTTTCATATCCTGCAATATTATTCCTTCCCACATTCAGCCTGTCGGCAAATTGTTGCTGTGTCAGATTCAGGGTCCTTCTAAGCCTTTTCAGTCGTTCGTTCATTGTTCCGTTTCCTTTCGTTGGTATACAATTCAGTTTTCATTATACCCTAAAAAGCGTTTACCGTCAACAAAATAATGGCATAGTGTACATAAAAAGAAACGAAGCCACAAATACTCTCTAACTTACATTGTCTTACATGGTATGTATAAAAAAGCACTAAAGAGCATGATTGACTACAGGGAGAAGCGTAGTTATGATATACTTGCAGTAAAAATCTGCACGAGGGTCCGAAAAGTAAAAGCATATTGCAGAACACCGTCCAGCCAGGCGGTGTTTTTCTTTGTCTTAAAGCCCATGCTGATGCACCGTGAAGATAAGGCGTACAAATATGTGGGACTCTCATTTTAGAAGGAGGTGTGCAAAACATGAAAATTAAACGGGAAGAGAGGTGTATTACAATAGGAGCAGAATGATTTTTCGGAGAGCAGGCGGGGCAAGGCATCAATGGAATGCGGAGCCCCCACGGGAACAGCCGGACAAAAGCACGGTAACATTTAGAACAAAATTAGATGCAAGAAATGGAGAAATGTAAAATGGCAAATTTTTCAAAATTATGTATTACGGATGCGGGAAAGCGTTTACTCAATCAGAAACTGAATACAGAGGAAGAACTGCTTTTCACGGAGATGGTTATGTCGGAAAGAAAGTATGACATGGCTGTGCTGGAAGAACTCACGGGTCTGGAAGGGATTCGGCAGAGGGCAGACATCAGGAAGGAGACAAGATCAGAAGATATCATAATGGTAAATGCGGTATTTTTGAACAGCGGCCTGGAAGAGGGGTACTTTGCGAACACGCTGGGACTGTATGCCTCTCTGGGAAAAGGGGAGCCTGTGCTGTTTGCCGTGGCGGTGGAGCAGGCAGCCGCAGCTTATATGCCTGCCAAGTCACAGACCCTGAGCGGTATGGAGTTCAAACTGAAGATCACTTTGGAGAACGCGGATCAGGTGACCATCCGGGTGGATCAGTCGGCAATGGCTACGGTGGGGGATGTGCTGGAATTGGAAAACCGCATGGCAAACCATCTGGCGGATCTGGACAATCCCCACAGGGTATCCCCGGCGCAGCTGGGAATTGAAGAAGGGGCGAACCATTATATCCACCCGAATACCCATTCAGCCGCAATGATAGATCAGGATGCGGGACACAGGTTTGTGACCGATGCTCAAATGCAGACATGGAATGAAAAGCAATCCGGAACAGGAGATCTAAAGGACAATATTGTCACTTTTGACAGCGAAGACATGGCAAATCCGGAAGGCTGGTCGGATGTGGCACTAATTTCCACAAAAGAAAAAATGAGCAGCCTGACATGGAAATTGTCACTGATTGCTAAAAATCTGCGTTATCTCTGGAAGCTGATCGGCAATACGCAGTTATCTATCGGCGACGGGACAATTGCAGGAGCAATAAATGCACTAAACATGGATTTGGGCAAGATCGGAGAAAAAATGTTTACCATTGTCACCTCTAAGCCCAGCAGTAAATATACAGTCTATGAAGACTCATATTTGTATCGGAATTCTTTTGGAATGGTGAATTTACTTCTGCATGTTACGGCTACAACCGTACAAAACACATGGCATAATATCGCATTTACGACAGGGGATTTTTCCCCGGAAAATACCAGAGTTCTATCTGCATTTCTTGCCCATAATGATGGAACAATGGAGCCCATCAATAGCTATATGTTCAGCGATGGAAACATAAAAGTATTTAACCCGCAGATTACGGGTCAATATAATTTTTGGATATACGGCACTTATTTTGTTTAACCCTGACAGTCACAAAATACAAGTGAATTGCTAAATCCAATATACACACTTGCGGCAAAGGAGATTATAGATAAAAATTTATGTTGCGGCATTTCAGTAAAGAAAATATACTGGTATTAGCGGACCATATAAAGCTGTCTTTGTATCTTGCAGGTTCGGAGAAAAAACGACAGGAGAAGAACATAAGATGCTGATTGACAAAAAGATATTTTACAAAAATCTTATAAGACTTGCCCTTCCCATTGCGCTTCAGAGCCTGATGCTGGCAGCGGTGGCGGCGGGTGACGCGCTGATGCTTGGAAAAGTCGCCCAGGATGAGATGACCGCCGTCTCCCTGGCTACGCAGATTCAGTTTGTCCAGAATATGTTTCTGGGGGCGATTACGGCGGCTTCTGTCGGCGTTGTTTACCATTCCATTGTTCTACATATCTATGGGGCATATGATGGGGTGGATACTTCCCAAAGGGCTGCTTGGTATGGAAAATGCAATGAGTTTTGCTTTTACACAGTTTCTATTGCTGATTCCGGTAGTGTTCATCAATTTTAAATATTACCGCATGGGTTTTAAGACACTGTTTCATGGCTCACCGAATATGGATTCCCTGATTGCCATTGGCAGTTCTTATCTGCGTGTCGCGGGATGGTCTTATCTGCTCACGGGGATCTCCCAGTGCTATCTGACCATGATGAAGGTGTCGGAACATGTCAGGCCCGGCGCGCTTATCAGTTCCTGTGCGGTACTGCTTAATATAGGATTAAACGCGGTATTTATATTCGGCTTATTTGGAGCGCCCAGAATGCAGGCCAGAGGAGCCGCGCTTGCGACTACTATTTCCCGTGTGGTGGAACTGGTTCTGTGTGTGGCGATATCTTCCGGGAAGTCGTATATTCGACCGGCATTTGACAGACTGATCAGACCCCAGGGGCAGACGAACAGACAGCTGAAAGCGGATTTCAGGAAGCAGTGCCTGCCTCTTTTGGGCGGCTCCCTGTGCTGGGGGGTGGGATTTACATCCTACACCGCCATTATGGGACATATGGGGACTGACGCCGCCGCAGCCAACTCTGTGGCGGCAGTGGCCCGGGATCTGATCTGCTGCATGTGCAACGGCATCGGCAGCGCCGCCGGGATCATGGTGGGGAACGAACTGGGAGCGGGACGTCTTGACCGGGGCAAGGCATACGGAATAAAACTCAGGAACCTTTCTTTTGCCATCGGATTTCTGTCTGCCGCGCTGGTGCTTGCGGCGACTCCGCTGATGGTGAAAATGGTGATTCTCACGGATCAGGCCCGGGAATATCTCACGGGAATGATGGTGATTATGTCCGTCTACATGATCGGACGCTGCGTCAATACGGTTACCATCAACGGGGTGCTGGACGGAGGAGGCGATACCTTATTTGACATGTACAGTCTGATTGTCTGCATGTGGTTGATCGCCATTCCCCTGGCGATGGCCGGGGCATTTTTACTGCACTGGTCGCCCCTGGTGGTTTATGCCTGTACCTGCCTGGACGAGGTGGGGAAAATTCCCTGGGTGATGCTTCGTTTCGGAAAGTATAAGTGGGTGCAGGATCTGACAAGGTAATTTTATGGCGGCTCCTAAAGGATGGCGGAGCAAGGACGAGGAGGAAGTATGAGACAGTATGAATGTTTTGAGTTGACATTTACGGGGCCGGAGCCGGAAGGCTCCTGGGCACAGGCAGAACTGAGGGCGGAGTTTGTCTGTGAAGGGAAGGCCCGGAAGGTGGACGGATTTTATGCGGGCAGCGGTCTCTACAAAGTGCGTTTCTACCCGGACAGAGCGGGTGTTTATAGCTGGAAGGTCACAGGGGCCGTCGCCGCCGAGGGGGAGGAAATATGCCGCGCGGCAGCGCCCGGGGCGGGAGATGCCTCTGCCCGCGGCATAGTCCGTGCGGCTGGCCGGCATTTTAAATATGACGGCGGCGGTTGGTACCGCCCCTTTGGCACCACGGTCTACGCTCTGATCCACCAGGAAAAAAGGCTGGTGGATACCACCATGGAGACATTGGAGAAGGCTCCTTTCAACAAGCTGCGCTTCTGTGTATTCCCCAAACACTATGACTTTAACCACAATGAGCCGCCGTTTTTCCCCTTTGAGAAAAAAGAGAGGGGCTGGGATGTGCATCGGCCTGTCTTTGCCTACTGGGAAGCGCTGGAGGAAAGGATCCGGGAACTGGATGCCATGGGCATACAGGGGGATCTGATTCTGTTCCATCCTTACGACCGCTGGGGTTTTTCGGAACTTGGCAGGGAGGACAGCCTGGTCTATCTGGATTATCTGCTCCGGCGGCTCTCGGCCATGCCAAACCTCTGGTGGTCCCTGGCCAACGAGTATGATCTGATGCCAAACTATAACCGGCAGGACTGGGCGGATTTTGCCGGATTTGTGGCGGACCACGATCCATATGGTCATTGTCTGAGCAATCACAACTGCATGGCCTACTGGGATTTTTCCCAAAAAGAAATCACCCATTGCAGCATCCAGGACGCAAATGTGATTGAAACTCCGGAATTATGGGAACAGTACAGCAAACCGGTGGTCTTTGACGAATGCCGCTATGAGGGCGATATCGTTCATTCCTGGGGCAATCTGTCCGGCAGAGAGTTGACGCGCCGCTTTTGGACGGCGGTGTGCTGCGGCGGCTATTGTACTCACGGGGAAACCTTTTACAGCACGGACCAGGTGCTCTGGTGGTCCAGGGGCGGTGTCCTGAAGGGGGAAAGCCCTGCCCGAATTGCTTTTCTGCGCAGGATCGTGGAATCCCTGCCGGGGCCTCTGGACTTTTTGGGGGACGGACTGGGGGTTTATACGGAGGGACAGCTTGCCGCCATGCAGGAGCAGGGCGCGCCGGAGGCCTTTCGGAAAAGTTTCTTCCTTATGGCCATGCTGGATTTGCCCCGGGAGCGGGTGCGGTCCTTTTTGACCAAGGAGCGGGTGGCGCTGGGACATTGCGGACAGGAAGCATATCTGAAATATCTGGAGAGACAATGTGCCTCTCTGACGGAACTGAATCTGCCCCAGGACGGCAGTTACCGCGTGGAGGTGATTGACGCCTGGAATATGACCAGAGAAGTTGTGGCTCAGAACGTTTGCGGCAGGGTGCAGATAAAGCTGCCCGGGCGGGAGGATATGGCAGTGCTGGCGCTGCGGCAGTAGGCCGCCATGCCGGCTTGGGGACCGGGGGTTTGGATTCGGTGCAGACCCGGCAGGGAAATGCGTCCATATTTGGCCGGAAGAACAGGAAACAGAGAGATTTCACGGAAAAATTAACATAAAGTTTACAAAATATTAAGGGATAAGTATTTTCTGTGGTTGAATCCCGGACACAAATCTGCTACAATGTTTCTATTCAGGCTTTATTCAGAAGTGCCGGATCATGTGGAAGGGCACGGAGATGAGGCCGGTATTGGAATCCAAATACTAATCAGTGCATATCGCCGGTCAGGCGGGAGTCCGGCCCTGGCCAGGACGAAGGAACATGCCCTGGCCAGGGCCAGCGAATCTGGCATTTGGCGCCGGGGAAGTCTCCGATATGCGGAAACGAGGCAAGGATGAAATTAATAGACAAGATATTCGGCACTCACAGCCAGAGGGAATTGAAGCGTATCCTGCCCATCGTGGACTCCATCGAAGCCCTGCGGCCCGAGATGATGGAACTTACGGATGAGCAGATGAAAGCCAGGACGGAGGAGTTTAAGGAGCGGCTTTCAAACGGCGAGACTCTGGACGATATTCTGCCCGAGGCCTATGCTTTGGTGCGGGAGGGGGCCAGGAGAGTGTTAAAGACGGAACACTACCGGGTACAGCTGATCGGCGGGGTGATTATGCACCAGGGCCGTATCGCCGAGATGAAGACCGGTGAAGGTAAGACCCAGACCTTTCTGCTGCCCGCCTATCTCAACGCTCTGTCAGGCAAGGGCGTGCATGTGGTCACGGTCAACGACTATCTGGCCAAGCGTGATGCGGAGTGGATGGGACAGGTTCATGAGTTCCTGGGGCTCACCGTGGGCGTGGTGCTCAACAGCATGACCCCGGAAGAGAGGCAGAAAGCGTACCGCTGCGATATCACCTATGTGACCAACAATGAGTTGGGATTTGACTATCTGCGGGATAATATGGTGATCTACAAGGAGCAGCTGGTGCTGCGGGATCTCCATTTTGCCATTATCGACGAGGTGGACTCGGTGCTGATCGACGAGGCCCGGACGCCGCTGATCATTTCCGGCCAGAGCGGCAAGTCCACCGCCCTGTATGAGATGTGCGACATGCTGGCCCGGCAGATGAAGCGGGGCGATGATATGCAGCAGCTCTCCAAGATGGATGCCCTGATGGGGATTGTCCAGGAGGAAACGGGAGATTTTATCGTCAACGAGAAGGACAAGGTAATCAATCTGACGGCGGCGGGCGTGGAAAAGGTGGAGAAATTTTTCCATATTGACAACTATGCCGATCCGGAGAATCTGGAGATCCAGCACAATATCATTCTGGCGCTGCGGGCTCACAACCTGATGTTCCGGGACCAGGACTATGTGGTTAAGGACGATCAGGTGCTGATCGTGGATGAATTTACCGGGCGCATCATGCCGGGACGGCGCTATTCCGACGGCCTGCACCAGGCCATCGAGGCCAAGGAGCGGGTTAAGGTAAAGCGGGAGAGCAAAACCCTGGCATCCATTACTTTCCAGAATTTCTTTAATCTTTTTGACAAAAAATGCGGAGGTACCGGTACGGCGCTGACCGAAGAGAATGAGTTCCGGGACATCTACGGTATGGATGTGGTGGAAGTGCCCACTCACAGGCCCATTGCCCGTATAGACAGGCAGGATGCGGTATACAAGACCCGGGCGGAGAAGCTGAAAGCCATTGTGGAGGCGGTGGAAGAAGCCCATGCCAAGGGACAGCCTGTGCTGGTGGGTACCATCACCATCGACGCCAGTGAGGAACTGAGCAAACTGCTGGGCAAGCGGGGCATTGCTCATAAGGTACTGAATGCCAAATTCCATGAACTGGAGGCGGAGATTGTGGCGGACGGCGGCATCCACGGGGGGGCGGCCACAGCCACCAACA
>OFFV01000800.1_pt1 | contig 21348 bp, 18 predicted proteins | sample 1521461 | NCBI WGS metagenome assembly OFFV01 (sample SAMEA3504120, study PRJEB24116) | mouse gut metagenome | biome: mouse gut; feature: mouse-associated habitat; material: faeces | place: Denmark | collected 2011 | reverse complement strand
ACAAGGTTTGAGGACGGAATCCAGAAGACGGTCCGGTGGTACCTGGAGAACCGGGCTTGGTGGGAGAACATCGTCAGCGGGGAGTATCAGAGCTACTATGAGCGGATGTACGGAAACCGGTAAGCCTCGGATTGCCATTCTCATGGCGGTATATGAACCAAGGATGGATTGGCTGCGGGAGCAGCTGGAGAGCCTGGAGAAACAGACCTATCTCAACCTGAAATTGTATGTCCGGGACGACTGCTCCGAGACGGTATCCTTTGAGGAAATCGAGCGGTGTATAAAAGAATACATCCATTCTTTTCCCTATGAGATACAGCGCAACGAGGCAAATCTGGGCTCCAACAGGACCTTTGAGCGTCTGACAGAGGAGGCGGAGGGGGAGTACTTCGCCTACTGTGACCAGGACGATATCTGGTTGCCGGAGAAGTTGGTGGTCCTACAAGAGGAACTGGAGCGGACGGGCGCACTGCTGGTCTGCTCGGATATGCACATCATTGACGGTGATGGTAAACAGACGGCGGACAGTATCATCAAGGTGCGCCGGCACCATGTATTTCGTTCGGGCGAAGACCTATCTTCTAAATTGCTTTTCCACAATTTTGTAACAGGTTGTTCAGTGCTTGTAAAAAGTATTGAAGCAAAAGCGGCGGTTCCGTTTTGCCCCTATATGGTCCATGACCACTATATCGCGCTGTGGTGCGCGGAAAGAGGAGCGATAATCTCTTTACAGATGCCTTTGATTCGTTACCGCATTCATGATAAGAGCCAAACATTACTGTTATCCGGAGTGTACGATAAATCCAGCTATGGGACAGTTCGAATCCACAGAATGCTGGAGCGGCTGGCCTGGCTGCGGGAGCATTTCCCCTGCGGCGAAGCATTGGACAGAGAAATTGAGCAGAGCTTGCTCTGGGCCCAGGCGAGGGAAAACAACTGGCTGCGGCGGGGTGGAAAGACTGTGGTCTGGAGGTACAGGCGGTACAGTTTGCTTCCATCCCTGTTTGAACTGATTACAGTTAATATGCCAGAGTGTATTTTTCAGGTGTGCCTTTGGGCCGCAAAAAGAAATTTAATGTAGGAAATTAAGCAATGAAAATTTTAGTAACAGGTGTGGGCGGACAGCTGGGCCATGACGTGTGCCGTGTGCTAGCCGCGCGGAATATTGCGCACAGAGGCGTGGATATCGCGGCCTTTGACATTACGGACGTGAAAGCCACGCAGGAATATATTATGAATTATTGCCCGGACGCGGTGATCCACTGCTCGGCGTGGACGGCGGTGGACAAGGCGGAGGACAAACTGGACAAGGTCCGGGCGGTGAACACGGAGGGGCCCCGGAACATAGCGGCGGTCTGTAAAGAGATTGGAGCAAAGCTACTGTACATCTCCACGGACTACGTTTTCCCTGGAACCGGGGAGCGATTCTATGAACCGGAGGACCCCACAGGCCCCCTGGGCGCTTACGGTGAGACCAAGCTGGGCGGCGAACTGGCGGTAAAAGAACTGCTGGAGAAATATTTCATTGTCCGCATCTCCTGGGTGTTCGGCATGAATGGTAATAATTTTGTGAAAACCATGCTGCGTCTGGCGGAGACAAAAACGGAACTCAACGTGGTGTGCGACCAGATCGGCAGTCCCACCTATACAGCGGATCTGGCGCCGCTGCTGTGCAATATGATTATGACGGAGAAGTACGGCGTATACCACGCCACCAACGAGGGCGTATGCTCTTGGGCGGAGTTTGCCCAGGAGATTTTCCGCTTGGCAGGGAAAAACGTCAAGGTTAACCCGGTGTCCACCAGCGAGTATCCGACAAAGGCGGCGCGGCCTCTGAACTCCCGCATGAGCAAGGACAAACTGGAGAAAATGGGCTTCGCCAGACTGCCGGACTGGCATGACGCGTTGGCGAGGTACATTCACGAGCTTGAAGGAGCGGACCGGATTTGAGTGAGAAACAGGTGAGAAAAGGCTGCGCCATCGCGCTGGCGGTATATGTGGTTTTAGCCGTGGCCTTCTACTGGATCAGCGGGGACCAACTGCACTTCCGGGACGAGAATACAGATGCCATCACCGCCAGCGAACCCATAGGGGAGTTGGTGCAGGGTATGGAAATCCGCCAGCCGTTTACCGCGCAGGCGGATGAGATATTGGGTGTGGACATGCTGTTGTCCACGTATGCCAGAGAAAACCAATGCCGGGTTTTTGTGAGTATTGTGGATGGAAACGGCCTTACACTGGCGCAGACGGAACTATCCGGGGTGGAAATCATGGACAATGCTGTCCGTACAGTCTCCTTTGCCCAGCCTGTCCAGGTGACGCCGGGGGCGCGGTACGCGCTGGTGCTGGCCAGTCCGGACGGCGCGCCGGGTAGCGCGGTTACCGCCTGGCAGGGCAGCACGATTGCTGCCGCCCGGGCGGAAATCCCTGTAGAAATCCAGGACCGGCTGCTGGTGAACGGCGAGGCCCGGGAGGGACTGCTGCACTACAGCTTCCACAACCGGAGCTATTTCTGGTTCGGCACATTGTACTGGTACTTCATTCTGGGGGCGGGACTTATGGCGGCAGGATACTGCGTCTGGCTTTGCTGCGCCGCGCGGCAGGGCAGGAACTGCCTGTCCCTGCGGCTGATTTCCGCTTTCCAGCGGTATGGATATTTAATGCGCCAACTGGTGGCGCGGGACTTCAAAACCAAGTACAAGCGCTCTGTACTGGGCATACTGTGGAGTTTCCTCAACCCACTGCTGACCATGATGGTCCAGTATATTGTGTTCTCCACCCTGTTCAAGTCGGACATCCCCAACTTCCGGCTGTATCTGCTCTCCGGTATCGTGTGCTTCAACTTCTTCAGCGAGGCCACTACCATGGGTCTGCAGGCCATCGTGGGCAACGCCGCGCTGATTACCAAGGTATATGTGCCCAAGTATATATACCCGGTGTCCAGGGTATTTTCCTCTGCCATCAATCTGTTGCTGTCCCTCATCCCCCTGCTGGCGGTGATGCTGCTGACGGGTACGCCCATTCGGCCGGCCATCCTGTTGCTGCCCTTTGGACTGATCTGTCTGGTGGGTTTCTGCATCGGGATGGGCTTCATCCTGTCCACATTGATGGTGTTCTTCCGGGACACCCAGTTTTTGTGGGGCGTGGTCAGTATGCTGTGGATGTACGCCACGCCGATTTTCTACCCGGAGAGCATCATCCCGGCCCAGTACATGGCGGTCTACAAGTGCAATCCCATGTACCACATCATCCGGTTTGTCCGTATTGTGCTGATTGACGGCGTATCGCCGGAGCCGAAGGCCTACGCGCTGTGCCTGATTGCGTCCTTTGTGCCCCTGATATTCGGCGCAATCATCTTTAAGAAAAACCAGGATAAGTTCATTTTGAACCTGTGAGGAAGACATGATAAAAGCGAAAAATGTATCGGTAAAGTACCTGATGACCTACGATCGGATCAAGAGCATGAAGGAATATCTGGTGCAGCTGGTGAAGGGGAAGATCCAGTATGAGGAGTTCTGGGCGCTGAAGGGTGTGAGCTTCGAGGTAAAGAAGGGGGAAGTTCTGGGGATCATCGGGCACAACGGCGCGGGGAAGTCCACGCTGTTGAAAGTGATCTCTGGGATACTCAAGCCCACCACCGGGAGCGTGCAGGTGAACGGGGCGATTGTGCCTATGCTGGAGCTGGGGAGTGGGTTTGACTTTGACCTGACAGGCCGGGAGAATGTGTTCCTCAACGGGGCGATTCTGGGGTATTCTGAGCAGTTCCTCAAGGAGAAATATGAGGAGATTGTGGCGTTTTCGGAGCTGGGGCAGTTCATTGACGTGCCGCTGCGGAACTACTCCTCCGGTATGGTGATGCGGCTGGCGTTCTCCATTGCCACGGTGGTGCAGCCGGATATCCTCATTGTGGATGAGATTTTGGCTGTGGGGGATGCGGAGTTTCAGGAAAAAAGCAAACGCAGGATGCTGCAACTCATGGGCGGCGGGACTACCGTGCTGTTTGTGTCGCATAGTATCCAGCAGATTCGGGAGATGTGCAATCGGGTGATTTGGCTGGAGCGCGGCGAGGTAGTTATGACTGGAGATACTAAAAGCGGTTGCGACGCATATGAGGCGTCAGCAAATTGATGTTGGAGGGAACGAGATATGGGGCGGGCGAAGATGCTGTGGGAAAAGAGCATAGCAACCCTGAAAAACGATGGACTGCGGGCGTTTGCCCTAAAGTCGATGAATTATGTGAAGAAAAACGTGAAGAAGGAGGATAACGCCAATTCTCCGGAAACGATGTTTATGGATGTCCTGTTCATCAATGGTTGTTTTCTGCCTCATCCGTCCAGGTACCGGGTGACCCACCAGCGCGAGCAGCTTTTTGCCAATGGTGTGAGCAGCAACGAGGTTTTCTACGAAAAATTGAGCCTTGATTTGGTTAAAAGGTACCGCGTGTTCATCTTTTTCCGCTGCCCTTATACGGATGTGGTGGGCGAGTTCATTCAACTGGCGAAGTCAATGAATAAGCGAGTTCTCTTTGACATTGATGATCTGGTCATTGATAGAAAATATACGGATCAGATTCCCTATGTTCAGAACATGCCGCCGGAAGAAAAGGCAAATTATGACAGCGGCGTGGAAAGGATGCAGCGGACGTTGCGCCTCTGCGATGGTGCGATTACAACAACAGAGGGACTGGCAGATGAACTGCGAAACTATGTTCCGGAGGTGTATATCAACCGAAACGTAGTCTCCGACCGGATGATTGAACTGTCTAAATGGGCGGTATTTGACCGGGATCAACTGCCATATTTATCTCCCGATCAGGCAGATTCCCGCAGAGATCGGAAAAAAATCCTTAAAGCGAAAAAGGAGATGGAGAATCGCAAGGCCAGCAGAGTTGTGCGAATTGGATATTTCAGCGGGAGTATAACACACAACGATGATATCCAGATGATCCTGCCTGTCTTGGCAAAAATTATGAGGCAGTTCCCAAATGTTGAACTGCATATCGTGGGTGAGTTAGATATCCCGGAAGAGCTGAACCATGTCCAAGAGAGAATTACAGCAAAGCCGTTTGTCTCTTGGGAGGAACTTCCCAGACTGATTGCATCTGTTGATATCAATATTGCTCCGCTCTGTAACACAATCTTTAATGCGGCTAAGTCAGAGAATAAGTGGACGGAGGCATCCTTGGTGAAGGTCCCCACAGTTGCTAGCAAGGTTGGCGCGATGACGCGGATGATAGAAAACGGGATAACGGGATTCCTCTGCGAAAACAATGAGGAATGGCTTATGACTCTGGAAAAGCTGATCCTTGATTCCACGCTACGCAAGCAAGTGGGGGAACGGGCCTACCAGTATGTAAGTAAGCATGGTGTTACGCTCTACACGGGGTATTCCTTTTCAAAATACATCAAGGGGAAAATGACAAAGAATATTGCCTTCGTACTGCCATCTACACAGATAAGCGGGGGTATCCTTGTCGCCTTAAAGCACGCGTCTGTTTTAAGAAACGCTGGCTATGACGTCCTGATTTTAAGCGAGGGATTTTCAGAGAAAGATGTTACATATTTAGGCGAAACTTTCCCTGTTATATCTACCAATATGTCACAAATACACGGCAGCTTTGACCAAGCTGTGGCAACACTGTGGTCCACCACCAATTTTATCCGGATGTATCCTGCAATCTCAACAAGAAGCTATTTAGTACAAGGCTTTGAGACTGATTTTTCTGCACCTGGGAGTATTTTTCGCTTCAGCGCAAATCAAACATATTCTTTAGATGATATACGGTACCTCACAATTTCCAAATGGTGTGAGAAATGGCTACACGATGATTTCGGTCGCCGTTCTACATACATTCCGAATGGAATCGAGCTCTCGCGCTTTAAATCTCAGAAACGAATATTCGGAAAAAAGAAGATACGCATTTTGATAGAGGGCAATAGCGATGACTACTATAAAAATGTAGACGAGGCATTTAAAGTAGTCGGGAGGCTCAATAGACAAAAATACGAAATCTGGTTTATGTCTTACCAAGGAAAGCCAAAGGAATGGTATCAACTGGACAAGTTCCTACATCAAGTGGCTTACGATGATGTGCCGGATATCTATTTACAATGCGACATACTCCTGAAAACAACTATTTTGGAGAGCTTCTCCTATCCTCCCCTGGAGATGATGGCCACAGGCGGATATGTGGTGGCCGTATCAAATGATGGAAATGCGGAGTATTTGAAAGACGGCGAAAATTGTTTGCTTTATGAACAAGGCGATATTGACGCGGCTGTAAAGGCGATTGAGAGAATTTGCTCTGATTGTGAACTAAGGGAAAAACTTTATTGCAGTGGCCTATATACAGCGGATAGTAGAAATTGGCGGAGTATAGAGTCTAAGATCCTGGAGATATATGGCGGATAATACGGAGAGGTATATATGGAGAGAGCAGAACGGATTGGGTGGGTGGATGTAGCCAAGGGATTTGCAATGGTTTTCGTCTATTTAGGCCATTGGAGTACCGCCAGAGTAACCACGCTGGCGTATAGTTTTCATTTACAGCTGTTTTTTATCATTGCAGGATTCTTTTGTATACAGCCTCAAAAAAAACTTACCCGTTTTACGAGAGAAAAAGTATGTGCGATTGCTGTCCCAATGCTTATGTGGGGGTGCATTAGCTTTGTTATAAGCAGATTAGATGCGGAGACTTTTGAGATTAGCGAATTAGCGGTATTAGTTCAGAATCCGGCCTCTATTCAGCCCAATTATTGGTTTTTTCCGGCTATGTTCAGTGCCATTTTGCTGGGAATTTTTTGGGTAACGCATCTGCTGTTTGGTGAGAATCCTGTTATCCCAGAGAGGTATAATGCGATTTTGAAATTCAGTCAATTACCGGGTATAAAAATAGTCAATAATTGGTTTAGTTTAGGCGGAGCGGCGCAGTACCTGTTTTGGTATGCTTTAGGTGCGCTCGTATATGATTATTTAAATAAATATGCGTCTTTGCGGAAGATACATCCAATCCATTTCCACACATGTGGTCTGTTGGCAACCGTCACATCATTGATTTTGTTCTTGGGCAAGGTGACAGAAATCGGGAACATCTCCCATATTATTTATTCCAACATCGTTATATTGGAGTTTTACCGCACAATTACCACAATAATCATTTGTTTTGGCGTGATATATCTAAGTATTTTACTCGAGAGATCGTCTTTTCTTAGTGGGATTGGTAGGAACGGCGTGTCATTGATGGGGTTGGAATTTATTACCCACAGTTTTATTCCACTTAGTCTCCTGCCTATGCTCAACATGGGAATACCTTCGATTGCTTCGACTGTTGACGTGATAACAATCACACTTGCCACACTATGGTTAAACTGTAGAATTGCACGCGATATAGACCGGTATTTCCCGGTTTTAAATGGAAGATGGAGAGTGAAAGAGCACCACAGCCATACGGAAACGGGGCTTAAGGGATAGACGCTTGGATATACAGAGCCGGCATAATGGAGCCTTCCCAATAATTAGGAACTGGAGAAATTTAAAACTATGAAAAGTAAGCAGAAGGTTGGAAAATATATTATCCCTGTATTACTAGCGACGTGGTTGCTTATCTCTCTTTTATTCTCGGAGAAACTGGGCACCTATCTTGCCAGCTTCTCGCCTCAGATATCAGAGGGGGAGGCATCTATCGACTATTACAGCGAAGATAACAACCAGCGCTATGCGCTAAATTCGGGGGAGATTTTGTCCCTACCTGTCCAGCTGGAAAAGCGGCTGGCGCGGATTGGTATATATATTGGTGCGCAGAGCGATAGCACTGGAAACTATATTTTCCAGCTTGAGGATGACTTCGGTTCCATCTTAGGAAAGACCTCTGTAGCTCTTGCAGATATCAAAGAGAACCAATTTGTGTATATCACATCAAGGAGCATTATTAGCAATGAGGGTGTCTATTATATAAAGATTTTTTCTGAAACATCCACCCAAAGTCCGCTCTATCTGAATACATCTTTGGCCAGTGCTTTCCAGACAGCACCATTCCAAATTGAGGGAATACCGGGGGAGAATACTCTGATTCTGGATAAAAGATATGAAGGCATTAATAGTAAACGGATTATCCTATACGTGGATTTAGTACTTATTGGGGCGGTGCTCCTCGTTTGGATTATAGGGACTGCTAGAGCTCGGGCTTCAAGGGGCGAAAAGAAGCGGGCCTGGGATGTAGTAAAAAGGTTGCCCTGGAAAAGAGTCCTTTTGCTATTTATGATTGCGATGACTATAGCAGAAATTGTGGCAATTTGTGCGAAAAAGACGGAATATCTAATACAATTTGGAAATGGAAGAACCAGAGATATAAATGAGTTTTCAGTTCCTTTGCAAAGGGGAACGGTCCTTGAGCAATATTTGGCAACCAATGAGGGAACAGTAGACTCTTTTTCCCTTTTTTTTGCCACATACAAACAGAACACAGAAGATGGTGTGGTCTGTGTGGAGCTGTGGAATGATACAGATGCAACTAAGATTTACAGTGGGCACCTGAACACAGAATCGTTGCTAGACAACACGTATCAATATTTTCAGCTTGATACCCCCCAGCAGCTGAGTGGAAAAGCGCTTCGGATTCGGGTATGGGCTGAATATGCTGGAGAAGAGGACTGTATTGCTGTATACGCGAATAAAAACGTTACCCAAACTATGTTTGCAGAAGAGAATGGCAAAAGACTGGATGGGAGTTTGATTTTTGATCTTTCCAGGCGAGTGAGATCATACCGTACAGGCATCGCTATAGTGCTCAATAGTTTGTTGCTGGCAGCAAGCATTCTGTATATTTGGAGGTTTGCCCAATTTAAGAAGGAAATTTTCCGATATAGTGTGAGCGCTATTTTGGCATCAGTCCTATTCCTTGCTCCGGTATTATCCTTCGTAAATTACCGAGAAGTATCTGTGAATAGTATGAAATCGTCCCTGATGGATCTTAGCAAATGGGAGAGCAACTTAAAGTTTGGCGAAAGCGAACTTTCAAACCGTGTATCCCGAGAAACAGAATATGATTTTAAGGGGGATCCGCTCATCGCCTATGAACGAACAGAGCTTCCGATCAATGGGGCAGTGTCAAATATTGAGATGCACTTCCGTGGAAGCGACATGGTTAAAAAGGATTATGATATTCAAATATATTGGAATACAGGCGGCGGCTATAGTGATTCGCAGTCTTATACCTATAAGTATGTTCATCAGGACAAAAATAAACTAACCTTTCCAATTCCATGCAGCCAGCCGGTGCGGAGCATTATGCTCAATGTTGGTATGACGGGAGATCGTTTTACTGGAGTTGAGCTGCCTGATCGGATTCTGCCGTTGACAAGTGCAGAGATAAATACCCATACACAAGATACATCTCCTTTCTCAGCGAAGATTTTAACTGTGTTTCTTGGTATTTTCTGTTTTTTCATGGTGGCTCATCTGTGGAAATATTTTGATTTGGACAAGAAGTTATCGTCCTTTTGCGTCCGAAAGAGGATATCTATTTCCACTGTCTTTGCGGTGATTGCACTGATAATGGGTACAAGCATGTCTTTCCTAATTCCCACTTTGCAGGTGCCTGATGAAAGGGCCCACATTAATGGCGTATACAGTGATAGTGGAAATAGCGGCACAGAGCAACGATTACTGGATGCATTAGGAAATCAAGGGCTTCAGGGGGTTATGCTCAATGCCGGGGAGATTGTCGATGTTTCAGCTTATATTGACGCTTCTTCACGCCGATTGGATGATTACCATTTTGGCGGAGGGAGTCCGTCACTCCGCATGATAAGACGGCCCGGCCAAGTATTAGGCGTCACGATAGGGCAGTTGCTGCATCTACCTGCCTATTGGATATTGCAGTTAGGAGAACTGGGGGCCCTTGCGCTCTATATTGCAATTGGTGCGCTTACACTAAAGGTAATTCCATTTAAGAAGAATTTGATGATGATGATTATGCTCCTCCCAGTCGCGATGCAGGAGGCAGGCTCGTTATCATATGATAGCTTTAATAATGCGCTGTCTTTCTTTACAATTGCGTATATTCTTCATCTGAAAGTAAGGGCAGAAAAAGTATCATGGAAGCAGCTAGCGGTCTTAGCAATATTGGCCATAGGACTTTTGATCGGAAAGGTAATTTATGTATTGTTACTGGGATTGGTATTTATTATACCGATCCATAAGTTGGAAATAAAACTAGGTGGAGTCAAACAGATTACCATCAATGCAGCATGGATTAAACATCATCGCGTTGCTGTGATTTCATTTGTATTAGCCGGTATCTGCGCCTGTGCAGCAGTTAGTTTTACACTTCTTGACAACCTAGGATATGGGGAAATCAATAAAATGCTGTGGGGATATATTATGTCCTTGCCGCAATTAATCAGGCTCTGCGTGTCAACTTGTGCTGTGCATTGGCAGGGTTGGCTGCGTGGGCTGGCTGCAGCTTTGGGGAATTATGATGTTCCCGTGAATGAGATTATTACGTGGATCGGTTTGATATCTTTGTTTGTAATAGCAATGATACATCATGAAAAATCTTCAGTTCAAAAGGTACCTTCCAAGCATATAGCAGTTGTTTCTTTTTCGCGCAGAGATCTGCTGGTTTGGTACGGGGTATTGGTTATTCTCTTTATTTCGGTACTTATGACTATGATCAGTTGGGGATTCTTTATTTACGGCATTGATAGCAGCTTGCCTTACTCAGTGAGTATGCGGCTTCTACCGAGAATTGAGGGTGTGCAGGGACGTTATTTTTACCCGATATTGCCGTTGCTGTTTATTCCCATGCATACAAAGAAAGATTTCCTCGGGTTTATTCCTGCTGGGCTTTATAAAATTTGTTATTATGCCATAATGACTATTTATCCAATATTTCTTCTTTTGGTGCGATATTGGGGGATCGGAAGCTGGTGATAAGCAGGAGAGCACGAGATAATCGCATTAGAGAGGATGTGGAAAAGTGAAAAAAGTTGCCGTATTAATCCCATGCTACAATGAGGCGCAGACAATAGGCAAGGTGGTAGCAGACTATAGAAACGCATTACCTGAGGCAGATATCTATGTCTATGACAACAATTCTACAGATGGGACTGCGAAGATTGCGCGTGAAGCTGGTGCGATTGTTCGTATGGAACGAAAGCAGGGAAAAGGAAATGTCATACGAACAATGTTCAGGGAGATAGAGGCGGACTGCTATTTGATGATTGATGGCGATGATACATATCCCGCATCAGACGCAAAGAAAATGATAGCTAAAGTTCTGGATGAAGGATATGAGATGGTCATTGGAGACCGGCTCTCGTCTACATACTTTACAGAGAATAAACGCCGTTTCCATAATACTGGAAATATATTGGTAAGAAAGCTGGTGAACAATTTTTTTAAAGGTAACGTAACGGATATTATGACCGGGTATCGAGCCTTCAGCCGAATATTTGTAAAAAGCTTTCCTGTATTATCTAAAGGCTTCGAGATTGAGACGGAAATGACCATTCATGCCTTAGATAAGAACTTTTCTATTACTTCTGTACCGGTGGGATACCGGGACCGTCCGCAGGGAAGTGTGTCAAAATTAAATACCCTTTCAGATGGGTTTAAAGTACTCCTTACCATCGCGCGTTTATTCAAGGACTATAAGCCGTTTGCCTTTTTTGGAAGTTTATCCATAGTTATGATGGCAATTGCTTTCATATTGCTATTTCCCATCATCGGAGAATACCAGCGTAGTGGTATGGTCCCGCGGCTGCCAACTTTCATCGCGGCTTGTTTTATGGCACTGTTCTCACTACAAACATTTGTCTGTGGATTAATTTTGGATACAGAGGGAAAGAAGAGCCGGCAGAGTTTTGAAATACAGATGAATATGCTCCAGAAGCAAGTGGATAAGCATTAGAGTACGTTTCATCAAAGAGGCAGTTGCAAGAGAAATTATGGACAATAAAACGGTTGGGCGCAATATCATATGGAATACAACTGGCAACATTTTTTATTTAGGCTGCCAGTGGCTTTTAAGCGTTGCAGTTGTGCGTATCTCCGGGAGCTATGCGGATGCAGGTGTCCTGACCCTGGCGATCTCCGCAACGAACATCTTTGCAACCCTTGCAGCCTTTAGTGTGAGAAACTATCAGGTATCGGACCTGTCGGAGAAATACAGCCAGTCGGACTATATATCCCATAGGTTCATCACATGCTCTGTTGCCTTCATTCTATGTATCGCTTTTACTATGATAAGTAGCTATCGTCTAGACGTTGCCATAAGCATTGTTGCTTATATGCTTATGAAAACAGTAGAAGCGTTTGCGGATGTTTTCCATGGCATCCTGCAAAAGCAGTGGCGGCTGGATATTGTTGGGCGGTCATGCATCTACAGAGGGGTTATCCTGATCGCATCGTTTACTTTGGTATACAAACTCTCGGGCCAACTTCCTTTTGCACTGCTTATCATGGCTATACTGACAGCAGTGATATTTTTCTTGTATGACTTCCGCACGGTTCGCAAACTTACGGATATTTCATGTGAGGTTAATAGACACAGTTTGTTCTATCTCTCCAAAGACTGCCTGCCAGTCCTAGGCTATAGTCTGCTTCTCAACTCCATTGTCCTCACCGCCCGTTTTTTTATCGAACGGTACCTCGGGGAGGAGATGCTGGGATACTATGGAAGCGTATCTACGATTGCGGTTATTGTTCAGATGGCCTCAAATCTCATCCTAACGCCATTAAATGGAGCAATCAGTGACTATTATACACATGGGAAGTACCGAAAGATTTTAACCCTGTTTGGAAAGGTTGTCCTACTTCTAGCAACCTTGACAGGTGTGGCGCTTGCGGGGGCGTTTTTGCTGGGTAAATTCGTATTGATGTTGCTGTTTGGAGAGTCTATAGAACCATACACATACCTACTTATCCCCACCATATTTGCCAGTTGTCTGACAGGCTTTGTATGTTTCTTATGGATGAGTTTTAATAGGAACACTGTAATATCAAGGCTTTTCGGAGCCAGCAATCACAAAAAAATATTATTTGAGCTATCACATTACGCAAAAAGCCGTCCGGCAAGAAAGGGCAGGGGCCGTAAAACAGTATTTTTGAAAAAGCTGAAAACGTAGTATTTTCAAGGGACGGCGTGGCTTCGGTCACGCCGTTTCCCCTTTCATCAATTCATCCAGAGGGATAAATCCCAAGCCGTCATACTTGATGTGGATATTCTGCCGCCGCTTGCCGCTGGACTTGTCCGGGACCTCCACATAGATCGCCTGCACCAGTTCCCGGAGGGCGTACGGGTCAAGCGTATCAATAGATACATACTTCTGCGCCGTCTGGATGAACTTTTCAATATTCTCGCTCTGTCTCGCCTGTACCTCAATCTCCTGCCGCAGACTGACAACCTCAGCCTCAAGCTGCTTCTGCTCCGTCTCGTAGCTTTGACTCAACATATCAAACCGCTCGTCACTCAGGCGTCCGCTGGCGTTGTCCTCGTAAATCTTGATGAACAGCCGATTCAGCTCGGCAATACGTTTTTCGTCCCGGTTGAGTTTCTTCCTGCTGGTCAAAATTTTCTCGGCGCTTTCCAGCTTCATTTGCTGTTCCATGACCATACGGAAGTGGGTCTCGTACCGCAGAATGTAACCCGCCACCAGTTGGATATGCTTCAAAACCATACGTTCCAGAACCTTGGTCCGGATGAAGTGCCCGCCGCATTTCTCCCTGTTCTTCTTGTGAAGGGAACAGTCAAAGAAATCCTGGTCGAAGTCGCCGTTGTTGGAAGAACCGTACTGCATCTTGGAGCCGCAGTCGGCGCAGTAGACCAGACCGGAAAAAATACTGCTTCTGCCAGTGCGGGTCATGCGGTGTCTTTGCTGACGGATCACTTGAACCTTCTCAAACACATCATCTTCAATGATACGCTCATGAGTGCCGGGGAAGATTGCCTGCTTCTCTACCGGATTTTTCCTCTGCTTCTTGTCCCAGATGGAGTTGGAGTAGGACTTGAAGTTGACAGTACAGCCCGTGTACTCCCGGCGTTCCAGAATTTTGACAACTGAGCTGTCACCCCAGCCATAGGGATTTTCCGGGTCCGGGTTCGGAGTGCTGCGGCCCTGCTGCTTTTTGTAGGCGGTCGGAGTCAACACCTTGTCGGCCCGAAGCTGATTGGCAATTTGCTGGGGGCCTCGCCCCTCCATGCACATCTGGAAAATGCGCTGTACTACCTGAGCGGCCTCCGGGTCAATCAGCCAGCGTCTTGGATTCTCCGGGTCCTTCACGTGGCCATAGGGGACATTGACCGTCAGCGGTACACCCCGTTCCCCCTTCGCTTTCTGAACGGCCCGGATTTTGCGGCTGGTATCCCTGGCATAAAATTCGTTGAACCAGTTCTTTATCCCGGCAAAATCATTGTTTACGCTGTTGGGGTCAATGGTATCATAGTTGTCGTTGATGGCGATAAACCGGACGCCGTTCTGCGGGAAGGTGAAGTTAGTGTAGAGCCCGGTCAATGCGGAGTTCCGGCCCAGCCGGGAGAGGTCCTTGGTGATAGCGACAGCCACATTCCCCGCTTCAATCTCCGCCAACATTGCCTGGAAGCCGGGGCGGTCATAGGTCACACCACTTACACCGTCATCCACAAAAAACACCGGGTTTGGAAAATGGTGGTCTTTAACGTATTGGAGTAAGATGGCCTTTTGATTCTCAATCGACAAGGATTCCCCTGACCGCTCATCCTCTTGAGACAGCCGGCAGTAGAGGGCGGTGATTTTATTCGTTGCTCCAAACATTTCTGTATCCTCCTTCAAGGGAGCAACTGTCAGTACAGGATTGGTTGACTTCATTATAGCAGAGGCAGGGGCGTTTGTCATTCAGAATCCTCCAGCTTTTTGGCAAAATTTTTGGTGGTAATGCGCTCCAGCTTGCGCAGAAAGCTCTCGGTCCCCTCATAGCTACCCGTGACCGTATAGAGCGTTCCGGCGATGACCTCTGCGGCGGTTAGTTCAGGAATCCAATAGGCTGAAAGGTTTTTCACATGAATATGTCCGTTTTTATTGATTTTTAAAGCGTCATTGCTCATAGGCTCTCCTTTCAAATCTTCAAAATTGTTGTGAAATCAAAAGTGCATTTTGCACTTTTGATTTCATGGATACAAACGTGGGGTGCAAAATGAACTTGGCGTTAAAATCAGAATTGCAAAGTGCAAGTCTGATTGAAATTTTGGCGGTGACGTTAATGCGACCCGGTGGCCGGCGGCATTCTGACGCAGACCAGAACGAAAAGTTTTCGTTCTGGTTTCAAGATTGCAAAATGCAATCTTGAAATTGACTGTATCAGCATACGCAAAATCAAAGGCGCATTTCGCCTTTGATTTCTCAGGGAGGTGGCGGACATTTTGACCACCACCAGAGCTGCTAAAGTCAAACTGCGCCCTGCGCAGTTTGATTTGGCGAGCCGCAAAATGCGGTTTACCTACTGTTTTAACGTGGCGGAAAATTTTTCCGCCACGTTAAAAAGGATAATGTCAGCGGTCATGCTCTGCCTCCCGCCATTTCTGCTTTGTCTGCTCCTGCTGGCGCAGAGCGGTGTCCACACAGCTTTTCACCTGCCGTAGCTTTTTCAGATCGTCACGCAGAGGCTTGTACCTCTCATACTCAGCGGGATAGTTCCGCTGTATCTCCGACAACTCCTGCCGCCACGCCTGGACGGGGATTTTATCCTCTGGGGAACGGTGCTTGTCCAGCTTCCGGCGGGCCATGTGGAATGTCCGCAGCTCGCCCTCATGCTCCAACTCGAATTTCTCCCGCTGGCCCTTCCACTTGATGGCTTTCCACTTGTCGTAGATGGGTTTGGTTTCCCGGTAGAGGTCAACCAAATGAAGCAAATCCGCTACCTCCTTCTTCCGGGCCAACATAGCTTTCAGAGAATCGTTGACGGCCTCCGTCTGCTCGTTACGGAGAACGAGGCGGGTCTCCAAATCTTCCAGGGTAAGCAGATCATTCTCCGTCAGATAATTGACCACCTCGGCAAAACTTTTGAGATTTCCAATCCGGGCGTTGCGGCTCCACGCTCCGGCGTTCCTGCCCTCATAGTAGCCAGTCAGCAGGGCGGCAAGAGTCGGGGCCTGGGGCTTGCTCAATTCGTCCTTCACGGCTTTAATCCAGTCGGTCAGTCCAGCGATTTTCTTCCGAAGATCGCTCAGCATTTTCCGGGCCGCTTTCACCCAGCGGTTCCAATCGCCCTTATCGGTGGAAATGCCCCTGGCCTCCATCTGGCGGACGGCCACGCCCTCATGAACAGTGGGCAATATGTCAAGCCCCTGCCGCTCATAAGAGCGGTGGTCAATGCGGCATGTCAGCCCCTTTTCCTCAAACTTGGTGTTGACCATAGCGGCCCACGCCTCCCGCCAATGCTCCAGCGTTTCCGGGCTTCCCCAGTCGGTAGTGGGAACAGCGTCAAAGAGGGGCTTACCGTCCTCGCCCATGATGCGGTTTCCGTTCTCGTCCAGACGGTAGACGCGCCTCTGCTTAAAGCCCCATTTTCCGCTTTCCTCGATAGGCCGGATAGGACAGAGAACATGAAAATGCGGGTTCGGGATGCCGCCGTCCTCCTTGTCCGGCTGATGGATGGCGAAGTCAGCAGTCATGCCCCGGCCCACAAGCTGCTCGGACACAAATTGCCTTGCAAGAGCGATGTTTTCTTCCAGAGAAAATTCGTTCTGCAAGGCAATGTCAAAGCTGTATGCAAGCTGGGCTTTCTTGCCACGCTCGCCGATCTTTTTCTTTCCGTCATAGACTTCGGCAATGACGGAACCGTCGGCAACCGCCGGCAGACCGTCAAAGATGGTAAAGTCCTCCCCCCGCACCCATGTAGTCACACGAATCGTCCCGCTCTCTGAAACCGTGACCTCAGTGTCGGTAAAGGAAAGGTGCTTGATGACTTTCGTGCCTGGCATATCGGAAACCAGCTTCACGCGCACCGTTTCGAGGCCGGCACCCGCCCAGACTAGTCTGTCCCCAGCAGACGTCGCTGCAAACGCCGCCATCCCATTTAGGGACTGGTTATATTCCCGCATTTGTGCGTTGCGCTGCGCCGTGGCGGACAGGGACATCAACGCGGGAACGGTCCCGCCGATGCCGGAGGCTATACCCGCCAGGACCGCGCCGTCGGATTCCTTGGGAACGGGCATAGAATTCGCTCTTTCTATGTTGCGGTGACAGTCTTTAATTAAATCCTTGAACATGGCGATTGGCTTGTCCCGGCCATGCAGGCCGGTGTAAACCTGGAGCAGTCTGGCCCTTTCCGTTTCCTCTGACTTAAGTTTCGCCAGGGATTTCTGTTGGGTGGCCTGCTTCTCCCCCTCCACGAGTCTTTTGCCCTCCGTAAAGATACGATGAAGTTTCTTCTCATCCGCGTGAGTAAGATGATGCGCGCTTACAATCGCCTTCAGGCGTTCACGCTTTTCCGGCGAGTTAATCCGGGACAAATCTGTAATGCCATGTTTTTTGCAGTCCGTATAAAAAGTTTTTTTATTCTCACGCTTTTGGTCCACTTTTATCCATATCATGAGAAAAGACATTACGCACAACGTTATGCAAAGGCCCATAAAAACTGATGTCATATATTGTGTCCTCCTGTTCCGCTACTTCACTTGCTGGTTGTGAGCTTCTACAAAACTATGCGCTTGTTCATCGGGCTTCAGGCGGCGATTGCAGCAACTCACCTTCTTCGGGTAGCCCTCCAGCACTTCGTCGATCCGAAATGCCTTTTTCGAATGAAACGCTTCTTTTACAAGGAAGCAGGTTTCCTTGTGCAGTTTTCCGCTGCCGTGATTCAGAGCATATTTTCCCATTGCAGCATACACTCCTTTCTTTGTCTACAGAAAAGCGTACGTTCCTGCAAGGATATTTTAGCCGGGAATTTTTCTCAGAAGGTATTGAAAACAGCTAGATTTTATGCTATCCTTTCCATAGACTAGGCAAGGGGGGCAATTTACAGGAACGTACACGTTCCTGTAAAAACACCCCACTTACAACAACTTGGCCTTTTCGTAAATCTCCGCACGGTAGCGGAAGGTGGACAGCGGCATCCCACACTCTTTCGCCGCAGCTGTGCCAGTGATTGCCCCTAACTTCCATCGCTGGTAGGCACTGTGATAGTTCTCCGGGAGCGGCCTGGGCGGTCTGCCGAACCTCACGCCCCTGGCCTTTGCCGCCGCGATGCCCTCCGCCTGCCGCTGGCGGATGTTAGTGCGCTCGTTCTCCGCCACAAAGGACAGCACTTGCAGGACAATATCGCTGAGAAAGGTCCCCATCAGGTCCTTGCCCCTGCGGGTATCCAAAAGCGGCATGTCCAGCACCACAATGTCGATCTTCTTTTCCTTCGTGAGAATCCGCCATTGATTTTGAATTTCTTCATAGTTACGTCCCAGCCGGTCGATGCTCTTGATGTAAAGCAAATCGTCCGGTTTTAACTTTTTGACCAGCTTCTTGTACTGAGGCCGCTCAAAATCCTTGCCGGACTGCTTATCCATGAAGATGTTTCCCTCCGGAACAGCCATTTCCCGCAGAGCGATGAACTGCCGGTCCTCGTTCTGATCGCGGGTACTCACCCGGATGTAGCCGTATGTATTGGGAATGGTTATCGTACCTCCCTCCGGCGCTGCCAGACAATATCATATCCCAGCGCGTCAGCCAGCTCCACGGCCTCCCGGTAGCGCAGGGAATCCCGGCGTAGTTTGCCGGAGAGATTGGGGACGCTGGCGCTCCATCCGTACTGGTCGGCCAGCTTCTCTACAAGGTCGGCCATGGTCATACCCTCCCGGACAATGTACGACTTGATTTGGTTTCTGGTGTCCATATTCATCCTCCTTCAAATTGAAATATTTTGGTATTCGCCCGTCAGTGTATCCTGTTTTCAAAACAGCGGATATGATGCGCTGGCGGGTGCGATTGATTGATGTGCGTCCATCCGACAGAGCCGCCTCCTGTGAAGCCCTGTCCACGGGGACGTACTTCGCATTTCACGGTTTGGCGGAACTTCATACTGAACCGTGAAAACTCAAACGGAACTGCGTACTGTGTTCGCCGTTGGGCGCGTCGCTGTTTCGTATGAATTGCAATACAAAAAGTTCCGTTTGTTCGTTGTTTTCACATGGATTGAAAACAAGTCTCGATTTTAAGGCTGATTCTTCTGCCGTTCTCCCCGAAAGCCGTTCCTGCCCCCATTTGCGGCGGCGTGCGGTCCCCTCTGGTGCGCTCGTGCCTTGCGGCAGTCGCGGCGCACTTCGTCGGGGGACATATCCCATTCGGACGGTCATGCACTTGTCAATGTTCACGTCTCTACCAGACACTTAAAATTATAGCGGTTTTATGCGCCCTTTCCCGTATATCCAAGAGGTAGGAAATCGGCCCCGAAACGGGCAAATTTCCGCGCTCTTGGAAATGCCGCCTTTCTTCGACAGAATATTGCTGTAAACTGTTGTAAAATGACGAAAGAGACGGTATGATTGCAGGGGAGGGAATGATATGGATGACGCAAAGCAGATCATGCACGAGCGTTTTTGGGAATTGCGGAAGGATTGGAAGCTGACGCTGGAACAGCTTGAGAAGCAGACCGGCATTTCAAAATCCGCGCTGGGCAGCTATGAAGCAGAAAGCACAAAAGATATTAGTCACTGGACTGTTGTCAGACTGGCGGAGTTCTATGGTGTGACTACGGACTATCTGCTGGGCTTGTCAGTTATGAAAAATCACCCAAACGCAGATTTGAATGATCTGCGTTTGAGTGATGAAATGATCGAGCTATTAAAAAGCGGCAGGATTAACAACCGGCTGCTCTGTGAGCTTGCCGCCCACGGTGACTTCCGGCGGTTTATGCTTGACTTGGAAATATATGTTGACCGGATTGCCAGCATGCACATCCGCAATAACAACACAGTTCTCAAAACCGAGCGCAAAGTATTGATGGAACGTGCGGGGCTGGATGACAATGATTTGAATATGCGCACGTTGGTGCTGGCCCAGATAGATGAGGATGATTACTTCGCCCATGTGATTTTTGAGGATTTGCGGCCCATCATTCGGGATATTCGGGAGGCGCACAAATCCGATGCCACTACCGCTGACGCTGATACGGAGTCACCGGTAGAGAAAGCAGTACGTCAACTGGAAGCGGCTCTCAACTGTGAAGGAAGTAAGGAGGAAAAGATAGTAAGAGCACTCCTGTCTCAGCTTGAGATCGACTATGATACATTGACGAAAGAAGAATTTGTGACTTTGATAGGAATTCTGAACAAGTCCGAGCACATGAAGAAGCACATCAGCAGGCGGGGCAAGGTTCCTGCCCCGCAGAGGCGGAAGCGAAAAAAGAGGTAAACAGGCGGCCTAAATGTAAAAAGAGGGCGGAGAATGGAAGAAAATCGGGGAGCTGGACTATCTGAGCTGGCCGGACTGTCTATGGCTGCTGCACCAGAATGGGGCAGAGAAGGTAGTTTACGGAAACGTCCGGTCTGGCGCGGACCATCCTCTGTTTTTGATTGATGGACGCGCGCCCTTTGTCCGGGTCTATGTGGAGGTGGACGGAGACCGCCGGGAGCTGGACTATCCTGTGATCGACGGGGCTCGGGACATCAGCATGGACAAGCTGCTCCAGTCAGACATCCACAACGCCACCCAACGGGGCTTTGTCAAGTGCGTGGCAATCAACTGGGGCCTGGGCCTTTTTCTGTGGCAGAAGGAGGAGAATGAGGAAGGAAAGCGCCGTAAGCCCTCCGACGATCTGGAGTTTCACAGCATTATGGCAATCAAAGAGCGGGTAAACCGCTTTATCACCAGCAAGCTCCAGGGCGGTATGAGTATGGAGGATGTTTTATCCGGGCTCCAACTCAGTCAGGCGCAATTCAGCACCGTCATGAAATACTTTGACGGGATTGCGACCTTTGAGCAGCGGCTCTCAAGACTATGATCCACAGTAAGGACAGAAGCGGATGGTTTGGAGCCTCGGACACGGCCCGGATCATGGGCAGCTGGGAGACGGCTACTTTTGAGAAATTTTGGCTGGAAAAGCTGGGCCTGTATCACTCCGGCTTTGAAAACCTCTCCATGAAGACCGGGACTTATTATGAGGGCAAGATTTTGGATTTCCTGGAGGTGCGCCGCCGTGACCGGCAGATTCGTATCCCGTCGCTGCGGCTTAGGGTCAACCTGGACGGGGATGACAAGATCATCCATGAGGTTAAAACTTATAGGAGGGAGCTCTTTTCTGTCACCCGTCCATACTGGATGCAGGCCCAGGTTGAGATGTACGCAGCAAAAAAACCGCTGGAGATCGTAGCCTATCGGCTGG
>OFFV01000793.1_pt1 | contig 21545 bp, 22 predicted proteins | sample 1521461 | NCBI WGS metagenome assembly OFFV01 (sample SAMEA3504120, study PRJEB24116) | mouse gut metagenome | biome: mouse gut; feature: mouse-associated habitat; material: faeces | place: Denmark | collected 2011 | reverse complement strand
GGGGTATGTGATAACATGCCCCATACAACAAAGGGGAGTAGTCGGCGCGCCTTTTCCGGCGCGTGGCGCCAGTCAACAAGCATGTGCGGCCCGTGAGGCCGCTCTGGCTGTGCCTGAAATGACCAGACCTGCGTTCCGAACATCGGAGCGCAGGTCTTTTTTGATAGATATTTCAAAACAGGAAAGGATAAAGAAAAAAGGAGTGCGCGAACATGAATTTTTCATTCCTCTGGCAAGGATTTGCTTCAATTACCTGGCAGCAGGCGGTTATGTATGTGATCGGGGGGCTACTGATTTGGCTGGCAATCGAGAAGGGCTTTGAACCCGCTCTTCTCATGCCCATGGGTTTCGGTGCCATTATGGTAAACCTTCCCCTATCTGGTGTCATTAATCAGTTTAACGCCGCCATTGGAAAGGAGACCCCTGGCATTATTCAGTGGCTTTTTGAGACAGGGATTGAAGCGAGTGAGGCAATGCCAATCCTGCTCTTTATCGGCATTGGCGCCATGATTGACTTTGGTCCGTTATTAGCGAATCCCAAGCTGTTTCTGTGTGGGGCTGCGGCTCAGGCCGGTATTTTCCTTACCATCATCCTCGCAACTGTTCTTGGATTTGATATCAAGGACGCCGCTTCCATCGGCATCATCGGAGCGGCGGATGGTCCCACTTCAATCATGGTGTCTCTAATCCTGGGATCTAATTATGTAGGGGCCATCGCGGTAGCTGCTTACTCCTATATGGCCTTGGTACCCATTATTCAGCCCTTCGCTATTAAGCTGGTCACGACCCGTGAGGACCGGTCTATGCGTATGCCCTACAGGCCTCAGGGTGTTACTCGGCGGATGCGTATTTTATTTCCTATCGTTGTGACGGTAATTGCTGGGCTTGTAGCTCCGGCCTCGGTGGCGTTGGTAGGGTTTCTCATGTTTGGCAACCTGATTCGAGAGTGCGGCGTGCTCTCTACACTGTCCCACACTGCACAAAATGAATTGGCCAATTTGATTACCCTGCTGCTGGGTATTACCATTGCATTCTCCATGAAGGCTGACCAATTCGTCCAATGGAATACACTGCTCATTATGTGCCTGGGGTTGGTAGCCTTTGTATTGGACTCCGTAGTTGGTGTGCTTTTTGTTAAAGTCTTAAACCTATTTACGTCTAAGAATAAAATTAACCCCATGGTCGGAGCCGCAGGCATTTCAGCCTTTCCCATGTCTTCCCGGGTGATTGAGAAACTAGGGCAGGAGGCGGATAGCCAAAACCATCTCCTGATGCACGCTATCGCCGCCAATGTGTCTGGACAGATTGCTTCCGTAGTGGCAGGTGGTGTAGTACTTCAATACTTTGCAAATATGGGATGATTAGGAGGATATTAATATGAATGAAAATATCATGCATGCGCTGGAAATGTTGGGGCAGGGGATGCTGGGAATTTTCGTGGTCCTTGGTCTCATCGCATTAATTGTAATTCTGATGCAAAAGCTGGATGAGAAAAAATAATAGGAAGCTACGAACTGAAGGTACCCTGCTTACGAGAGAGACTTCATTGTCCACAGCAGGTAAAATAATTGCTCATAGCCAATCTGCTATCACATCATCTAGTCCGGCAGGTCCGACGGCGTTGTCCACAAGTAACGTCATAAGTTCGTCAATGCGGGAAGCGTTGGTCGTAATTGCATTCAGTGTGCGTACTCCACCATTTTCTTCAGCAATGCGTACCCCATAATTTTCACAGAAGAAGTGAGGGGTCTCCTCCTGATCAATGGTAAGGAAGTAGTGAAAGCACCGGATTTTCCCCTCCTGATCCTGGCACTGTCTAGTAGCAATCTTCATTTCCATGATATGGTGTCTCCTTTCCTGTTAATGACTTTACGGGCACATTATATAGTGCTTAACGCATTTGGAAAAGAGAAAGATATCGCAGAAAAACCTTTTCTCCGACTCACTTCGCCATGAATGATGACGACTGATGGAGGATGCCGTCGTAGAGGGAAGGATTATCAGGAAATTTTCACAGAACGACAAAAAATACATGTAAAGCAAATGAACTTTACATGTATTTTTTGTGTTCTGAAATGAATTATAATTGAAAATCTTCATCTTTCAATCCAAAATTGGACAGTTTAACTGGCCGTGGCGGTACGCGCTTCAAAGGATCGTACCGAAAAGACCTACAATGGGAACTGGAAGACATCACTCCTTTTTTAGAACAGACGACCTGTCCAGCTTCCAGTTCTCTCCCATGGGTACAGTAAACACAGCGAGGCTCAATTGATGTTTGGAACAGCTTTATGGCAATCCCCTCCTTGGCATTTGATGCAACAGTGTCTTTATTATACTATATGGCGCTTCCTTTTTCCACTACTTTTTTGTACCATGACTGCTGCGAGGCAGAGGAATGCCATCCACACCCCCCAGGCGGCTACAGCAGAGAGTGTCAGTGCCTGATGGAAGTCTAATTGTGCAATCGCCTGAGTTTGTTCTGCCAGGTAGACAGAGGCGGGGCTGCTGAAAGGAAAAAGGCGAAATACGAATGTGGTTAACGCAGCAGAGATGCCTCCATGAAGGATCTTTCCTACCACATAGGTGCGAACGGATAGACCACTATCTCCCAAAAAGGCCAGCACTTGGCAGTGGACAGAAACCCCTGCCCAACCGAGCATAAAGGCGGCCATAGATAATCGTCCAGATAGAGTGCCATCGGTAAGGGAAGATACTCCAGAAGAAACTTCTACCAGTCCGGTAAGTAGACGCTCTGCCCAAGTTTGGTTCATCCCTAATGGAGCCAGCAGTGCGGAGAGGATCTGTCCAAATGTCTTCAAAATACCTGCGTAGGCTAAAATACGTAAAAATACGGTGAAGAACAAAATAAAGGCACAGATATTTAAGGTAGATTGGAGCGCCCCAGTAATTGAGCCAGTAAAAGCTTTGGAAAAGTTCGCTGCCTGAAACTGAGGACCGCGGGTCCGCCTAGTCCGAGGTTGATCACTTGCCCTATAGAATCGAAACAGAATGCCCACACATAAGGAGGCCAACAGATGAGTGAGATAGAGAAGTAACCCTGCTGTTCCGCTGCCAAACACACCGGTACCCACAACACCAAGGATAAAAGCAGGACCGCTGTTGTTACAGAAAGCCAGCATTCGTTCAGCTTCCGTCCGGGAGCACTGACCATTCTCGTAGATTTGAATAGCAGTTCGGGCACCCACCGGGTATCCGCCGACAAAGCCCAGTGCCAGAGCTGCGGCGCAATTCCCATTGACACGAAATACTGGCGCCATGATTGGTTCTAATAGCTTTCCAAGATATTGAGACATTCCCAGTTCTATCACCAATGTTGACAATACAAAGAACGGAAATAGAGAGGGTAATATAACATTGCCGCACAGCTGGAGGCCATCTCGCATGGCCTCCATAGCCTGGTCTGGCCAGAGGATCAAGGCCAATGTAGCCCAAAGCAGCCCGATCCCTAGCAGAATATCACGGTATTGCGCCTTTCCAACAATTTTTCCCATGCGGCACTCCTCATTTCACTGGAAAGCAGTGGTTAGAATGTTTCACTTGTAATCAATAGCAAAATCTTTTCTATTAAATCTGTATTTCTGGATATTATCATCTGCCTTTGTACATTTGTGTACTCTTTGCGAAGTATTGACCCGTGGGGTAAAATACCCTATACATGTTGACTGATGGTATATATCCTTGAAAACATATGCAGAAAAAAGTTATTCCTTGCCTGTCCAAGAAAAGAATTGCGAAATGAAAAGATTTACAGTATAATGATATGAAATCAACGGGCCACCCTCTGGCAGCCCATAACTTGACCCAAGAGAGGGGGAGTGTAGCCATGGAACAGCATGAAATTATTGAGATAGGGCCACTATTAAACGAGGAGGGCAATCTGCGGGAGGCGGGATATGCCAAGCGTATGCTGCCCATTTATGACCGAAATCAGATCAAGGGAAATGCCTTGCGAATTAAGGAGTGGGATTATTATTTAGTAATGAATGGTCAGTTTGGCCTAGCTCTGACTATCGCAGATAACAGCTATATGGGGCTGGACTCTATCTCGCTGCTGGATTTCTGGGAGAAGACGCAGATCACTAAGAGTCCCATGCGACTAATGCCAATGGGAGCTACTGGAATGCCCGCATCTACCGCTGAGGGGGATAGCGCCTCTGGAGGCAGAGGGTATTCCCTTCTGTTTCGTAGAGAAGAGGAGCGACGGCTTCTCTACGCACATATGGAGCATTTTCGAGGACGGGAGGCTTTGGATGCTTATATTGAACTGACAGATGAGCCAGAGGAATCCATGGTCATCTGTACACCGTTCGACAAGCCGGGACATTTTTATTTCAACCAGAAAATCAATTGCCTTCGTGCCTCCGGTAAAGTGACAGTAGGGGAGGATGAATATATGCTAGACCCCGCTGACTCCTTTGCGGTTCTGGATTGGGGACGGGGCGTGTGGACCTATCACAACACCTGGTACTGGGCTTCTGCTTCTGGACTAGTAGATGGGGTGCCTTTTGGATTCAACCTTGGATATGGCTTTGGAAACACCTCTGCAGCCACAGAAAATATGTTGTTTTACAGTGGAAAAGCCCATAAGCTGTCTAGAGTACGTTTTAAAATTCCTGGTCGCCGTCGCCGTCGCCGGTACATGGAACAGTGGGAATTTACCAGTGATGACGGACGATTTGAGATGCGGTTCGACCCAGTTTTGGATCGCTCCGCCTGTACCAATGCAGTGGGGATTCTCAAGTCTGACCAGCATCAGGTTTTTGGAAGGTTTACTGGCCTTGCCCTCCTTGATGACGGCACAGAGATTTTTATCAAGGACTTTTTAGGCTTCGCTGAGGAAGTGGAAAATAAATGGTGAAAAACCAACCTTTCCAGTTGCGTATAGTAGATACACCGCAGGGGCCACTTACCTATATGATGGTCCGAAAGCCGGTAAAAAATTTAAACCTTCGTATTGGGACAGAGAAAGAGATCAAAGTTTCGGTACCTCTGTGTTGTCCTGTTACTCAAGCGGATGAATTCGTCTGCGAGAAAAGCGGATGGATTTTGGACACCTTCAGCCGTCAGGATGCAAAGCGGGCAGAACTTCTACCACCAGCGTCTATGGAAGAGTATAAAAAGCGGTTGGAAGAGGCCTTGGTTCGTGTATACCCCCTGGTAGCCCCTCTGGGAGTGGCGTTCCCAATACTAAAGCTGCGGAAACTCAAAAGCCAATGGGGTAATTGCCACTGGGCCCAGGGATATATTACATTGAATCTTGCGCTTGCTCGTTGTCCGGAAGAACTGCGGGACTATGTGGCCCTTCATGAATTGGTCCATTTCCTTCACCATGACCACGGAGCTGGTTTTTATTCCCAAATGGATGCGCTTATGCCCGATTGGCGGCAGAGACGGAAGCTATTGAAGGGCTTTGGAAGGGTGCCGGAGTGGCAACAGACTTTGGATTGATAGATGATTGCAGAAACTATGTGGTTTCGGGTGAAAACGAAGGATGACGGGTTGTTCCCTCATCAGCGGTTGCGAGAACGGCAGGCTTAGGAAGGATGTGAGGGTGATGGCATACCGCCCCTTAGCGGACGAGATACGGCCTCAATCTCTGGAAGAGGTGGTAGGGCAGACCCATATTTTAGGTAAGAATGGTCTGCTCCGCCGCATTGTAGAAGGAGGAAATGTTCCCAATTTGATTTTTTATGGTCCCTCGGGTACAGGCAAGACCACTGTAGCCAACATCATTGCTCAGCGAACTAACCGTCCCCTCCACCGGCTCAATGCTACTACTGCGTCTATCTCTGATATTAAGGACATTATGGCAGATATTGGAACCTTATTGGCTCCGGAAGGAGTACTTCTCTATCTGGATGAGATTCAGTACTTCAACAAAAAACAGCAGCAATCTCTATTGGAGTTTATGGAGGATGGCCGCATCACACTTATTGCATCTACCACGGAAAATCCATTCTTTGCTGTTTTTGGAGCGGTGCTATCTCGGGCTAGTGTCTTTGAATTTAAACAGATTACCGCTAAGGATGTGCTTCCAGCTATTGAACGGGGGATCTCGATTATGAGTCAGCGCCTGGGGGCTGAGGTAGTTTGTGAGGAGGGAGTTCGAGAACATATTGCATCTGCCTGTGGGGGCGATGTTCGGAAGGCCATGAATGCCGTTGAATTGCTTCTCAGTGCTGCCAATAGGGAGCAAGGGAATCTCCTTGTCACATTGGATGACGCTCATGCTGCTGCACAGAAGTCAGCAATGCGCTATGATCGGGAGGGGGACGCCCATTTCGATATCGCCTCTGCACTGATGAAATCCCTCCGCGGTTCTGATCCGGATGCCGCCCTTCATTATCTGGCCCGTCTGTTAGAGGCGGGAGACCTGATCACTGCTGTTAGGAGAATATTATGCTCCGCCAGTGAGGATATTGGTTTGGCCTACCCCATGGCTGTGCCAATTGTCAAAGCCTGTGTGGACAATGCCTTGCAGCTGGGATTGCCGGAAGCGAAGTTGCCTCTGGCGGAGGCGGTGATCCTTTTGGCTACTGCACCCAAATCTAATTCTGCATGTATGGCGATTGACGCTGCCTTATCCGATGTTCGAGCTGGACGCACTGGAAATATTCCAAGAGAACTGCAAAATGTCCATGCTGACTCTGCTGGCCAAGAGCGCGACCAGGGTTACCAGTATCCTCACAGTTTTCCTAGACACTGGGTAGAGCAGCAGTATCTGCCGGATGAATTGTTAGGCGTCCGTTATTACCAGTACGGTGATAATAAGACTGAGCAGGCCGCAAAGCGGTATTGGGAGGAAATCAAAAGAAGTTAGGAGAGAAAGAGATGGAATTGGAGGAACTGGCACATATTTGGCTGATCGTCTGCCCTCTGGTTTTTTTGGGGGGAATCATTGACGCGGTGGCTGGAGGTGGCGGACTGATCACGCTACCATCCTATTTACTTGCGGGGCTGCCCGCTCACATAGCATCTGGAACCAACAAATGCGGCAACGCTTTTGGGACCTTTTTATCCACTGGACGCTTTTTAAAGAGGGGAGATGTCCACATTCCTAGTGCCATTGCAGGGGCGGCAGGCGCACTGATTGGGGCCTGGGCAGGTGTGCAGCTCAACTTAATTATGCCAGAGCAGATGCTGTACTACATAATGCTAGCGGTGGTTCCGGTGATGGCGGTGTTCCTGCTGCTGAAGCGAAATTTTGGACAAGAGGACCGATCTGGAGAACTGAGCAAGTGCCAGCTTGTGGTTATGGCTGCCGGAATTGGCTTGATTATCGGTGGGTACGATGGTTTTTTTGGGCCAGGAGCGGGTACTTTTCTTATGCTGGCTTTCACTGGACTGTGTCGATTTGACCTGCTTACTGCCTCTGGAAATACAAAGGTCGCCAACTCAGCAAGTAATTTGGCATCTCTTATTACATTTGCTCTGGCAGGTAAGGTAATGTGGTCTGTGGGTATCCCCGCCGCCCTGTGCGGAATTGCTGGAAACTATGTAGGTTCCAGTCTTGCCTTAAAAGGAGGCGCAAAGATTATCAGGCCTATGTTTTTTGTCGTACTGGGATTGCTTCTGATAAGATTAGTTTATGGTATCATATGAGAAAAGCCGCCAGCTAGGCGGCTTTTCCATAATAGTTTACCAATAAATCGACACAAGCTCCATAGGAGCGGATACCTAATTTTTGGTCATTGCTCTTAAGGAAGGTGTCGTATACATCCCCAGCCGCTTCCTCCACCGGAGATTCTAAGGCGGACCAGTAGGCGTTATTGTCATGCCAATCTAAAGCCAATTCCGGTGTAAAAGTACGTTCAGCAATGTCGTTCCATGCATCAGGGGAAGCAGAGTATAGGGCGTTACACAGGTTAATGAGGCCCATAAGATATCCAGAGTACTGAAATACTACATCTTCGCAGGAGATACAGGCGGCAATTCCCACAAAATTAGCTTCTAATTCAGAGGCTACCATTCGCTGATGAGACATTTCATGGGCTATTGTAGCAGGCACCAGGCAGGCGGGGGCATCTGTATTGACATTGGCCTCTCCGGTGAAAGGGAAATAGATTCCGGTAAAACCTAGGATGCTTTGCAGGCGAGAACATAGTAAGGGTTTTGCCTTTACAGGTTTTATGTCCAGGCTGGGGAACGTCTGAGCAATCGTTTGATAAACGCTTGGGCCGCAGCTGAAGCAATCTGACAGAGGTTTAGAAAAATGACCCTCACTGTCCCGAGGGACCTGAGGCGCTAAAGCAGCAGCTTGGCAGGCAAAGTATTCAGTGACAGCAGCTAGTTCCTCTATTGAGTAAGGGCTTGTCTCTAAGCCCTCTCTCTGTGCAAAAGAGGGGACATAGTAAGCTGCATTCCATAGCCAGCACAGTCCAGCCCACAGCCACAGCCAAACGACGCCCAAGGCAATCAGACGGCTTAGGAAGGGGAGAAACTCTTTGTGTCTAATTACCAGCACCAATATCCATATCAGCCATAACAAACAACCTGCCAGGAATAAAGTAGCTAATACCTCCGCTATTGAGAAGGGAAATATGGACCATACCCGGCCCCAAAATTGCTCTATTGGAGCCATGATACCAAATACCCAGCTGGACATCAGAGGTTGATTGCTTTTCAACACTTCAAACAGGCTCACCAGTGCTAAGGGGATGGTAATGCTTCCCAACCAGAGCCAAACTCGATTTAATTGTACTCCCTTTTTTTTGGTCTTCATAGTGTCTCCTTTGTGAGAAAGTGGCCTAAGCCCCTATTTCATGATAACAGGGTTCGTGGTCCATTCTAGACCTCCAGAACGAGGGGTTGGAAAACAGAGGGCAAACAAATCGGTAAACCGATCTTCCAGGGTGAAGAGGGCCTGAGCTTCAGGCGAAAATCGACGGAACGTTTTGTCGTGGATATGGGCAGCCTTAACAAAAAAGGGGAGTGCGGCTTTTTCATTCATTTCCCTCAATAAGAACTGTCCTCGCTTGTTAAAGCCCAGAACTCGAATGTAGGGCGGGGCGGTGGGGCGGTCGCTTCTCCGTAGGCCCAAAAGAGCATACAGAACCAGCCGACGCACTCGTGAGTGGGTATAAGTCCGGGTCTTTGTCAGAAAATACAACTCCTCTAGGCTGGACGTCTGCCGGGCGGCATACAGCAGACGGGCGGCAAGACCCTCTCCGCCATCAGGAAGGGCCTCCACCTCCTCCAAAGTCATAGAACGCAGCCGGGCAATCACAGCCCGCTCACAGTATCTCAATTCGGCTGCCTCTCCCTTCCAGGGCAAAGGCAGAAAAGGAGAAATACTTTCCATCTTCCCTGCCTTCAGTCTCTGGCGCAAAAGGGACGCTGAGAGAAAGTCGTCCCGCTCTATGCTGCTGTCGTGGCATGCCCCCTGACGGGGGACAGTAATTGCCTCTATCCCTGGGGGGAGAAAGCGCAGATACTCTACCCCTAAGTTGTTGTTGGGATGATCCAGCAGATTAGCAAGTTCCGGTCCCAGCTGCCGTTCTACAGCTTGTCGGCGACACTGTGCAAAGGATTTCTTTGGCTCCAGTTCCCGCCGAAGACTTGTGGAATACTTTGGACTGTTAAGGTACCAAGCCAGCTCCTGCAGTGGCGCAACATCTCCGCATTCACTGCCAAAAGAAAGGACGTCTATTACGCCAGTGGCCTCTAAAATCGCAACAGCCCCTTTGGCAAAGCCCTCGGCGGAAGCTGTTGCCCATACAGTAGGCAGTTCTAGAACTAGGTCAGCGCCCCCAGCCAGAGCCATTTCCGTACGGGTCCACTTGTCGGTAATGGCACACTCTCCTCGCTGAACCCAGTTTCCACTCATCACTGTAATGACTGCGGTTTCCTCCTGAAAAAGCCGACGGGTCTGGAGAATATGCCAGGCATGTCCAGTGTGGAAAGGGTTGTATTCTGAGATGATTCCGATGGTTTTCAAGGGTGCTCCTCCAATTGCCGTTCCCATTCTTGTATAGGAAAAAATAATATAAAAGAAATCTGAAAAAGTAGTTGTCCAATCTGGAAAAAAGCGTTAAAATAGAAGCATTCACAGGGTTACCTCTATTGTAGTATATTTTCTGGTACGAGGCAACCCAAATTTGATCTAAGAAGGAGACGATTCCCATGAATATTCTGGTAATCAATGCTGGCAGTTCCTCTTTGAAGTATCAGTTACTTAACCCTGAAACACAACAGGTGCTAGCCAAGGGCCTGTGTGAGCGCATCGGAATCGATGGCAAATTTACCTACAAACCCGAGGGGAAGAGGGCTGTCAAGGAGGCCGATGTGGCCATGCCCACCCACAATGAAGCCATCAAAGCTGTGTTGGATGCCCTAATAGATCCCGCCAACGGCGTTATCAGCTCTATGAAGGAAATTGACGCAGTCGGTCACCGGGTGGTCCACGGCGGCGAGAAGTTCGCCAGGTCTGTCCTCATCACTGATGAAGTAATGGCCGCCATTGAGGAGTGCAACCCTCTGGCCCCCCTCCACAACCCCGCCAATATCATTGGCATTAAGGCCTGTCAGGCACTTATGCCTGACACACCAATGGTGGCTGTATTTGACACTGCTTTCCATCAGACAATGCCTCCAGTGGCCTACACCTACGCACTGCCCTATGCGTACTACGAGAAAGACAAGGTCCGCCGCTATGGTTTCCACGGTACTTCGCACAAATATGTTACCCAACGAGCTGCGGCCATGTTAGGCAGACCCATTGAAGAGCTGAAGCTTATTTCTTGTCACTTGGGCAACGGTTCCTCCATCACTGCTGTAGAAGGTGGTAAGAGTGTGGATACCTCTATGGGCTTTACCCCTCTGGCTGGCCTGCCTATGGGTACTCGTACTGGCGATATTGATGCGGGCATTCTGGAATACCTGATGGGCAAATATGATATGGATATCAAGGAAATGCTCAATGTTATGAACAAAAAATCCGGTGTTCAGGGAATCTCTGGCGTATCTTCTGACTTCCGGGACCTGGAGAAGGCGGCTGAAGAGGGGAACAAACAGGCCGCCCTGGCTCTGGAGGTCTTTGGGTACAGTGTGAAGAAACTGATTGGTTCCTATGCCGCAGCTATGGGCGGGGTAGATGCGGTTATTTTTACCGCCGGCGTGGGAGAAAATGGCGGTACCACTCGAGCTGCCGCTGTTAAAGGCTTAGATTTTATGGGAATCAAAATTGACGCTGAGAAAAATAAACTGCGTGGTGAAGAGATTGATATCTCCGCTGAAGGTGCTGCTGTCCGTACCCTGGTTATCCCCACCAATGAGGAGCTAATGATTGCCATTGATACCGCAGCATTAGCCAAGTAAAAATTTCACTTGAAAGCCGGACGCTGTTGAGAGTCCGGCTTTCTTATTGCCTTGCTGAAGGAAAGTGATTACACGCATTGACAAGGGAGAAAACATCATATTATAATGGGTGAAAAGAAGAAAGGGCAATAGGACATGGATGCAAAATCAATCTGTGGGGTTAAATGTGCAGAGTGTGGATTCATCGATACCTGTAAGGGCTGTCTCGAGACGAACGGTCAGCCCTTTGGCGCAGAGTGTATTGTTGCGCTGTACCATCAAAAGGGGCCCAAAGAATTGGATACACTGAAGAAGAGATTAAATGTTGGAATCAAACGTATCAATAGAATGGGGTGGAACTGTGGATATCCACATTAATGATACTCTAAAAATGAAGAAACCTCACCCCTGCGGCAGCCAGGAATGGTTGGTTTTGCGAGTGGGAATGGATTTTAAAATGCGCTGCCAGGGCTGTGGACATGAGGTTATGTTACCCAGAAATAAGGTGGAAAAGAATATCAGGAAGGTCTTTCGGGCGGGCAAGCCTGTAGATGATCTATAAAACGGAAGGAGCTTTACGTCATTATGCGCTACGACAGCGATTTGCTATATCGTCCGCCAGGGGAGTGGAGGAGTTATCTGCTCCAATGTACGATTGGATGCTCCAATAATCAGTGTACCTTTTGCGGGATGTACAAGGAAAAGAAATTTCGAATCCGTCCAGTGACAGATATTTTGGAGGATATCGAAATGGCCCGGGACTACTATGGTCCGGAATTGCGCCGAGTGTTTCTCATGGATGGAGACGCCATCATTATGAAGACGGAGGAACTGTTACAAGTCCTTCAGAAGTTGTACAAGGAGTTTCCCAAGTTAGAAAAGGTCACCCTCTATGCAGGACCCAAAAGTACCCTGTCCAAGACTCCAGAAGAACTAAAAGCCCTCTATAGCGCAGGGTTGTCCCGGGCCTATTTAGGGGTGGAGAGTGGCAGTGACCAGGTCCTTGAGTTTATCCACAAAGGGGTATCTGCTGAGGAAATGCTGCTGGCAGGCCAGCGACTGGTAGAAGCTGGCATTGATCTGTGGGTTACTGTCATCTTGGGCATGACTGGAGCCAATGGAGAGGGGGGCGAGTGGGAAGAGCATATCCTGTCTACTGCTAAAATGATTAATGCTATGAGGCCTCGACATCTGTCTGCCATGACCTTCGCCCCTGCCAAGGGGACCCCATTGGGAGAGGATGTACTAGCTGGACGATTTGAAGTCTGCTCTGCTGACCATGTGCTAGAGGAGTGCCGGTTACTGATTGAGCATTTGGACGTTGATCCTCTCCACTTTACCAGCAACCACGCATCTAACTATCTGCCTTTAAAAGGCGGTCTGCCTGAAGACCGAGACAAGTTCTTAGATATGATTGATCAGGCCTTGTCAGGAAAAATCCGTCTGCGCAAAACCTTGAATCGTGGTATCTAAACTTTGAGATGACAGCGTCTGCTTTCTAAAGGAGCAGACGCTGTTTTACTGTCAAAAATGGGTACGACCTGGTAAAAAGGGAGGAAAATGGAAGTATTCCTAACCAATGGTGACAAATTACACAAGAACAGCTACGTATTTATAGGCAATTTTGCCCTTGTTTTGCATTTCAGAATTGGTTACAATGTGGTTACAAAAGTAACAGGCGATGCTTTTGGTTGTCATAATTTTGACAGAATTTGTATCCGATAGGAGGCAGACAATGAAACGCAAGCTATTTTCTGTTGTGCTGAGCGTCTTTGCCATGCTCCTCCTGATGGGCGCAGCCGCCAATCCTCGGCCGGCCGCAGCCCTCCTGGCAGAGGAGGAGAGTGTTGCTCCAAAGGAGATGACACTTGAGACTGAAGCGCAATCGATCCATGAGCGATTTGCTAAGGCGGCGCCTGCTGCCACAGGAACTGATCCCCTGGTTGTCACTGAGGAGGAAATGGAATATGATACCCCCATCAGCAATGAGTCGTCCACACTTGACAGCAAGTTGCTGATTGACGGTCAGCCGGCCCCCCTTGCTTTGGGTAAGTACTATCAAAAGGGTGTCACCTATGTTTCGCTGGCCTCCATGGCCCAGGAGATGGAACCTACTGCTCAAGTCAGCTGGGATGGCAGCACAATGACAGTCACCACAGGGCAACTCACCCTGACCGCTCAAGCTGGTAAACTCTATTTGATTGCAAATGGGCGATATCTCTACGTGCCTGAGACCATACAGCTAAGCGAAAGCGGCCAGCTTTCCGCTCCTCTTTGGGCAATAATCCGGGCATTTGACGGCACCATGTCCTATAACATGAAAACTGGTGTTGTCACAGTAACACGGGGTACTGGGGCGATTGCTTCTGGCGACAGTTTCTACGATACAGAGGACCTGTTCTGGCTGTCACGTATTATCTACCGTGAGAGTGGTAATCAGTCCCTAGAGGGACAGATGGCTGTAGGGAATGTGGTCCTGAATCGAGTAGCCAGCCCTACTTTCCCTAATACTGTGGAAAGTGTTCTGGCTCAGAAAAACCAATTCAGCTGTTATAAGTCTGGGGCTTTGGCTAAGACAACGCCTTCTCAGTCCAGCATTATTGCGGCTAAATTGGTAATGGACGGCGGCGTAGTGGAAGAAACCAGCGGTGCGCTGTTCTTTGACTCCGGTGTAAATAGCTGGGCTGCCCGCAATAAGCGGCACATCGCTACCCTTGGCGACCATGAATTTTATGGCTGAATTCAAACAGGACTGTCTTTGACAGCCCTGTTTTTTTAGCCAAAATATATTTATGAAAATTAGGGCTTTTCTTTTTGAATATTCATGTATATAATATCCTAGGGCGGTTTCCTGACGAATTGGGAACCGTGGGGCGGACATACCGTTCAATCGACCCACAGGGAGGACATACCTATGACAAGAAGTAGCGCCAGAGAAATTGCCGTGCATATTATTTTTTCCTTGGGCTTTGACAACTGCAGTGCTCAGAAGATTTTAGATACTGAATTGACCCATGAACGATTTCAGGAGTTGGCAGAGGAGCTGCCTCTCTATGCTCAGTTTCCAAACGAAAAGCAGGAGCATTATATCCGGGATCTGGTTCAGGGGGTTTTTTCTCATGGGCCTGAGTTAGATCACTACATTAGCTGCTACTCTGTAGGCTGGTCTTTTGACCGTATTCCCCGGATGGCAGCAGCCATTATGCGTACCGCCATGTATGAGGTACTCTACATGCCTGATATTCCAAACGCCGCAGCCATCAATGAGGCGGTGGAGATTGCAAAAAAGTATGAGCCGGCAGAGGTAGTCTCTTTTCTCAACGGAATTTTAGGTTCCTTTGTGCGGGCTGAATTTAAAGATACTCCGCCTAAACCGGCGAAGAAAAATAACCAGACTGAGCAGGAGGAAGGATCATGCCTGTCCTAGGGCTGGATACCAGCAACTATACTACCTCCGCCGCCGTCTTTGACGGCCACACTGGAAAAAATCTGAGCCGTCTGCTAGATGTGCGCGCTGGAGAGTTGGGGCTGCGCCAGAGTGACGCACTGTTTCAACACGTGAAACGTTTACCTGACTTGTTGGAACAGCTGGCACGGGAGGGACATCTCTCTGATATGCAGGCTGTGGGGGCATCCACCCGTCCCAGGTCAGTTGAGGGCTCCTATATGCCCTGTTTTCTGGCGGGAGAAAGCCAGGGAAGGGGTATAGCTGCCGGGCTGGGTGTTCCCTTTTATGCACATTCACACCAGCAAGGCCACCTGGCTGCAGCGGCCTGGTCCGCTGGGCGATTAGATCTACTAGACAGTCCCTTTTTAGCTTGGCATCTGTCTGGTGGAACTACTGAACTGCTGTTGGTCCGTCCGCAGGGAACCTCTATTTCCGCTGAAATTATCGGAGGTACCAGCGACCTGTCCGCCGGTCAGCTCATTGACCGCACTGGAGTATTGCTCGGGCTTCCATTCCCGGCAGGAAAGGCACTAGATGGACTCTATGCCCAGGCGGACACCTGTTATGAGCCAAAGGTCAAGCTGAAAGAGTTGACTTTTTCCCTGTCTGGAATGGAAAATCAGGTGAAAGCCCTGAAGGCAGAAGGGGAACGGCCTGCCAATATTGCCCGCTTTACCTTGGACATAATCTCAAACGTGGTCTGTCAGGCCACCCAGGAGGCCCGGCGGCACTATCACGGATTGCCGGTCCTATGTGCGGGAGGAGTGGCCTCTAATTCTCAGTTACGGGAGAGGTTAACCCATATTTGCGGGGCTATTTTTGCTCAACCAGAGTTTTCCACCGACAATGCAATGGGGACTGCTATCCTTACATGGCGGGCTCTGAAAGCGGGGGAGATGTTGTGAGAGAAGATCATGTTCTGACACCTAGCCAGGTGGGCCAATATCTAAAAAATGTGATGGATCGAGACCATCTCCTGTCCCGTCTTTTGGTGCGTGGAGAGTTGTCCAACTATAAGATGTATCCCTCTGGACACCACTATTTCACTTTAAAAGACGAGGAAGGGGCGTTGCGTTGCGTTATGTTTCGGGGAGATGCTCAATCCCTTCGATTTCGGCCTCAAAATGGGATGCAGGTAATTGCTGCCGGGCGAGTGACTGTTTTTCCACGAGATGGCCAGTATCAGTTGTACTGTGCCCGACTGACGCCAGAGGGGGTAGGAGATCTGGCTCTGTCGTTCCAGCAGCTGAAAGAAAGACTGGCCCAGGAGGGGCTTTTTGATCCAGCACATAGGAAGGATATTCCATCGTTTCCAAAGAAAATTGCTCTGATTACCTCACCTGTCGGCGCCGCTGTTCGAGATATGATCCGTATTTTAGGGGCTCGCTGGCCTCTGGCAGAGATAAGAGTCATTCCTGTCCGAGTACAGGGAACAGAGGCACCTCAAGAGATTGCCGCTGCTATCCAGTGGACCAATTGGCACAACGCAGCGGATCTCATTATCACCGGGCGGGGAGGCGGCTCTATGGAGGAACTGTGGGCTTTCAATGAAGAAATAGTTGCAAGGGCTATCTATGCCTCAGAAATTCCTGTCATTTCCGCTGTAGGACACGAACCAGATGTAACTATCGCTGACTTTGTAGCCGATCTGCGGGCGGCTACTCCCTCTAATGCCGCTGAACTGGCTGTTCCTGATCAAAACGAGATATATCTGTCCCTTTTAAGTGCTGGAGAGCGTTTGGACGGGACTATATCCGCCCGACTGGCCCAATATCGTCAGACTTTAAACAGACTGGGAAACAGCCGTCCTATGACAGAACCCACCACCTATTTTCGGGAAAAACGGCTTCTGCTGGACTATCAAAGCAATCGTCTCATCTATGGCCTGCAACACAGCACATCGACTCAACGAGAGCGGTTGGGGAGGTTGGCTGCTACACTGCCCAACAGTGGAATGGGCTGTATCGCAAAGTGCCGAGAGCGTTTAAACGCGCTGGCTGCTGCGTTAGATGCCATGAGTCCTTTGAAAGTGCTAGGTCGTGGTTACGCTATTCCTCGGAGGAGAGATGGAACAGTGCTGACCTCTGTCGCAAACGCTGTACCAGGAGATCCCTTTTTTCTCCGGCTGGCTGACGGTGAACTGGGATGCCGTGTGGAGGAAAATCTGTAGGATTGGAACTTTTTCTCTCCACGATCATAAAACATCTGTTGGCTGATACCGCCCCTGACAATCAATAGTATAATGACAGAAGAAGGAGTACATCTATGGCTGCAAAGAAAAAGCTGGATTTTGAGAGCTCTATGGCCCGTCTAGAGGAAATTGTCTCCCTGCTAGAGCGGGGAGAAGCCCCTCTGGAACAGTCTATGACGCTCTTCGAGGAGGGGGCAAGACTGTTTCGAGCGTGTACAAAACAGTTGGATGAGGCCGAGCAGAAGGTAACTCTTCTCACCGCAGGAAGAGATGGAGAAATCTTGGAGGAGCCTTTTGGAGGCAAAGACTGAAATGGAAAAAGACTTTACACATCTGATGGCCCAAGACTTAACCTTAATTGAAGAATCCCTATCTAAGATCTTTGCCTCTGAAATCCGCCACGCCGATTTACAAGAGGCCATAGAATATTCTTTATTAGCTGGTGGTAAACGGATTCGCCCTGTGCTCACTTTAGAAACCTGCCGCATGTGCGGCGGCAATCCAGAAATAGCCTTGCCATTTGCCTGTGCAGTGGAAATGGTTCACACCTATTCCCTCATTCATGATGATCTACCTGCAATGGACAACGATGCTCTGCGGCGTGGCCGCCCCACGAACCATATTGTCTATGGGGAGGCCACTGCTATTTTGGCAGGAGATGCTTTGCTTACAGCGGCCTTTGAACAGATTGCAGGAGCCGAATTACCCGCAGATCGTGTGGTGGCTGCAATTGCTTGTCTGGCTCACGCCGCTGGCTCTGCCGGAATGGTGGGTGGACAAGCCTTAGATATGGCAGGAGAGGGCAGGGCCTTAGCCCGTGAAGAGCTGGAATTGCTTCAGAGTTTAAAAACAGGAGCACTCATCTCCGCAGCCGCAGAATTAGGCTGTATCGCCGCTGGAGGAACCTCAAAACAGCGGGCACAGATACAGAATTATGCTAAAGCCATGGGGCGCGCGTTTCAGATACGGGACGATATGCTGGACGTCATAAGCTCTCAGGAGGAACTTGGTAAGCCAGTAGGTTCCGATCAGATAAATGAAAAAAGTACTTTTGTCACAGCCCTCGGGATGGAAGGCTGCTTGGCCCTTGTGGAGAAATTGACGCAGCAGGGAATTGCAGCTTTACAGAATTTTACCGCTCCTGACTTTCATGTTTGGCTGGCTGAATCCCTAGCTGTGAGAACGAGATAACCTGACTATTTGGGAGGAAATTCAAATTGACAACGTCTTCCCCGAAAAGAGAATATGAGCCCATCCTCTCCCGCCTTACAGATCAGGAAGGGGAGGCTTTATGTGCGCAATTGCGGTGTAAACTGATTGAAAATGTCTCCCAAACAGGTGGACATCTGGCCTCTAACCTGGGAGCGGTAGAGTTGACTGTAGCGATCCATCGAGTGTTTGATACTTCGATAGACCGTCTAGTTTTTGATGTGGGGCACCAGTGTTATCCGCATAAAATGCTCACCGGCCGGTGGGAGGCCATGCCCAATTTGCGGCAATATGGAGGTATTGCAGGTTTCCCTAAACCAAATGAGAGTATTCATGATGCCTTTATCGCTGGCCATGCGTCTAACTCGGTTGCAGTAGCCCTAGGTATGGCCCAGGCAAGAACTATACTGGAGGAGGACTACAAGGTAATTGCCTTGATTGGAGATGGCGCACTCACTGGAGGCCTCGCCTATGAGGGACTTTCTAACGCGGGTGATTGTGGTAAGCAGATTTTGGTAGTTCTGAATGATAATGGGATGTCTATCACGCCCAATGTTGGTGGAGTAGCAGAGCACTTGGCTCGGCAAAGAATGAAGCCACAATATCTTACTTTTAAAAAGCATTACCGCCGCATTATGAATTCTACTGGACCAGGTCGGGCGATCTACAAAGTGACCCACAAGCTGAAGCAGATACTCAAACAGTCTCTTTTACCTTGCAGTATGTTTGAAGATATGGGGTTTCGATATTTAGGACCAGTGGATGGACACAATCTTTCTCTTTTGACTAAAATTCTTCGGTATGCCAAAGAAATTGATGAGCCAGTACTGCTCCATGTTAAGACTGTAAAGGGAAAAGGATATTCATTCGCTGAAGAGAATCCAGACGCTTTTCATGGCGTTTCTCCTTTCGATCCTTCTACTGGAAAACCGAAAAAGGAAATAACTGACAATTTTTCTTCTGTTTTTGGCCGGACATTGGTCCGACTGGCTGGGCAGGATAAACGGGTCTGTGCGATTACTGCTGCAATGACTGGTGGAACTGGCTTAGAACGATTTGCTCAAAAATTCCCGGATCGTTTTTTTGATGTGGGGATTGCTGAAGGGTGTGCCCTTTCTATGGCGGCGGGAATGGCAAAACAAGGAGCGATTCCCGTATTTGCAGTGTACTCCACCTTTTTACAGAGAGCTTATGACATGCTCCTTCATGACGTGGCCATTGATAACTTACATGTGGTCTTAGGAGTAGATCGGGCTGGTCTAGTAGGCGATGATGGAGAAACCCACCATGGTCTCTTTGACGTAGCATACCTCGACAGTGTTCCTAATATGACGGTGTTAGCTCCTTCTAGCTTCGCTGAGCTGGAAGTTATGCTAGAACGAGCCCTATTCCACTTGAATGGTCCTGTAGCGATACGTTATCCAAGGGGGGGTGAGGGACGCTATTTTGGTACAGCTGGGGAAGAACCAGCGGCTATACTGCGGTGGGGACATGACATTACTTTGGTGGGATATGGAACTGAAATTAATGAAATTCTTGTGGCCGCTGATCTATTGGCAGAGCAGAATATTCAAGCAGAAGTTGTTAAGCTGAATCAACTTACACCTTTGGTCCCAGATTTGGTGGAACTGTCTGTCCGTAAGACAGGCGCCCTGCTGATAGCGGAGGAACAGATATCTCAGGGCTGTGTAGGGCAGCGATTGACTGCACAGCTAGAACTAGCTAGACTGCCCACAAAAGCAATGCTGGTCAATTGTGGAGAGAACTTTGTGTCCCATGGGGCCGCTGGGTTACTGAAACGAGACTATTTTTTAGATGGAGTTGGTTTGGCCAAAAAAGCATTGGAGGTGTTGGGCCGTGGCGAAGCAACGTCTTGATATGATGCTCCTAAAGTTGGGTCTGACAGAAAGCCGACAAAAAGCACAAGCTCTCATTATGGCAGGCGAAGTTTTCGTGGATGGACAAAAGCAGTTAAAAGCAGGAACTTCTGTTACAGAGGACAACACCATTGAGGTGCGAGGTAGAAGACAGTTACGCTATGTAAGCCGAGGCGGCTTAAAACTGGAAAAGGCGATGGGGCTGTGGCCTATTGTCTTAGAGGGAAAAATTTGTGCTGATATTGGTGCTTCTACTGGTGGCTTTACCGACTGTATGCTTCAAAGAGGGGCCCAACGAGTCTATGCTGTGGATGTGGGCTACAACCAGCTAGATTGGCGGTTGCGCACTCACCCCCAAGTGGTTTGTATGGAACGTACCAATGCCCGATATCTCACTAAAGAACACATTCCAGATTCATTGGATTTTTTCTCTGTGGATGTCTCTTTTATTTCTTTAAATTTGATTTTACCTGCTCTGTCCCCTCTGATGAAGGAGGGCGGGCAGGCGGTATGCTTAATTAAGCCTCAATTTGAGGCTGGGAAAGAGAATGTGGGAAAAAATGGCGTAGTTCGAGATCCATCCATCCATATTGAGGTATTAGAGCATTTTTTGAGTCATGCGGTTAATGCAGGTTTTTATGTAAAGGATATTACCTTTTCGCCTATAAAAGGACCAGAAGGCAATATCGAATATCTGGGCTATCTTCAAATAGGGACAGGCCCTGCCTACAGTGGCAGCGAGATCAAAGGTGTGGTTGAACAATCTCACAATGCCTGGAAGGAGGAGCTGCCTTGAAAATTGTACTAAGTTCAAACCCCTATCGGGACAAAGGACTACGGGTAGCATTAGAGGCCAAACGTATTCTAGAACATGCTGGAGCTAAAACAGTTATGTGTTTACCCTTTCAGCCTAAAAAGGGGGACAGGCTAGATCTACCCAGACAGATAACTTTGTCCCTGCTGGAAAAGGAACTTCCCACGGCTGATCTACTGATTTGCTTTGGCGGCGATGGTACGATTCTTCACGCCGCTAGAGACGCCACCCTTCATTCAGTGCCTATCTTGGGAGTCAATACCGGCAGTGTTGGCTTTATGGCAGAGTTGGAACGCAGTGAGTTGCCTTTACTTGCACCACTGGCCCACGGCATGTATACTATTGAAGAACGAATGATGTTGGATGTAAAGGTTCTTCGAGGGGATAAAGTAATTATTCAGGATCTAGCCCTCAATGATGCAGTGATTTCAAAGGGTTCTATGGCTCGGGTGGCCGAAATGGAGGTATTGGCTGATAGAGTAAAGGTAACTTCCATTACAGGTGATGGGGTTATTGTAGCGACACCTACCGGCTCTACGGCCTATTCCATGTCCGCAGGGGGACCCATTGTGGAGCCCACCTCTAAGAGTATTATTCTTACACCAGTCTGTGCCCACCAACTGGCTGCACGGGCTATGGTACTGGCACCAGAGAGAGTGGTTACCGTTCAGCTCCCCAGAGGGAATA
>OFFV01000788.1_pt1 | contig 21632 bp, 19 predicted proteins | sample 1521461 | NCBI WGS metagenome assembly OFFV01 (sample SAMEA3504120, study PRJEB24116) | mouse gut metagenome | biome: mouse gut; feature: mouse-associated habitat; material: faeces | place: Denmark | collected 2011 | reverse complement strand
ATACCCTGCTGCGTGAGTCCCGTCCGGATGAGAGGCTGCGGGAAGCGGTCGGGGAAGCATATTATAATAAGATCAATGGGGTGTTCACCAACTTTTATCTTGGATGGCAGCAATTCTACACGTTGGACGGCGGAGAGGAACTGATTATGCATTCCATATTGACCGGACAGGATTTTATCCTGGAAAAGAAGAGAGCAGGAAAATAAAAAAGCAGACATGGAGGTGCAGGTATGAACAGAAAAACAACATTGGATATCACTATCGTCTTGTCCGGCATCACCGGCATGATATTATCTTATACTTATCTGGAAGATCCTGTGAAAAGACAGGCCAGTCTTGCTGTGCTCGGCATAGTATCGCTTGTTTTCTTTCTGCTGGCAGCGGCAGACAGGGAACGGACTGGACAGGCAGAAGACCGCAGGGCCGGCCGGGAAGGGATATCCGAACTCCTTCTCCTGGGGGAGGAAGACAACATAACAGACATATGGGATATCTATGGGAAGACATCCATCGTCTTTGGCAGGGATGAAGGGGAGAACCACGTAGACGTGGACCTGAAGAATACAGATTATGCAGGCACTGTAGATAAGGAGCACGCTGTCATGAATTTCAGCGGCGGCAGCTGGTACATAGAAGACCTGGAAAGTGAGAACGGGACGAGGATACGGCGGAGCGGGGAAGATAAGGCTTATAAGATATCCTTTAGGGAACCCTGCCGGGTAGGGAAGGGCGACGTCATCTATCTGGGACTGGCGCCGCTTAAGATACAGTGAATGCCCGGGTAAAGCCGGGAAAGCGGGACAGAAGAGGAAAGGAACGGGAGAGACACATGAGCAACTTGATCAGATGCCAGAACGGGCATATGTTTTCCAGCAGGCGGTACGGGACGGTATGCCCCTACTGCAACATCGAGACAGCCACCAGGGAGAAGAAGGAGACAGGGCAGACGGAGATCGAAGTGGAGGAGGCGCTGTTCTTACAGGAAGAGCATCCGGTATGCGGCTGGATCGTCTGCATCGAGGGAGCCAGGAAAGGGAAAGACTATAAGGTCATGGCCGGCAAGAACTTCGTGGGCAGGGCGGACGACATGGATATCCAGATCCTGGGGGACAATAAGATCTCCAGGCGGAACCACTGCGTCATCGTCTATGACGCCAAGCAGGGGCAGACGGTGCTCCTGCCCGGGGACAGCAACGGCCTCGTCTATTTAAACGACGAGGCGGTCTATGTGCCGACGGGGCTGAACATCTATGACGTGATCGAGCTGGGGGAGAGCAAGTTCCTGTACATCCCCTTCTGTGGGGAACATTTCAAGTGGGAGTAGGCGGAGGGAACGGTATGTCATTGGCGGAAGGTACACTTTTTATTCTTTATCTCTTGATCCTGCTCCTGGCTGCGCTCCGTTTCCCTGGAGGGAAAAAAGGGCGGGTGAGCCAGCGGTTACAGGCGGGCAGGGCGATGACGGTGGGGGACAGGCAGATCCAGGAGGATGCCTGTGGCATCTGCCAGAGCGCGGACGCTTTCCTGGCGGTGCTGGCGGACGGCATGGGCAGGCACTACGGCGGCAGGGTATCCTCCCGGACGGCGGTGGATACGATAAAGGACATGTTCCTGCACTACCGGCGGAGCGAAGCTCCGGCCTATTTCTTCCGGAGGGCCTTCCACCAGATGAACAGGGCCATCCTGGAACAGCTGGATGACGGCAGGGGCGGCGCCAGCGTGGGGGCGGTGCTGATCCGGGACGGCAGCCTGTACTATGCGGTGGCCGGCAACGTGAGGATCGCAGTGCTGCGCAGGGGGAGCCTGATCCCGGTATCCTCCGGCCATACCATAGACGTCCTGGCAGGGGACAGGTTCGTGGAGGGCAGGATCACAAGGGAACAGGCCCTCAGGATGCTGGAGGATACGCGTCTGTATAACTATGTGGGACAGGACGGCTTCCGGGAGATCGAGTTTGTTGACAAGCCCATAAAGCTCAAGGATAAGGATATCGTGGCCCTGATGAGTGACGGCCTCTATGAGGGGCTGGAATGGCGGGTCATAGAGGAGGTACTCTCCGGTAAGGGGAAATGCCAGCAGAAAGCCTGTGACATCGTGGAGCTGATCAATGCGGACAGCCGGAAAGGGAAGGATAATGGGGGCATCGTACTGGTCGAGGTGGCATCATGAGGAGAGATAACAGCAGCTTCAAGACCGCCTTCCTGTCGGAGGCAGGCAGCAGGCTTAAGAACAATGATTATTTTGGCTTCGTGGAGCTGGACGGCTATGCCTGTTACGTGGTGGCCGACGGCATCACGCATATGCACGGTTCCGAGAGCGCCAGGACGGCGATAGAGGCAGTGATCAATGCATTCCAGGAAGAGCCGGGCATCAGCAGGCGGAAGCTGCGGGGTTACCTGCGCAGGGCAAACAGGGAGCTGCTCCATGCGAAAGGTTTTGAGAGGCTGAAGGCATCGGTCACCGTGGTGGTGACGGATTACCAGAAGTGTCGTTACGGGTATGCCGGCAACACCAGGTTCCGGCTGTACAGGAACGGGAAGAAGATCCGCGCCTCCTTTGACATGTCCAAAGGGCAGGATCTGGTGAAGGAAGAGAAGATCAGCCAGGACAGGCTGGCACAGCATGAAGAGAGGAACAACCTGTATTCCTTTTTCGGGGACAGGTCCTACCACCCCTACATCTCCGGGAAGATCAGGCTGCAGGAGGGTGACATCATCACCCTGTATACCCGTGGCATCTGGGAGAACGTGGACGAGGGGGAGCTGGAGGACGTATTCGCGGAAGCGGGAGACGAGCCTGCCGAAGAATGTGACAAGGTGGAGGACCTGTTGCTCTCCAGACAGCCGGAGGACCTGGAGGACTATACCTTTGCCGCCATCTACGTGGACAAGGTGTTCCAGGACCCGAAACGGAAGAAGCGGATCAGGAAGGCGGTCCTCATCACAGTGGTCGTGACGGCCGTCATCCTGGGGATCTGCCTGGCAGTCTTTTTCTGGCGCCGGGCCAGGGCGCGCAAGAGGACGGACATGGAGCAGCATTTCTCGGATATGGGGGACTACATAGAGGACGATAACTTCATCCGTGCCAAAGAGGAATGTGACAAGGCCCTGGAACTGGCCGGGGAGCTCGGCGATGAGGAAGCGGAAGGGGATTACCGCAGTTTCCTGCGCTTGCTGGAGGCGGTCATAAACGCGGATGATGCCTACGATGACGGCGATCACAGCGGGGCAAGGGAGGCCTACCTGTCTGCCCGGGCCAGATCCCGGTATGCGGATAATGCGGGGATGGGCCATATCGAGAAGAGGCTTTCGCAGATAGGGGACTATGAGCAGGTCTTTGACAGCATCGCCATGGGGGACAGGTTGTCGGAGCTTGGCAGCTATGAGCTTGCGGAAGAGAAGTACCTGGAAGCGAAGGCAAAGGCCGCGGCCATCTATTTCACGGAAGGGAGGCAGCAGGCGCTGGACGCACTGGATGCGCTCTATGAGGCGTGGGACGCTTCACTGGAAGAGACACAGGAGGAACAGGATGCGCTGGCGGCGGCACAGGCCTCGGCGGCGGAACTGGTGAAGCAGGGGGATGCTGCCAGTGCGGAGAAGGACTATGACGGCGCGCTGGTATATTACCTGATCGCCCAGGAGAAATACGGTGAACTGGATGATACCGCACAGATCGCCCTCCTGAACCGGAAGATCAGCACGCTCAATGAGAAGAAGGCGGAAGTGGAGGCGCGGATGGAGGAGGCCCGGGCGCTGGAAGAGCAGGCGCGGAAGTTCGAGGAAGAGAAGGACTATGAACAGGCCAAAGCCCAGTACCAGTACGCCAAAGCCGTCTATACGGAGATCGGCCAGGACAACAAGGCCAATGAAGTGCAGGGCAAGATCGATATCCTGGAGACCAAGACCGCGAAGCAGGAGAAGGAGCAGGCTGCGGCGGAGAAGGAAGAACAGGCGGAGAAAGAGGCACAGGAGAAGAAGGAGAAGGAAGAGAAGGAAGCACAGGAGAAGAAGGAGAAAGAAGAACAGGAAGCGAAGGAGAAGGAAGCCAGGGAGCGGGCGGAACTGGAGCGTCTGGTGCGGGAAGAAGTGGAACGTCAGAAGAAGGAAGAAGAGAAGGGAAACGGCAGTGTGAGCGGGAACAGTATCAATGGTGGATGAGAAGAGATTTGACTATGATAAGTACATACAGGAACGCCTGCGGGAGATCGACGATCTGGACGAACGCAGGGAGGCAAAGGTGCTGCTGGCGGAAGGCCTGGGCAGGATGATGGCATGGTCGGAAGGGCGCTATGCTGCTCTGGAGGAGCGGGTGCAGCGGGAGCTGGAAGCGCCCTGGCGGCCCTTCCATACCTACACCACCATCATAGGACGGGAGGACTATGACCCCATCAACAGCTTCTGGGCGCCGCTGTGCATGGAAGACCTGCAGGCGGGCCCGGGGCAGGGCGGCCGCGAGACCGTGTACCTGGCGGCGGACGACGCTGCCTGCAGGGCGTTCCTGCAGGCGGGCGTGGTAGAGGCACAGGATGCGCGGACCGGACAGCCCGTCAGGCTCACGGTACGGCGGCCGTCCAGATACCGGGCCTGCCTGGAGCAGCTCTACGCCCTGTTTTCCGGGAACCATGTGCCGTGGCAGACAGTCCATCTGGGACATCTGGAGCGTTTCTTTGACCTGTTCCCGGAAGGAGAAGGGGACGGGGAGACAGGGACGGGCAGCCGCAGGGTATATCATTTCCCGGAGGGACGGTGGGACGGCTGCATCCGGCAGGGGATGGTGCCGCTGTGGAACATCCGGCAGATCCCGGTCCGTTCGCGGGAGTTCCGGATGCCCTGTATCGACGAGGCGTTTTATGAGCATGCCTTCTACCTGCCGGAAGAAAAGGGACAGACGGACGGTTATCTGGCGCAGGCCGGGGACGAGATCCTGTCGATCCGTTATGAGAAGGATAAGATCGTCCTGAAGACAAGACGGGATACATTAGAGGATATCTCTGTCTGCAGGCTCTGCCAGGCCGGGCCGGAACCTTCTGCCGGTTACCGGTATCCCGTACTGACGAACCACAGGCCGGACAGCCTGGCAGCCAGGTACCTGCAGAAGAGCGGCCGTTTCCTCCAGACTCCGGCGGAGCTTGGCCGCAAGGTGCAGGAGTTTGCAGGCGGTTACAGAATGGAGATGGCCGGCTTTGAGATCCTGGAGAAGGCGGAGGAAGGCTTCCTGTCCGGGGACATGAACGGGTTCACCGGCGCCAGGGTGTTCACGGATGACAGGCGGAAGGTACTGCTCATACGTCTGCGGCAGGCAGGGGGATATGAGGATGGCTACCTGCTCGGGGCGCAGGTAAGGTACATGCTGTCACAGCTCCAGATGGAGTTCCTGGAATACCGGTGTATGGGTGTGGTGGAGTGAGGAATTACCGGCAGGAAGGGATATAAGCGACTGGCAGAAGGAGGATGACTAATGGGAAAGAGCTATCTGGTAGAAGGGGCGAGGTTACGCTGCATGTGTGGGAGTAAGTGCAGCAATCTGAAAGTACTGCTCGGTCATGGATATACAGCAGTCGGCAAAAAGAAGGCAAGCTGTACGGACTGCCTTGCGGTGATAAATATCCCGGATTTCGGGCAATGTATGATGAACAAGGAAGGAGGCACATGCAAAGGCTTCATGAAATTGGACTCCAAATGGAAAAATAAAGGAGGTTCTTCGTGGAAGCTGGAGCAGCTGAATGATAAAACCGCGCTGACGATGGACAGTTTCCTTATCTGCAAGCGGGGAGGCATCATCGCGCCTGAGACATCCGGGCAGGGGGATGTACAGAAGATCAACTGGAAAGAATATGAAAAGCGGTACAAGCCAAGTCTGTTTCATATGCTGGGAGAAAGTACTGGATGCATGTATGGTTACGATCCTATCAATCTGAATACAGGCAACTTTATTTATGAAAAGGAAGATCTGGTTATTCATGGCATTACAGAATTATCTTTTCAGATGACATATAATTCCATGGAGGAATTTCAGGGAGGATGTATCGGAGAAGGATGGCATCATAATTACGAAATCTCACTTCAACATATCAAAAAGGGAGTGTTGTGTCTCTGCCTGGGAGATGGCAGGAGGATAGATTTTCGTAAGAACAGCAATAGGGAATATATTCCTGCTTATGGAAATCTGGGAATCTTAAAACAAGAATCCGAAGGATACCAATATGTGATGGAGGATGGTATTGAATATGCTTTTGACAGTGCAGGAAAATTTATAAGCAGGAAAAACCAGGATGGCGATACAGATATTTTTCTGTATAATACTGATGGCATGTTATCTGAGGTGCAGGGAGCAAATGGAGGGAAGCTGTACTATTATTATAACGAGGAAGGAAATTTATATCGAATATGTGACCATATAGGAAGAGAGGTACGTCTATACTACAGCTATAGAGTCCTGCAAAAATATGTTAATTCCATGGGACAAGCATATGTTTACGACTATAACGAAAACCTTCGCTTAACAAGTGTGACCACGCCCAAGGGAATTCTGGGGGTATATAACAGTTATGACAGTGTAAATAGAGTTATCAAACAGTCCAGGCCGGATGGAAGCATAGTAGAACTCAGATATGATGATATGGGTCAGCTCACTCATACGAAGGACCAGAAAGGGCGTGTAACTACTTATCAAAGTGATGACAGATTCCGTAATATTCAGATTTCTTCGAAGAGCGGTCAAGAGAAATTCAAATATAATGATAATGATCAAATTATATTTTATGAGGATCAAAATGGAAACACGACCAGGTATCAATATGATCAAAAGGGCCATCTGCTGGAGGTTATGGATGCATTGGGAGGACGGCGGAATTTTGCTTATGATAAAGAGGGAAGAGTGACCTCTTGTATGATAAATGGTAAGAAGGTCTTAAAAAACGAATATGATGAAAAGGGACATTTGATAAAAACAATTGATGCATTAGGAAGGGCACGTAAGTTAACTTATGATAATAAGGGAATGTTGAAATGTATGATTCTGCCTGACGGGAGCAGTCTTGAGATATGCCGTGACGAGAAGGGGAATATATGCAGACTGAAATATCCTGATCATACGGCCATCCGATATCAGTATGATGCGTTAAACAGAGTAACGGAAACGATAGATATGGAAGATAACAAAATAAGTTATCGGTATGATGAAAGGGATCATTTGACCGCAGTGATGAATCAGGAAGGATCTGTTAGAGAATATTCTTATGACGAAAGCGGGAACCTGTCCATGATCAGGGATTATGATGGAGGAATTTTTTCGATATCTTATGATGCTGTGGGCAGACCAGAGAAAGTGACAGATAAAGAAGGAAGGGAGACAAAGCGAAGATATGATCTGGCAGGAAATCTTATAGAAGAGATTTTCCCGATTGGAGCGGTATCACGGTACGAATATGATAGAGAAAATCGATTGGTAAGGGCAAAACGTATGGCGGCAGAAGATGAGAGAACAGCAGCCGTAATAGTGGATTATGTATATGATCTGGTGGGAAATCTGCTGAAAGTTGAAGCAAGAGATGGAGAAGGCAGGGACATCCTGGCAGAGACATCTTATGAATATGATAAGCTTAACCGGGTTGTATGCATGACGGATCCAATTGGCGGAAAGACATATTACACATATGACACAATGAGCGGCAAAATAAGCAGTATTACAGACGCAGCAGGAAATAAGAGTGTATACCGTTATAATGATGCAGGAGAATTGATAGAGAAGACGGATGTGAAGGGGAATGTTACCAAATATGAGTATAGTGAACTGGGTAAAATTTTGTCTGTGACGGACGCAGCAGGAAGAACGGTTCGATATCACTATCTTTCAGGCGGAAAGCTGGAACAGATCAGTTACCCGGATGGAAATCTGCTGTCTTATACATACGACAGTTTGGGAAGAGTGCAGAGAAAGACGGATGTGCAGGGATGCAGCTGGTGCAGAAGAATGTTATAGTTATGATCCACTTGGCAGAATGACGACTAAAATCGACAGAGAAGGATTTCGGACGGTATATACTTATTTGCCAGATGGAAAAATGGAAAGCATTTTTTATGGCGATGGTAATAAAGTAGAGTTCCAGTATACTCCTCTGAGGCAGTTGGCATTGATTAAGGATTGGCTTGGTGAGATCCGTGTGGAGCGGAACAGCTATGGAGAGCCGATAAGTATTACAGATTACAGAGGGCAGACTGTGCGTTACGAATGGGGTAAGATGGGGGAAAGGAAAAAGCTGATTTACCCAGATGGAACTGCGGTCAGTATGCATTATGACAAGCTTTTGCATCCCGTAGAATTAACCAGAACGGCGGAAGGAAAAGATGCTTTGTGGATACGTTATCAGTATGATTCCAGAGGACGACTCTTTAGAAAGCACAGCAGCGGCGGATATCGCACTACCATTCATTATAATGGATCAGGACAGATAGAAGAGCTTTTACATGAAGATGCGGATGGAATCCTTGACAAATATCATTATACATATGATGCTGCGGGAAACAGGACCCAGATACAGAAACAGAGGCGGAACCTGCCGGAAGAAAGCGGCAGTTACAGATTTACCTATGATGCATTACAGAGATTGACCGAGGCTGAAAAAGATGGAGATATTTTGAGAAGCTATCATTATGACTCTTTCGGCAACCGCACAAGCATGGAAGATTATGAACAGGGAATAAACAGTATATTTACTTATGATGTTCTGAACAGGCTGACGAGTGAAAAAAACTGTTATAATTCTGAGAAAGCGGGTGAAAAAAAAGATGTAGCGGCTTCAGTTTATTATGATTATGATAAGAGAGGAAATATGACAGGTGAATACCGGGAAGGAAACTTGTACCGCAGATATGTTTATAATGCTATGAACAGATTAGAAAAGGTCTGTAATAAAGAGGGGCGGGAGGCAGTTTACTTTTACAATGGCCTGGGATATCGGACGGAAAAAATTTGCAGTACTGAAAGAGAAAATTATATATTGGATTTAACAAAAAAATATAACAATCTGTTGTGTATAAAGGATCATTGTCATGATCAAAAAATCTATTGGGATCACAATGTAGCGGCAATGGATGAAGACGGAAGAAAGATTCTCTATTTCCTGCCGGACGAACTGGGGAGTCCTCTGCGGGTATTGAGGGATAACGGCAGTGGAAGTACCTATGGGTATGATGAATTCGGCAGGAACAGATATGGTGCGGAACTTAAAGGATTATTTTCGGAGAGGTATAGTAAACCGGGAGAAGAACAGCCGTTTGGCTACACAGGGTATCGTTACGATGTGGATAGTGAAACATATTTTGCACAAGTGCGGCAATATCGGCCGGAAATCGGAAGGTTTACAGCCGAGGATCTGATCAAAGGGAATGGTGCATATCCAGAGACTCTGAACCCGTATGTGTATTGTTGGAACAACCCCATTAAATTTGTCGATAAAGATGGAAGAATTGGATACTATTTTTATGATCCGAATACATTTCCGAAATTATATCCAGATTTTGAGGAGATCAAGGAGAAGGATATTGAATCTTTGGAGAAACAATATAATACGGAAATAGTCCCTGTAGAGATGAATACAGAAAGTGGTCATAATGCAGATGGAACAGAGTATACTACTTTCGGGAATGCGTGGAATTCCATGGAGGAGGAAAACGGGAAGATTGATGTGGTAGTCATTGTATCACATGCCAGTAATGTTAGATTTGTTACAGATTCATCGGTAGATCCAGAAGGGGAACATGCTCCACAAACATGGGCATACCGGGATGATATAAGAAATCTGGAAGACAAAAATATAGGAACCCTGTACTTATTGGGATGTAATATGGGATTGACACATTCAGAAGATTTTGGAGAGAGAAATTCCCTTGCAAGTACTTTTTATGAAGAAGGGCACCGGAAAAGCATCGATAAAATAATCGCCTCGGACGGATCGATCAGCCATGGTATTGATAAAAACGGGGATAGAATTTTGTATGTTAAACCTAATGAGAAATATCATCCGGACAGCGTGTTTGACGGCTTTAAAGAGTATAAAATGGTCGATGGAAAGCTGGAGTATAATATCATAGATGATATATCGGTTTATTGGGGAAGGATATCACCAAAGAGGTATGGGGACACAGATGAGAACTGTAATGGAGGAAAAGAGAGTGGTAAGGAAAAAGGGAAAGGGAAGAAATAGATTTATATTTTATGTAAGTATGGCCGGGGTGGCGGTGATCACCGCTGCTTTGATAAGTAAATCTGTATGGAATCATATAAGAGAAAGGGATATTATTATGTCGGAAGATGGATGGGTCAATGTAGAACTAAAGTATCTTGGAAGCATCAAAATGCGTAATCTGGAAATTATAGAATTAGCAGAGCCTAAACATTATAAGTATTCGGATGGTGATCTGGAATATACACTGTGGTTATATAAGTTTTGGTCAGATCAGAAAAGTTTTCAAAAAGATGCAGAAATATCGGGATTTTATGATGCAGATTTTGATACGGAGGCGGCCATACAATATGAGAAGGGAAAAAGGTATGTTTATTGTTATGGACGAAAGATAACATGGATGCAATATAATACCTCTAAAAAGACAGTATTTGAGAATGTACCATCACGGATAGGTGTGGATTGGGAAATCCCGATGGAAGAATACACTATATATGTTTACGAGTTTGCGTATGACACAGAAAAGAATGGACATCTGGCAGATATGGAGTATGAGGGATAATGGTAAAAGGGCGAATGTTAAATGGAAAAGTATCTTGTACTGCATTGCAAAGTAGATGATGACTATAAAGAGAATCGGAAGCGATGGAGAGCCCCTTATGAAGCTAATCAGGGACGACTTATTCAGTTGGGAGTAGTCTATGGAACTGATCCTTAGGAGGATTGGAAGAAGCCTGGTAGAGGACGGGAACTGGTGCATGACGTGTAGGAGTCTGTTTTTGTAAAAACGTATCGGTAATAGACAGAGTTTCTTCACCAGAGAATCTGATCCAGCTTATGGAGAATGACGGAGGCTCTGTCAGCTGGCAGGCATAGAGATATAAACGGACAGAGTCATCAGGCCGGCGCTGATGACATCTGAGAAAGGACGGTAGGGTGATGGCGGCATTGACACAGGGGGATCTGCATGTTCAGGCGGCAGTTCCGGTGATGGAGATAAGACAGTTTCATATGAAGGTGCAGGCGAATGCCCATCCGGCTTTCTACCTGGAGGGCATGCTGTCTGAGGAAGCCGGTGAGGAAGGAATCCGGATTCCCCTTTCAGGGACCACAGTCAGGCTCGGAGCCGGGGATCGCCTGCTCTTTACCGGGATACTGGAAGCGGCTGAGGTGGTGCAGGAAGGCCGTGGATATGAGATCATCATGAGAGGGGCGGCCGCTACGCGGCTCCTTGACTGCAGGAAAAAGGCCAGGTCCTTTCAGGATGTATCCATGACTTACAGGCAGGTGATGGAGCAGGTGCTGGCGGACACACCGGGAGCCGGGCTGGATCTCCATGTGGAGGACCGGGTGATCGGACGGCCGCTTTACCAGCTGGAGGAGACGGACTGGGGATTCCTTAAGAGGCTGGCAGGGCATCTGGGGACGGCCATCATGCCCTCGGTATATCCTGTGGCGGCACAGATCCATGTGGGACAACCCGCGGGGCGCAGCATCACCGCTGGTAGAGGGACCGAGAAGGAACGGAGCTGGTATGACCGGGATGCCGGTGGGCTGTGCATCAGCGTGAGGACGTGGGAAGACTGGGAGCCGGGTGATGAGGTCTGCCTGGAAGGCAGGGTGCTGTCCGTGAAGACAAAGGAATGCAGGCTGGAAAAAGGCCTTTTGCAGTTTTATTATACGCTTTCGGACCAGCCAGGGTTGTATGCGGACAGGTATGATGACCCATATGTGACCGGACTGCTCCTGCCGGCGACGGTACTGGACACACAGGCGGAGCAGGTGCGTGTACGGTTCGACATGGACAGGGAGCAGGATCCGGGACATGCCTTCTGGTATCCCTGGCGGCCGGATATGGGGAACCTCACGTACTGCATGCCGGAAAAAGGGGAACGTGTCTATGTCCTTCTGGGGACTGCACCCTGGGAGGAAGACCGGGCAGTATGCGGTGTGCGTAAGAACGGTGAGGGCAACGGGGAGCTTGACCCGGCCTGCCGTTATCTGACGACGAAAGAAGGGAAGCGGCTCTTCCTCACACCGGAGAAGGCAGGGTTCCAGGACCTGCAGCGTCCGCTCCGCTTCGGGCTGCTGGATGCCACCGGCGCGGAGGCGGTGAGCCACCGGAAGCTGACACTGCGCGCAAAGGAGGGGATCGGGTTCAAAGCCGGCAGGATCCTCATCAAGGCGCCGCAGGAGATATCACTGGTGAAGAAGGGCGCCTCCCCGACGGTGATCAACATGTGTAACGGATTTGACACGATAGGGGTGTCTGACAGGGTGATGATGCAGGGGACCGGTGCGGATGCCTTCCCGGCTGCAAGGCGGCAGGATGGACAGGGAGCTGCGCCCTATGCGTTTGATGATCCGGAACAGATCCGTGGGGCGCTCATCGCCTCCACACCGGCAGTGGAGCCGGAGGACGGACTGGACAGGGTGCTGGAAGGGAGCCGGGTAAGGGAGCTCGGGGACCTGGTGAGGGATACGGTCTGACAGCAGGGCAGGGAAGCCACAGCGGCGGAGACTGCCTCAGGAACAGGGAGGTAGAGGATATGGGAGATCCGATGAAGACGGGAGGGTTTGGCAAGAGCCCTGCCATAGACAGGCTGGATGGGGGAAGCCCTGCAGCAGGGAGCATGACCGCGGCAGGCGGATTGGCGGCGAGGATGTTCGCCCCCGTCCAGCCGCGTGAGCAGGCTGTACTGCACAGGAGGCGTCAGGTGATGGAGACATTCCGGATTGACTTTAGGAGAAAGGAGCAGACAGGCAATGGACAGGTTCTGCATGGAGGGGAGCGAAGGGTGCAGCCAGGAGGATATCCTGCTGGAGACCCGGGATATGGAAGGACTGGGGCTGCAGCTGGAACTCCCGTCAGGCTTTGGGCCGATGGGGGAAGAGCGGCAGGAGCGGCTGTACCCATGGGAAGAGCGGCCGGCGATCCTGTGGGAGAATGGCGCCGTGCAGCTGGCAGGGCAGCTGACAGGACAGGAAATGGACTCCGGACAGACCTGGCAGGCCGCATGGGCGTTGCAGGAGATGGCAGGAGAGCTGTTCCCGGAATACGAAAGATCCCCGGCCTACCTGGATGAGAGGGGAGGCCTGCCGGTGGGCTGGTTCCGGATGTCCATGGCGGAACGGGAAGAGGAGCACATAAAGGCGGTGTGTGCGGCCGGAGGGAAGATGGTGTTGGTGACCTTCACTTACCCGGCCGGCGCTGCCCTGCAGTGGCGCAGTATCATCAGGCACAGCTTTGGGACATGGAGGGAAACGGATGGAGCGGATCAGCGGGGATGAGACCGACCTGTTCCTGCTGCAGGCGGAGGAACGGTCCCGTAGACAGAAAGGGACCGCAGGGGCCGGAGGGACGACAGAGCGGCGCAGCCTGCCGGGCTTCACGGCCTGGCTGCCGGATGACTTCGTCCAAGCAGGAAGGGAGAGGGCAGCGGGGATCTTCTGGTCCAGGGAACGGCCGGAGCTGGTCTTTGTATCCAGGGAGCGCGGTGCAGCCATAGCCTTCCGGGTCCTGGAGGAGTCAGGGGGAGACATGCCGGAACGGATCCGGGCTGCCCTGGCCAGGCTGGACGGCAGGACTGTGTTCTACAATGCCGGCAGGGAAGAGACAGGGGCGGAAGCGCGCTGGCTGGAATATAAGAGCTTTGCTGCGGATGGGCGCGTGTACAACCTGCTCTTTTTATTCCGGTGCGGGGACAGGGAGATCCTTGGGCAGTATTTCTGCCCTTTTGAAGAATACGACAGGTTAAAGCCACTGGCGTGGGAGATCATGCGGTCGGTCGAATGTGACGGTCCTGACAGGCCGGACCCTGATGAGGCCGGCATGGGCAGGAAGCCGGGGCAGAAAAAGGAGGTACGGGATGCGGGAATATGATATCAGGACAGGTCCGGTGGAATTTCTGGATATCGTGGAGCTTAAGCTGGAGGAAGAGGCAGGCCGGCATGGCTGGCTGTCCATCTCCGGCCATATCAGGGACGAAGAGGAGGAACGCTGTCTGGGCCTGCTTTCTACAGATGTGTGGGAGCAGGTGCAGCTTGTGGGGAAGGACGGGGAGTCGGTGACGCTGTTCGTGGGGATCGTGACGGATTTTACCATTGCCTGCATCAATGACCAGAAACGGCTGACACTGACGGTGATGACAGGGAGCTGCCTGATGGACCGGCAGGAGCATCTGCGCACGTGGCAGGACGATGCCTGCACCTATGAGCAGATATTCCGTGGGGTAACGGCGGGCTATCCGGAGTCCGGGCCGGTCTTTACCCAGCCATATGCGGAGGCGGTGGGAGAACTGGTGCTGCAGTACCATGAGACCGACTGGACATTCTTAAAGAGGCTGGCGAGCCGCAGGGGGCAGTCCCTGGTGCCGGACCCGTACAGGAAGGGCGTCAGGTTCTCCTGCGGCCTGCCGGAAGGGGAGGCGTTCCGGCTGCCGGAGGGCGGCAAGTACAGGATGAAGAAGGACCTGAATGAATACCGGGACAAGACAGGCAGCGGGCTGGCATTGTCCGAGGCTGACTGTCTGGAGTATACGGTGGAAGAGCGGGAACTGCACAGGATCGGGGACTATACGGTACTCTATGGTGAGAAGTTCTACCTGTACAGGCTGTCAGGCAGATATGTAGGCGGGGAGATGCTGTTTGACTGTCATTTGAAGAAAGAGAAGGGGCTTCAGGTACCCGAAAGATATCGGCGGGAGATGGCAGGCTGTTCCCTGCAGGCGCGGGTCCTGGCCGTGAAGGAGGACCGGGTGCAGGTGTCAGTCGTTGATGATGAGAACGCAGGAGCGGCCATCAATATCTGGTATCCTTATGCAACGGTATATTCCACGCCTGACGGCACAGGCTGGTACTGTATGCCGGAGCCGGGGGACAGCGTCCGGCTGACCATTCCGCAGAAGGAGGAGAAGGATGCGTTTGTGACCAGCTCCGTCCATGAGGGGACGGCCGGCAGCGACCGTAAGGATCCTTCCCGGAAAGTGTTCAAGAGCATACACCAGAAGGAAGTACGCTTTACGCCGGACTCCATCGTCATCACCAACAACCAGGGGACACAGATCACACTGACGGATGAGGAGGGGATCCAGATCATCAGCGACCGCTCCATCCTGCTGGAAGCGGCGCAGGACCTGACGATCACCAGTGATACAGGCTCATTGCTCATGGCCGGGGATTCTTCGGTGGACCTGCGGCAGAAAGGGACCGGGATCCGGCTGGAGGACAGCATCCTGTTCGTGGGCGGGGATCTGAAGATACAGTGACAGGATAAACAGCTTTAGGAGATGGATGGGATGGAGTACCGTAAGGAACTGATCGAGGATGCCGAAAAGCAGGGAGAGGACCTGTTCGCGGAGAGCATCCGGTGGCTGGAGGGTGTATACGGGCAGGAAGGGCCGAGGGTGGAAGCCGTGCAGACATTTGACAGTCTCTTCCGGCAGTGGGTGTTGATGCATGATACGGTGAAAGAGGCAGCGTGTCTGGGTATCTGCTATCTGCACAGCGACATCCTGATGCGTACCGGGAACCTGCGCCTGACACTCTATGGGGAAGGCTTCTATCTGTCGGAATGGCGGGCGGAGTCAACGTGGCAGCTTCCGGTGTTCTTCGACAGATATGAGGAGGATATGTCTGTTCTGACAGCCAGCCTGCGTAAAGTGCATCCAAGGATATATGCTTATGAGATCGATGCGATCCGGTATCATTATGCAGAGTACTATTATGCCGCAATCGCAGGCCTGTGCCGGGATCTGCTGGAGGAGATAAAGGAGAGCGGTGGATATAAGGCACTGTGCAGGACGGAGGATTTTTACTTTTTCTTCGGCAGATGGAGGGGCGAGGCATGGAAGATCTGATGGCGGGACTGAAAAAGAAGGCAGCCAGGCATATCTGCAGATGATCTTTTGGAGCAGTGGTGTGGCGCAACGCCATGACAGGAGATCGGAAGGGGTATAAAAGACTGACAGGGGGGGAGAAGATGGGTGAAAGTTACTTAGTGGATGGAGCAGTATTGCGCTGTCAGTACGGAAGCACGCCGGCTAATTTACAGGTAACAATAGGGCATGGCTATACAGCAGATGGATTGATGAAGGCAAACAGTACAGACTGTGTCCCGGAAAAAAACATTCCTTACTTTGGGCAGTGTGAATTGAACAGAGAAGGGAAGTTATGTAAGGGCTATATGAAGCTGCCTGCCAGATGGTCTAATTTAGGAGGTTCATCATGGAGCCTTGAGAAATTGAACGGCGAGCCTGCATTGACAATGGACAGCTATCTTTTATGCATCAGGGGCGGCATTATCAGACCGGAGACTTCCGGCCAGGGTGATGTTCAGAAGACAGGGTGGACGGAGCATATGATGCGATTGGGCAGGTATTTAGCTTCCGCCTTTGGTTTCGATCCAGTCAACCTGAATACGGGTAATTTTATTTATACAAAAGAGGACCTGTTCATCCATGGTATTACAAAGCTATATTTCTGCATGACCTATAATTCTATGGAAGAACATGAAGGAGGAAGCATCGGGGAAGGATGGCGCCATAATTATGAGATCTCACTCAGGAAGACAGGAGAAGGCCTGCTGACCCTTTTTCTTGGAGACGGTCAGCGGATATCTTTTCGACGGCGTGCCGGAAGTGTGTATGAACCGGTCTATGGGAAGACCGGACTCCTGAAGTTGGAAGATAGCGGCTATCGTTATGTCACAGGAGCCGGACGTGAGTATTTTTTTGACCCGGAGGGGAACCTTCAGCATCAAAAAGACAGAAATGGAAATATTGACACCTTTTTGTATGATGACAAAGGGAGACTGGCAGAGGTACAGGGGGCGAATGGCGGGAGGCTTTACTACCACTATAACCGGGAAGGGAACCTGTATCGTGTGTGTGATCACGTGGGAAGAGAAGTACGCTTGTATTATAGTTACCGTGTCATGCGCAGGTTTGTCAATTCTCTGGGACATGCTTATGATTATAGGTATAATGAGAACCTGCGTCTGGAGAGTGTGATTACACCACGGGGTGTGACAGGGGTCTTTAACAGATATGACAGTGCGAACAGGGTAGTCAGGCAGACCACACCGGATGGCGGCGAAGTGGAATTAAGGTACGATGATGCAGGGAAATGTACCCTTGCCAGGGATCAGAAAGGACATATCACAACTTATGGGAGCGATGACAGGTTCCGTAATGTTGTGACAGAGCATAAGGACAGCAGGGAGCAGTTTCGGTATAATGATAATGATCAGATCATCTTCTACGAAGACGGAAACGGGAACCAGACCCGGTATCAGTATGATGAGAGGGGGCGTCTGGCAGGGGTCACAGATGCATTGGGCAGACAGCGGGATTACCGGTATGACATGGATGGAAGACTGTTGTCCTATGCAATAGAAGGAAAGGAAGTATTCCATAACACGTATGATGAAAAAGGACGCCTGGCGGCAACGGAAGATGCCCTTGGCAGGGTACGCCGGTTAATTTATGATGCGAAGGGGCTGCCGGAATGTATCATCCTGCCTGATGGAAGCAGTATGAAGTTCAGCCGTGACGAGAGAGGGAATATCCTGGGTGTCATTCATCCTGACGGTGTCATGGTCAGGTATCGTTATGATATACTGAACAGGTTGAAAGAGCTGATAGATGCAGAAGGGAATAAGATATGTTATCAGTATGACAACAGGGACCAACTCTTGGCAGTGACAAACAGGGAAGGCGCTGTCAGAACAGTTACCGCTATAGCTATGACGGTCTGCAGAGATTGACTGGTGTTGAGAAGGATGGCAGATCTTTACGCAGCTATCAGTATGGTCCTTTTGGTAATCGTATCAGTATGGAGGATCATGAACATGGGATCAGGAGCGAATCATCTTATGATATCCTGAACAGGCTTTATGAGGAAAGAAGCTGTCGGTTTTCAGCAGCAGGAAGATCAGATGCTGATAAGTGCATATATTATGAATATGATAACCGTGGAAATCTTACAAGTGAATACGAAGGAGAGAACTTGCTTCATGGTTATGCATATAATGCTTTGAACAGGCTGGAGAAACCGTGGAACAGGAGAGGAAAAGAGGCCACGTATTACTATAATGGTACAGGACAGCGGACAGCGGAAGAGAAGGACGGGGTAAGGGTGGAATACCTGTTAGACCTTACCAAACAGTATAACAATATGCTGTGGATGGAAAGGGATAATAGAAAGCAGAGATTCTACGGGGATTCTAATGTGTCAGTGATGGAGAAGGAGGGAGAAAGACCGCGGTATTATCTGCAGGATGAGATGGGAAGTGTGCTGAGATGCCTGTATGATAATGGAAACGGTAACAGATACGGGTATGATGAATTTGGCCGGGATGCGTACAGACTGGAGCAGAAAGTAAAAACAGGATCCAGCTATACCAGGCAGGGAGAGGGGCAGCCCTTTGGATATACTGGCTATCGTTATGATGAGGTTGGAGATTCTTATTTTGCACAGGCGAGGGAATACCGGCCGGGAAGTGGAAGATTTCTTGCAGAGGATGTGGTCAGAGGAAGCGAAATGGCACCAAAGACATGGAACCGGTACGGATACTGTTGGAATAATCCGATAGCACTTGTGGATCTGAATGGTCAGACACCAGAATCACCCGCGTTGCAATCGCAACCGACCGGGAGCGAGAATATTACACTCGATATGTTTGATATGTTTGAAAAAAAGAGTGATCCTCCTGTCTTATTTGAGGGGTTTGGAAATAAAAAAGAAGTGGAATCATTGCTTCCAGATTTAAGTCCTTATATGCCAGAACCAGCTAAGTATAAGCCAAAAGAGAAATTCACCATACCGTCTTGGGTACCGCCATATGATTCAGGGAAAACAATGGTGAAGGCATCTGTACAATTTGGAACAGGATTATATGCGGAGCTGAAAGGACATGGAGTAGAAGCCCGTATTGGATTAAAAGATTATGTAGAGTTTGATTCTCAAAACCCGTGCTATTTTCTTATAGGGGGTGAAGTGGGTGCGGGAGTCGAGTCTAAAGTAGCTACTCTAAATACAGGCGGAGAACTTGCGGTGTGTCCAATGCTTGATGATCAGGTGATGGCGGAAGGATTTTTCTTTGATGCGGATTTATTTCATTTGCGTGAAGAGGATGGTGATATTTATTTTAATTACGGAGCAGAATTATATGTAGCAATAGGAGGAGGGGTAGAATTGGAAGTAAATATTAGTGAATGCTGGAGGCAGTTTTGTAAGTTCTTTTTTCCTAATAGTAAAAGCTAATATTGAGTATGTGTGGTCTGTAGTGTGTCAGACTTATAATAAGATAATGACAGAAGGAAGACAGACCACAAAAGCGAAAGATAACAAAGATGTTTTTTGGCACATTGTTGCTTTTCGCAGAAAAGTGGATTACAAAAATGAATGATTTAGCTAAGAAACGGATGGTAGCATTTATTATTGATTATTTGATTCTGTGTGCTTTATCCAGTAGGCTAAGTATGATCAGCATGATTGTGATGGCAGATAATAATGATAGAGTTTTAAAGATCAGTATGAGAACTGAGAGGTAAGAATCGAGATATGAGGTGTCAATGGAATGCGTAGAAAAATATGTGCGACAATCATATGTTTTTTATGGGTCATTACTATTATCGTAGATAAAAATCCAAGGGAGGCTGCACTATTTGTCACATCAGAACCTGTTATTGGATCGATCATTAACATGATAGTGTCATGGAACTATATTAATGCCAGGGATCTATCTTTTGAATATATTGGAAGGGATGAGCTGGACAGGGGTAAAGCGGAAAAAGCGGAATGGAATGAGATTCTGGACGTATCTTTATATGAAAAACAGTGGACTTTTATTGTAGATAGCGAAGCGGAATATCAGACAGAGTATGCTGTTTATGGAATGGAAAGTGAATTGGTCAGTGAATTTGACTATGATAATAACATCCTCCTTATAACTATAAACAGACCTCTGAGCAGCGTGAGAATCATGGAACATAATACAGGATGGAAAGCTGGTATCCCTTATGCCAGTCCTGAATTTACATACGACAAAGAATGTGTGGATGATACAGTCTGTTTTCATTCTCTGCCGCGTGTAAAGTTAAAATATAGAAATAGAGAAGGCGAGATAATCACTTCAAAGCTGTTACTGTGGAAAATAAAGTATGATGATAGAAAAGAGCCTCCAAATAAGGTGGAGCAGACACAAAGTATAGATCTGATAAAATTTGCAAAAAAGTGGATCTGGGCTTTTAAATATTCTAACGGGTAATAAGGAAGGAAATATGGAAGAAAAGAAAGAAAAATCAAATGAGAGCAGAAGAATTTTGGCAGCGTGGTTAGATATGCATATCGTGTTTTTATTGAATATTGTAGTATATGGACTTGTTATCACTTTATGGCGGTTCAGTAAAAATTACTTTTATGCTTATATAGGCAGTTGTTCACAGTATCTTATATTTGCAGTGTATATTGTGACTTATACAGTTTCCATGTTTGGATATTACTGGGTTTTGGAAATCGTTTTAAAGAAAAGATCGCTGGGGAAGTTTTTTGCCAAATATAAAGCAGCTGTGAGTATGGAGTTATATGACAGAGATAAGATCTTATTGCATATATGCTGTAGGATAATCGCATGTCTTGTATATCCAGTCACTATCCTCTATCTGATGTTCACTGGAAGGATGATCTATGACAAGTTGATGTCAAAATTGATGTAGTTTTGGAGATGTTGACTGGTGCAACGGAACTGGCCGATCTGTTTGATCAAGCCAGATAAGATGATAGAGGTAAATCAGTTTTGAATAGAGGCGTGGAGTATGGAGAACTTGAATTTACTGGGGTTGAGCCGATTTTGGGCATATAAAGTTGACACTACCACTGAATATGAGGAGGATTGTACATGAAAAAAAGTATGAATATGGGAGGATCTGTTGTTTCAAGGAATATATTAGAAGGAAAAGGTAAATTAAAATGGTGTTTTCGGGAGAATAGTGTCCATGAAGTTGATAATGGATGGCGTTTTTTGTCGGAAATAGATACAGATGAGTATTTAAAAAATGTATCTAATTCGGTGGTATGTGATTGGGGGACAATCTTTGAAATAGAGCCGGCAATAGCTGCTATTTTTGATATGCCGGTAGGAACGGAGTTGACGTTGATGTATGAGGATAATAAAAAGTTTTTTATCTATACAGATACAGGAGAGAAGCTGTAGTTTTGATGACAGGTGACTAAGCGGATAAATGAATTACGAAATTATTTTGATATTTGAGACTAATTTGATTTGAAAAGAGAGAAGGATATCATCCCCAACGGGACAAGGGATGCAGGATTCGAATTAAACGGTCTTAATGCAACGTATGACGTGAGTATCCTGTGCGGGCAGGAGGGTTTGTGAGCGGCGAGACCATCATGACAGCGGCCATGACGACAGGGTATACAGTGACCG
>OFFV01000787.1_pt1 | contig 21651 bp, 22 predicted proteins | sample 1521461 | NCBI WGS metagenome assembly OFFV01 (sample SAMEA3504120, study PRJEB24116) | mouse gut metagenome | biome: mouse gut; feature: mouse-associated habitat; material: faeces | place: Denmark | collected 2011 | reverse complement strand
CCTCGCCATAAATCTTTGCTTCCTGAAAAGCTTTTTTGGCCCACTGTCCCGTTACAATATAAGCTGCTTTTTTATTCTTCATAAGATTCATGGGAATCATGGCAAATTGCTGTGATGCGCCGCCTTGTAAAAATAATACTCTATAATTGTCTGGAATGTTCATCAGCTCTCTTAAATCCGCCTCTGCCTCCTTGATAATCGCATCATATACCTTGGAGCGGTGGCTCATCTCCATGACGGACATGCCGCTTCCTTTGTAATCCATCATTTCCTCTGCCGCTTCACGCAAAACCTCTTCCGGCAGGACGGCTGGCCCTGCAGAAAAATTATAAACTCTGCTCATCTTTTCCTCCTCTTGCCGTCTTGTGTGCAAAACAAACACAAAACGATCTCCATACTCATGCGCATCTTAGCGCATATTATTTAAATATCCTGTAAAGAAATCAAAAATTCCTTATAGAATACACGTTACCAATCATTTTACTTGATATCGCTCTCATCAAATGCTTCACTGATCGCCCTCCCCGGCGCAACCATCGGCCACACTTTATCATCACTATCGACAATGCAGTCAATCAGAACCGGCGACTCGCTTTCTAGCGCTTCCGCAAAGGCTTGCTGGAATTCTTCCCTGGTAGCCGCCTTAATGCCTTTTGCTCCCATCGCCTCTGCCAGCTTTACAAAGTCTACGCTGTCATTTAAAACGGTCGCAGAATAATGCTGCTCATAAAACAATGTCTGCCACTGCCGTACCATTCCCAGCACGTGATTATTGACGACTACCTGAATCAGAGGTAGTTTTTGGCGCACCGCCGTGGCAATCTCATTCATATTCATGCGAAAACAGCCATCTCCTGCAATATTAACCACCTGCTTTTTTCGATTTGCCATCTGCGCCCCAATGGCAGCACCCAGACCATAGCCCATGGTTCCTAATCCCCCGGAGGTAATAAATTTTTTGTGTTCGTTTAATTCGATGTACTGTGTCGCCCACATCTGGTGCTGCCCGACTTCTGTCACTATAACGGCGTCCCCCTTGGTCTGCCTGTAAATTTCTTCTATAATGTAAGGGCCGCTGAGCCCAGCATCTGAATAGCGCAAAGGATATTTTTCTTTATATTCTAAAATTTTGTCGAGCCACTCCTTATGTTCCTGCTGCGTAATCTTTTGATTCAGCTGGATGAGAATTTCTTTGATGTCTCCAATGATATGAGCGTCTGTCAAAATGTTCTTATTGATTTCTGCCGGATCAATGTCAAACTGAAGGATTTTGGCATTTCTTGCAAATTTCTTGGCATTTCCAATTACACGGTCGCTAAACCTAACGCCCACTGCAATCAAAAGATCACATTCACTGACGCCATAATTAGAAGTCTTAGTCCCATGCATCCCAAGCATTCCTGTATAGAGCTTATGATTGCCATCGAACGCTCCTTTGCCCATCAATGAATCTGTCACTGGCGCCTGTACTTTTTCCACGAATTCCATCAATTCGCCGCTTGCCTCCGAGATCACTGCGCCGCCGCCTACAAAAATATAAGGCTTCTTAGATTTCTGAATCAGCTCTGCCGCCTGATCTAAAGCTTCCTCTGTGATATCTTCTGAGCGACGTACTTTTCGTTCCACGGTTACAGGACAGAACTCTGCTTTGTTCACCGTTACATCTTTGGGGATATCCACAAGCACCGGACCAGGACGGCCTTTTTGTGCAATGCAAAACGCGCGGCGAATCGTTTCCGCAAGCTTTCCAACGTCCTTTACAATAAAGTTATGCTTGGTAATCGGCGTGGTGATTCCTGCGATATCAATTTCCTGAAAACTGTCCTTGCCCAGCAAAGACACGCCCACGTTACAAGTAATCGCCACCATGGGAACAGAATCCATATAAGCGGTGGCAATCCCTGTCACCAGATTAGTTGCCCCAGGCCCTGAAGTTGCAAAGCAAACGCCAACTTCGCCAGTGGCCCTTGCATAACCGTCTGCCGCATGGCTCGCTCCCTGCTCATGCGATGTCAATACATGCGTAATCTCATGGCTATGTTTATACAATTCATCATACACATTTAAAATGGCTCCTCCCGGATAACCAAAGACAGTATGAACACCTTGCTCTTTCAAACACTCAATAACAATCTGTGCTCCTGTCAGCTGCATATTATCGTTCCTCGCTTTCTATTTTATCCGCTCTGCAATCAAATCTCCCATCTGAACCGTTCCCACCTGTGTTACAAAAGCTCTTTTCGCCTCTTCCTGCGGCATGATGTCAATGGTTCGAAATCCCTCTTTGAGGACTTGCCTTACTGCTTCCTCCACTGCGTCCGCTTCCCGGTCCAAGTCAAAAGAATACCGAAGCATCATCGCTGCGCTTAATATTGTGGCTATGGGATTTGCAATTCCTTTTCCTGCAATATCTGGCGCGGAACCGCCGCTCGGTTCATACAGGCCAAACTTTGTGTCATTGAGGCTTGCGGATGACAGCATGCCAATCGATCCTGTCACCATGCTCGCCTCATCGGATAATATATCACCAAACATGTTCTCTGTCAAAATCACGTCAAATTGCCTGGGATCCTTTACCAACTGCATAGCGCAATTATCCACCAGCATATGTTCTAAAGCTACCTCAGGATAGTCTTTCGCAACTTCCTCTACAACCTTCCTCCAAAGCCTGGAAGAATCAAGCACGTTTGCCTTGTCCACGCTGGTCACTTTCTTCCTGCGCTTTTTGGCAATGTCGAATCCCCGCTTTGCAATTCTTCGGATCTCATTTTCATTATATGTAAGCGTATCTTCCGCAGTCAGCACTCCGTCCCGCTCTTCTGTTACCCTGCTTCCAAAATACAAGCCGCCAGTGAGCTCCCTCATAATCATCATGTCAAAACCGTCACCGATAATATCCTCTCGCAAAGGACATGCCTCTTTTAATTCCTGATACAAATATGCAGGCCTTAAGTTGGCAAATAAGTTCAAGGACTTGCGAAGCTTCAAAAGCCCGGCTTCTGGCCTTAACTGCGGCGAAAGCTGGTACCAGGGAGAAGTACTTGTATTGCCCCCGATCGAGCCCATCAGCACCGCATCTGAGGCTTTTGCCTGTGCAATGGCTTCCTCCGTCAAAGGCACTCCTGTAGCGTCGATGGAAACGCCTCCCATCAATATTTCATCATAAGAAAACGTATGACCGAATGCCTCCCCTGCTTTATTCAAAACCTTCTTTGCTTCTTTTACAATCTCCGGCCCTATGCCGTCTCCTGAAATCACTCCAACCTGGTAATTCATGCTCTCTCATTCCTTCCTGACTGCGTTTCTAAAATTTATCAGTAATTATAGTATATTTATCTGTAGATTTCAACCATCAAATATATGACTAAAACACTCTCTGCCAAGGCTGAGAGTGTCTTAAAGTTCTATTTATTCTCTTTTTCGACTGCATCCTCGGGCTTCTCCACCATTGCAATAGCAGATTTCTGCATAGGGATACGGCAATTTTTGTTATTTCCAAATTCAACGATCACAGTGTCTTCCGTAATATCAATGACTATTCCATAAAATCCACTGGTAGTCAAAATCGTATCCCCAACGGCAAGTTCTGCCATCATGGCGTTTTTGCGCTTTGCCTCTTTCTGCTGGGGACGGATCATCATAAAATAGAGAGCTACCAGCATCACGATAATCCAGATCAGGGAAAACCCGGTCATGCTGCCTGCTGCTTCCTGAGCTAAAATAGACATATTCTTTCCTCCTGCTTCTCCTGTTTTGTTTCATAATATGAAAGACTCTCACGGCTCCGGACGCTGATCGCCGGGGCAATTTAGTCTTGCGCAATTTTATGCGCTTATACTATTCTACACAAAATAGCATCCCAGGGCAAGCTTTTTCCGATAATTTATAAGAATTTAATTCTTCTTAGGTTGCTTTTTTATTTTGATCGCCATGCAAATAGAAGATTTTGGCAATCACAGAACACGGAACATCTTATATCCTTGCTGTGTCTGTCGCTGTCTGCTGAGCCATGCCATATAGCTTTTCTTGCTTATATGACTGAAATCTTCCAGCATCCAGCGCATCCCGAATCTCTTTCATCATGTTATTATAAAAATAAAGATTATGCAACACGCAGAGGCGCATTCCCAGCATTTCCTTAGCTTTCAGAAGATGGCGGATATATGCCCTGCTGTAATGACGGCAGGCAGGGCATTGGCACCCTTGCTCGATAGGTTTTGCATCCAGCTCATACCTTTGATTAAACAGGTTTAATTTTCCCTGATTAGTATAGACATGCCCATGACGTCCATTCCTGCTTGGATAAACGCAGTCGAAAAAGTCCACCCCTCGTTCCACGGCTTCTAGAATATTGGCGGGCGTCCCGACTCCCATCAAGTAAGTAGGCTTGTCTTTCGGAAGACAGGGAACTGTGACATCCAAAATATGGTACATTTGTTCATGACTTTCTCCCACCGCAAGACCGCCGACAGCATATCCATCCAAATCCAGTTCGGAAATGGCTTTTGCATGATCAATGCGGATATCTTCAAAAATCGCTCCTTGATTAATGCCAAACAGCATTTGACTTCGATTGATGGTAGTTTCCAATCCATTGAGCCTCATAAGCTCTTTTTTACAACGGCTCAGCCAGCGGGTAGTCCGTGCCACAGAATCCTCGACATAAGAACGATTAGCGACGCTGGAAGGACATTCGTCAAACGCCATGGCGATCGTAGATGCCAAGTTCGACTGGATCTGCATGCTCTCCTCTGGTCCCATGAAAATTTTCTTTCCATCAATGTGGGAATGAAAATATACGCCTTCTTCCTTGATTTTGCGCAACCCTGCCAGTGAAAACACCTGGAATCCTCCGGAATCCGTGAGAATAGGTCTGTCCCAGACCATAAATTTGTGCAACCCGCCTAATTTTTTAATAATCTCGTCTCCCGGCCGCACATGGAGATGATACGTGTTCGACAATTCCACCTGTGTTCCAATTTCTTTCAAGTCCTGCGTAGACACAGCGCCTTTAATGGCAGCGACAGTTCCTACATTCATAAATACTGGCGTCTGGATCACGCCATGGACGGTATGAAATTCCCCGCGCTTTGCCCTGCCCTCCTGTTTTAACAATTTATACATAAATTTATTCCTTTCTAGTATTTTAATACATAGGCGTTTGCGAAACCCAATAGTTTTAAGAATTTTGGAAACCATTCAAAAACATTGAAAATTAATATTTTCTGATACCATATGAAATTTTGATCATTCGGCAGCTTCGCAATTACCTAATTTTACTACAATGCCTAAAAGTATAGCAGATTCCTTACTTATTCTCAATGAAAACTTTTGATGTCTTTGCTTTATTTCTAAAGTCGCAAAATTACAAAGAATCCTGCCTAACAGTTCTTTTCTCACTTTCACTTTGAGTTTCCCATTTTGCAATTCATAGTGCCAAAAGGTCTTGCTGCCTTTGGCAGCATAGACATCTTGCACAAAAAGTGCTTGAAAAGCTAGCTTTTCAGAGCGCTTTTATGTGCAAAGTGTTTTCATCACTTTGTGATGGAAACCTTTTGGCGCTATGAATTCAAAATGGGGAAACTTAAATCACTTTCACCTATTGAACAGCGTTTCATAACGTGTTAAAATAACGTGATAAAATGTCGAAGATTTAATATAGATTCAGGAGGTCTCACTATGGCAGGCTCAACATTTGGCTCTCATTTTCGAATTACTACCTGGGGGGAATCCCATGGAACAGGGATCGGCGTCGTCGCAGACGGATGCCCAGCCGGTCTTTCTCTCAATGAGTCCGACATCCAACAATTTTTGGACAGAAGAAAGCCGGGACAATCCCGCTATTCCACGCCCCGCAAAGAAGGAGACAAGGTAAAGATTCTCTCAGGCGTCTTTGAAGGACGGACCACTGGAACCCCGGTCAGCCTGGCCGTCTTCAACGAAAACCAGCGTTCCCAGGATTATGGAGATATAGCCTCCTACTATCGCCCAGGACATGCGGATTTTACCTTTGACGCAAAATATGGTTTTCGGGATTACCGGGGCGGCGGCCGTTCTTCGGGACGGGAAACCATCGGAAGAGTTGCAGCAGGCGCCATTGCTGTAAAAATCTTAAACCAGCTTGGAATCTCTTTTCTGACCTATGCCCGCTCCATCGGCCCAGTCACAATTCCACAGTCTGCCCAAGATCTTTTGACGGCCTTTGGCTCAAAAGACAGCAATTCCTTTGCCACCCTCCAGGAACAAATCCTTACAAATCCCGTCTTTATGCCGGATGAAGATTGTGCACGGAAAGCGGAATGTTATCTTGAAGAGTGCATGAGACGCACAGACTCTGCCGGGGGCGTAGTGGAATGCATCATCACCGGAGTCCCCGCTGGCATCGGAGAGCCAGTATTTGACAAGCTGGACGCCAACTTGGCAAAGGCAATATTTTCGATTGGAGCCGTCAAAGGCTTCGAGATCGGAGATGGCTTTCTTTCAGCTTCCGCCACCGGCTCTGAGAATAATGACAGCTTTCTGATCGAACACGGACGTCCCATCACTGCCAGCAACCATGCAGGAGGGATTCTTGGCGGCATCAGCAGCGGCGCTCCCTTGGTCTTTCGGGCAGCATTCAAACCCACGCCCTCCATTGCAGCCCCACAGCGCACCATTACCCAGGCTAGAGAAGAAATCTCTATTTCCATTCATGGAAGGCATGACCCAGTTATCGTTCCCAGGGCGGTGGTTGTGGTAGAATGCATGGCTGCCCTGACTCTGTTAGACTTACTGTTAGAAAATACCGGAGCGCGAATGGATTCTTTAGAAAAGCTTTATCGCGCTGACAAGCAAACTTCAAAAACTTTTCAAGAATTGAAATGATTAGAATCTATTACACGGGGCTGTCCCACTAATACATTAGTGCGACGCCCCGTGTGGTTAAATGTATGATCATCTGACAAGAAACAATGCCTGAGATCAAAAATGAGGCCGGTTCACTCTGGTCAGAAATAATTTCCACCTCTTGTGCTCTCCTCTAAACCAGCTTATGAATATGGATGCAGTTGGGCTGGTCGATGGAAATAGGCTTGCCCATCATAAGAAAACATTTTTTATCATAATTCACCCGGAAAGTGGTAATCTGATTGGTATCATGATTCAGGCTCACGAAGTGCCTGCCATCAGGAAAAATGGCAAGCGTCTTTGGATAATCACCACTGATTTTAGATTCGCAGACTTCCGTCAGCTCTGCACTCTCAGGATTAATTTCAAAAATAATCACAGAATTCGCCCCCGCATTAGAGCAAAACAAATACTTTCCGTTCTCTGAAATCTCCATGCCTGAAGCCGCGCAATTTTGCTTCTCCTTTGCATTCACCGTGGGCACGCTCTGTACTTTTTCAAACACTGGGCCTTCTGGCGTACACTGATAGCGATAGGCATTTACCTCATTCGTCTCCTCGCACAGCACGAAAGCATGCGTTCCGTCTTTGCTAAACCGGATCATTCTCGGCGAAGAATCAATCGGCTCCCGGAGGATATCTGCAATCTTCAGCTTGCCCTTTTCATAATCAACTCTATAGATCTTCACATGATCAAGACCTCCGTCCACGGCGCACAGAAACTTCTCCCAAGGCGTCAGCTCCACGCAGTTGACGTGAGGACGATAATTATGTTCAGCAATGCTTCTTCCGATTCCCGTATGGAAGATTCCATCCGAAATTTCACCAATGCTCCCATCCTCGTTGAGCTTCATCATGGTCACTCTCCCATCATGATATCCTCCCACAAACAAGTAACGGTTCTCCTTGTCCACTGTGACATAACAACCGCGCATCCCGCCGATCCATTTTTCATTCATAGGCTCTAAGTCCCCGTCTTCCAGCACACGAAACGCCGCCACGCCTTCATCTGCGATAGAATACAAAAACTTCCCATTAGGGGACACGATCAGGTCAGAAGGATTATTGATCGGAACTACTTTACGCTCCTTCAGCTTTCCTTCTTCCACATCCATATCATAAATATGGATCCCCACGCTAGTCCCATGGGTGTAAGTTCCTACATATGCTACATATCTGTCTTTATTCATCTGCCTGCTCCTCCTTCTCTTGTCTGCGCAAAATATCATATTTTGCCAACGGCTGTCCTAAATCAATATATAACACTTGCTTGGGATGGGGCGCTGACTCCATCTCATTGCCTTCTTGATCTCGAATTGCCTGTACTGTTACAGCAATATTATTACCGTCGGGCTTCATAACTTCAATCTGTTCTCCAACAGAAAACTTATTTCTCTGCTCAATACGATATCCCCTGTCGTCCTTTTCTCCCACAATGCCAAGATAAGTATATTCTTTCACATAAGTATTATTATCATAAATCTGCGTATGCTCATCTGGCTTTCCAAAGAAAAAGCCAGTGGTAAACTGCCGATACGTGCAGTTTGAGATCTGTTCCAGATACCAAGGCATATTTTTTTGATAACATTCCTTAGAAAGAAAATAGTCGTCTATGGCCTTTCGGTAAGTTCTTGCCACAGTGGCCACATAAAGGGCTGTTTTCATCCTCCCCTCAATTTTAAAGCTGTCAATCCCCGCTTCCACAAGCTGAGGAATATATTCGATCATGCACAAGTCTTTGGAATTAAAAATATAAGTGCCTCGCTCATTCTCATAAACCGGCAAATATTCCCCTGGCCTAGTTTCCTCCATCACCGCATATTTCCAGCGGCAAGGATGGGTACACGCCCCCTGATTGGCGTCACGTCCAGTAAAATAATTACTGAGCAAGCATCTGCCGGAATAAGAAATGCACATGGCTCCATGGACGAAAGTCTCAATTTCCAAATCTTTGGGAATTCTCGCCCGAATCTCCCCAATCTCCTGCAAGGACAGCTCTCTTGCAGAAACTACGCGCTTAGCACCCAGCTTGTGCCAGAACTGATACGTCCCATAATTGCTGTTATTCGCCTGCGTCGAAATATGGATTTCAATCTCCGGACATGTCTCTCTTGCAATGGCAAAAATACCGGGATCTGAGATTATCACAGCGTCTGGCTTTATCTTTTTTAGTTCTTGAAAATAATCTCTGACGCCGTCCAAATCTTCATTGTGCGCCAAAATATTTGCCGTCACGTAAACCTTCACGTCATGTTGATGCGCAAACGCAATTCCTTTCTCCAGGTCTTCCATAGAAAAATTCTTCGCCTTTGCCCTTAGCCCAAAAGACTCGCCGCCGACATATACGGCGTCCGCTCCATAGGTCACGGCAATTTTCAATACCTCAAGGCTGCCAGCAGGCACCAGCAATTCCGGTTTCTTCATAAATTACAACCTCCTCACGCTGACTGTGACCCCGTCTCCGACAGGCAATACAGAAGTAGTCAGCTCTTCCATATGAGTCAGCTCATACAGATAATCCCGCATCCGCTTATGGATGGTGCGGTTCCTCCTTGTCACTGCAAAACGGGATTCTATAATGTCCCCCTCCTGCAACACGTTATCCGAAACCAGCACGCCCCCAGGCTCTAAAAGACGCATCACATCTTTCAAAAAGTGGATATACTGTCCTTTCGCCGCATCCATAAAGATAAAATCATAAGGCTCAGTCAGAGTTTTAAGAACCTGCGCCGCATCTCCCTCCAACAATTCAATCACCTGGCATTTTCCAGCTTTTCTAAAATTCTCCTGGGCAATCGGAATCCTCTTTTGATAATTCTCAATTGTGGTTATTTTACAATCTGCCGGATTAAAATATTCCATCAATAATGCGGAAAATCCCACCGCCGTACCCACCTCAAGAATTCGTTTTGGGCGGTTCATGGCAAGCAGGAGCTTTAAAAGGTTCTGTGTCTCTGTGCGGATCACTGGCACATAATTCCTTTGTGCCTCCTCCTCCAATTCCATCAGGAAAGCTGGATTCTCGCTGTCCAAAGAATTGATATATGTGTTCAAACGCTCTCTCTTGATCATTCCTCTTTTTCCTCAGCTTCTTCCCCAGCCAGGATTTGCATCAATTCCTGGGCATTCTTGGAAGTATTCAGCGTATATTTTCCTGCTTTTATTTTATCATGATACTCTGACAGCTCAAGCTGGATGGCAAACAAAAGACCGCTGTCCACGAGACGTTTTTCTTCCAGAAGACTTCCCAGCTCCAACGCTGACATCCCTTCTGTCAGCACCACAGACATGTCCTGCCCTGGCGTTTCCTCCAAGGCAGGCTCTGTAAACACCCGGTAGCCCAAATCATATGCAACTTCTCCTGCTTTGAGAAGAACAAATGCCAGCAGCACCGCCAAGAGGATGCTCAAAGCAACATTTAATATATTCCATACTACCTTACTGTTTCTCATCTCATTCCCCTTTGACTGATCCTGCCTGTTACAAAGGATCAAATCCCAGATCAAACTCAATCTCCTCCATCAAACGGTAATTAATGCGCTGTACCATGCGGCACAAGGCAAGCTCCGCCGCCAAATACTCATTGACATAGGGCTGTGCGCGCAGAGGTGCAAATTCCTGTTCCAGCCTGTCCATCTCATTATACAGGTCTGTGTTCCGGTACTTGTGCAGTTCAAAATTCCGCCTGCGGAATTCATTGATTGCCCGCTCTTTCTCCGGATCCTGGTGAATCAATTCCCTTATTCTTTGATAATCCCGATATTCTGGGCTGTCTTTAAAGGCATTTGCCAAATTATTTAAAATCTCATCTAGTCTGTGATACATAATAACCTCTGCTTTCCGTTATTCTGGAATTGTTTACACTTCCATGATAATGGGCATAATCATAGGCCTGCGCTTCGTCTTTTTCCAGACAAACTCACCCAGCTCTTCCTTGACTTCTGTCTTAATTTTTCCCCAGTCTGTAATATTTCTGTCCATGCAATATTCCATTGCGTCGTCAAGCACCCTCTTGGCCTCGTCCATAAGGCTCTCAGCGCCTCTTACATACACGAATCCCCGACTGACAATGTCTGGCCCTGCAAGCACTCTGCTGCTGCCAGATTCCAAAGTCATTACCACGATGATGATCCCGTCCTCCGCCAGATGCTGGCGGTCTCGCAGCACGATATTGCCTACATCGCCAACGCCAAGGCCGTCGACAAGTATCGCCCCTACTGGAACTTTCTCCGTCACTTTTGCCCCGTTCTCATCCAGCTCCAGCACGTTTCCAGAAGACAAAATAAAAATATCCTCTTTGTCAAATCCCAGTTCCTTTGCAATCGAGGCCTGCGCTTTTAAATGCTTGTATTCTCCATGTACTGGAATCGCATATCTGGGCTTTACAAGGGAGTATATCAGCTTGATCTCCTCTCGGCAGGCATGACCAGACACATGGGCGTCCTGAAAAATTACATTCGCTCCCTTTTCTGAAAGCTCGTTTATTACTTTGGATACGGACTTCTCATTACCCGGTATCGGGTTTGAGCTGAAAATCACCGTATCCCCCGGCATAATCTGCACCTTTTTGTGAAGATTAGCCGCAATCCGGGACAGGGCCGCCATAGATTCCCCCTGGCTACCCGTAGTAATCAGCACGGTCTGTTCGTCTGGATAATTCTTCAACTGCTCAATGTCAATCAAGGTGTTCTCTGGAATATGAAGGTAGCCTAGCTCCGTGGCAGTGGAAATAATATTGACCATGCTTCTACCTTCCACCACTACCTTCCTGCCGAACTTATAGGCAGAATTGATAATCTGTTGCACACGGTCCACATTGGATGCGAAAGTCGCAATGATGATGCGGGTATTGGTATGTTCCGAAAAAATATTGTCAAAAGTCTTTCCAACCGTGCGTTCTGAATTGGTAAAGCCGGGACGTTCCGCATTGGTGCTGTCACACATCAGGGCGAGCACGCCTTTCTTGCCGATTTCTCCAAATCTCTGTAAATCAATAGCGTCCCCAAATACCGGCGTATAGTCTACCTTAAAGTCTCCGGTATGAACCACGATCCCCGCAGGTGAATAGATAGCAAGAGCCGCCGCATCCTGAATGCTGTGATTGGTCTTAATAAATTCCACTCGAAAACAGCCTAAATTAATATGCTGCCCATACCTAACCACCTTGCGCTTCACCTTGTTCATCATATTATGCTCCTGAAGCTTATTCTCAATAATGCCAATGGTAAGCTTCGTGGCATAAATCGGCACGTTGATATCCCGAAGCACATAGGGGATGGCACCGATATGGTCCTCATGTCCATGAGTAATGAAAAATCCTTTCACCTTGTCAAGGTTATTCTTAAGGTATGTGACATCCGGGATTACCAGATCGATTCCCAGCATGTCATCCTCTGGGAAAGACAATCCGCAATCCACCACAATAATACTGTCTTCATATTCGAAGGCAGTAATGTTCATTCCAATCTGTTCCAATCCTCCCATCGGAATGATTCTCAGTTTTGAGTTGTTTTGTTTTTTCAAATTGCACCTCCAAAATGCTTGCCAGCTCCCTGCCAAGCGAATTTATATTTAAAATGTATTCGGCCAGCGCTTCGCGCTTCTGCCTTTCACCTACATCGTAAGATCTACGTCTTCCAAAATCTCCGAAAATATTTTGGATATATATCCTAGCTCTTCCTCTGATTCCACCATCTCATACCTGGCTTCCTCATCCTGATCTTGCGACAAATCCTTTAAAATGAACGCGTCACAGTCCCCGTCCTCTTCTTCTGTAACCAAAAGATAACTGACTCCGTTAATCCGAGTCTGTTCTAATACATAAAATTCCAATGCCTCCCCATCCTGAGGAGACAAAAAAGTTATTTTCTCCATATCTGATTAAATCCTCTTTATTCCGTTGGTGCCGCTTCGCCTGCACAATCTTTTTTAAAACCCAAGGAATCCAGATAGCCTTGCAATATCATCACAGCCGCAATCTGATCCACATAGGCTTTGCGGTTTTCTCTGCGTACGCCTTTCTCAATAAGAATCCGCTCTGCTGCCACCGTAGTCAGGCGCTCGTCCCATAATTCTACGGAAAGGCCGCTGCGCTTTTTTAACATTTCCTGGAATTCCAATGTTTTTTCGCAGCGTTCCCCTTGCGTGTTATTCATATTCTTCGGGAATCCCAATACAATCCTGTCCACCTGGTATTCTTGAATCAGCGCATCAATTCTCGCCAAAGTCTGTCTCAGCTTTCCCTGGGATTTCCGGGGGATTGTCTCAACAGCCTGCGCTGTCACAAGCAGTTCGTCGCTTACTGCGACTCCCACGGTCCTAGAGCCAAAGTCCAAACCCAAAATACGCATCTGACCCCTCCTATTCCCAGGAATTATTTTTAATATACTGACGCAGGATCTCTTCCACCAGCTCGTCCCGCTCTACCTTCATAATAAGGCTCCTTGCATTGTTATGGCTTGTAATATAAGTAGGATCTCCGGACATGATGTACCCTACTATCTGATTTACGGGATTATAGCCTTTCTCCCGCAATGCCCGATACACGATCTCCAGCACATCATCCACCCGTATCTGCTGCTCTTTTTCCACTTTAAAAAATTGAGTATTATTTTTATCCTGCATATTCTCACGCCCTTATTTTCTGCTCTTTCGTTCTAATCTGATATCTTCTTTCTATTCTAATACAAATGTTCGGAAAATTCAATCTATTTTTCTTCTAAAACATCTTCCATCTGCAAAACATGTTCTTTGAGTCTGGAAATGATCCTGCCTCGCACCAATTTATTTTCTAAATTCTTGCCCAAACTTGCACAAGCGGGTACCGCTGCCTTTACATATTCTTTCGTGTGTCCAATAAAATATTCTGTGCCTCCAAAGGAAACTTTCTCTTCGAGCAGCACTTCCGCCTCTCTTCCGATATGCCAATTCAAAAACTCTTCGTTCATAGGCGCCAAGTCAGAAAATAACTTATCGCTGCGATCATTTTTCACTTCCTCCGGCACTTGGCACTCCATCTGTGCCGCCTTGGTTCCTTTGCGCACAGAGTACTTGAAAATATGTATCTCAAAAAAACCGATACGCCTTAGAAACTGCCTTGTAGTTTCAAATTCTTCCTCTGTCTCTCCAGGAAAACCTACAATCACGTCTGTGGTAATTGCAGGGTGGTCAAAGTATTTGCGCAAAATCTCACAGCCCTTTTGATAATCCTCACAAGTATATTTGCGGTTCATCCGCCGCAAGGTAGCGTCGCATCCGCTCTGTAAGGACAAATGGAAATGAGGACAGATTTTGGGAAGCTTCGACAATTGACCCGCAAATTTTTCTGTGACAATCTTAGGCTCCAGGGAGCCAAGACGAATGCGGTCGATTCCAGGCGCCTCGTGAACGCTTTGTATCAGCGAGAGCAAATCCGTACCCAGATCCATGCCGTAAGAACTTAAATGAATTCCGGTAAGCACGACTTCCCGGTATCCATTTGCGGCAAGCATTTCCACCTCCTGCAAGACGTCTTCAAGTTCGCGGCTTCTCACCCTGCCTCTGGCATAAGGAATGATGCAATAGCTGCAGAACTGATTGCATCCGTCCTGCACCTTGATAAACGCCCTGGTGCGCGCCGCCGTCTGGCTTGCCCGCAGTGATTCATAAACAGAATCCTGTGCAAGATCTTCAACAGCCGTAATACCCTTAGCGCCATCTTTTTGTCCTGATGCGCATTCTTTGGCAGCAAAATATTGTTCCAGCAGCTTCGGTAACTGATGTTTTTTATTATTTCCAATCAAAATGTCAATCGCCTGATCCGCCCTTGCCTGTTCCTTTGCCGTCTGCACATAACATCCTGCCGCCACTACCACGCTGTCTGGATTTCTCTTTTTTGCCCGGTGCAGCATTTGACGTGATTTGCGGTCTGCGATATTGGTAACAGAACAGGTATTGACCACGTAGACGTCCGCAACCTCTTCAAAAGGCACGATTTGATAGCCAGCCTGTTCTAAAAGCTGCTGCATGCCTTCTGTTTCATACACGTTTACTTTGCACCCCAGATTGTGTAATGCTGCTTTTTTCATTGTAACGCTCCATTCTCTCAGCGGCAATATCAACAAAAACATTGCGCATATTTTTCCTTAAATTGGTTATGGCACCATTGACTTTTAGCAGAAAAGACGGTACTATTAAAGAAACTATTTTCTTACACTATATAATAAGGAGGTTTTTCATGTTAACCGTACAGATTTCATTAAATTCTATTGATAAGGTAAAGTCTTTCGTAAATGCCATCACACAGTTTGATTTTGATTTTGACTTGATTTCCGGAAGATATGTCATTGACGCCAAATCGATTATGGGAATTTTCAGCCTTGACTTGTCCAAGCCCATCGATCTCGCTATCCATGCGGAAGCGAATAAAGACGAAGTTTTGGAAGTGTTAAAGCCATACCTGGTTTAATCTAACCAGCAGTCCCGTACATCATCTCCCCCATGAAGCTTTCATGGGGGTTTTCTTTTTTACAAATCGAGCACGTCCGCCTGTACCACGATCGTCTCTGCTTCTCTCACCGCTTGCTCCACCATCTCATCGATCTGTTCCACGAGGCGGGTCTCAGAGCGGCGGATTGCTTTTAAGCTTGGCTTTGTCACAGGATGTTTTGCCACAAAAATGGTGCAACAGTCTTCGTAGGGCAGAATAGACGTCTCGTATGTGCCGATTTTTTCTGAAATCCCGATAATTTCCTGCTTGTCAAAACCTATCAAAGGACGATATACCGGCATGGCGCACACCTCGTCGGTCGCTGCCAAAGACTGCATGGTCTGGCTTGCCACTTGTCCAATGCTTTCCCCTGTAATCAGCCCTAGCGATCCTGTTTCCTGTGCAAAGCGCTCTGCAATCCGCATCATATAACGGCGCATAATGATTGTTAGCTCCTCATGCGGGCACTTCTCGTAAATATACATCTGAATATCTGTAAAATTCACGACTTTTAAATAAATGGGACCTGTATACTTTGCCACGATTCTTGCCAAGTCGACGACCTTTTGCTTGGCACGCTCGCTGGTATAGGGCGGCGCATGAAAGTAAACGGCGTCAATTTTTACCCCTCGCTTTGCGATCATATATCCTGCTACAGGACTGTCAATGCCTCCGGAAAGAAGCAACATTCCTTTGCCATTGGTTCCCACTGGCATTCCGCCTGGCCCTGGAATCACCTCCGAATATATATTGATTTGTCCTCGAATTTCAACATTTACCATGATATCCGGATCGTGCACATCCACTCTCATCTCTGGGAACGCAGTTAAAATCCGGTCTCCCAAAGCGGCATTGACTTCCATCGAACTCATGGGATAGCTTTTCTTTGCCCGCCGGGCGTTGACCTTGAAAGTTTTCTTCTTATCTGGATATCGCATTTCTAGATATTGCAACACATCTTCGGCAAGTTTCTCAAATCCTTCTTCCTTGGCAAGCACTACTGGGCAGATGCCCACAATTCCAAACACGCACCGCAGGCTTTCGATTGTCTCGTCATAGTCATAATCTGACAATGCCTCAATATAGATACGCCCCTGTTCCCTAGTAATCGAGAATTCCCCTTCCACAGGCTTGAGCGCATACTTGATCTGATGTACTAAAGCGTCCTCAAATAACCGTCTGTTTTTCCCCTTAATTCCGATCTCTCCGTATTTTATTAAAAATGCCTTAAACATAGGTTTTCCTTTCTATTGCCTTATGTATTTTCCAAGCATCGGCGCAAGCTCTCTAAGCTTTTTCATACAGTAATCCACTTCCTGCAATGTATTGTCCTCACAGAAACTTATGCGCACAGTAGAATCTAAATATTCCCTCTTTGCACCGATTGCCTGCAGCGTCGCACTGACTGCTGGCTTATTGGAAGAACATGCGCTTCCTGCCGATACATAAATCCCGCATTCCTCCAGGGCATGGAGCAGCACTTCGCTGCGAACGCCTTTGACGCTCAGGCTGATAATATGAGGCGCGCTGTCTCTGCCCGTCTTTCCATTGACATGCGCCCAGTCCTGATCTGCAATGCCCAAAAGAAAGGCTTCTTTCAAGCGGTACAAGTGCTCCTGCTTCCTCTCAAAATCCTCATAGGCCTCCCATGCCGCCTGTCCAAGTCCAGCAATTCCAGGCACATTTTCCGTCCCAGAACGCAAATTTTTCTGCTGTCCCCCTCCATAGAGAATCGGCTTGAGCTTGGTTTTATCCTTTACATACAAAAATCCGCTGCCTTTTGGCCCATGGATCTTATGACCGCTGACGGACATCAGGTCAAACCCCAATTTCTTGGGATGGATTATATATTTTCCATATGCCTGAATCGCATCCACATGAAACAACGCCTTTGGATTTTTGTCCTTGACAGTTTTTACGGCTTCAGCGATAGGTTCTACTGCCCCAATCTCGTTATTTACAAACATGACAGATACCAGGATCGTCTCCGGCGTCACCGCTTCTCTCAACTGGTCTAGCGACAAAATGCCATTTTGATCCACATCCAGCCAAGTCACAGAAAAACCCTGCTCCTCAAGAAATCTCATGGGCGCAGACACTGCCGGATGCTCTATTTTCGTGGTAATTAAATGCATCCCGCTGCGCTTATTTGCCATTGCCGCTCCTAAAATGGCAAGATTGTTGGATTCTGTCCCTCCTGAAGTAAAGACCAGCTCTGATTGACTGACTTTCAATGTCTTACAAATCCTTGTCCTGGCTTCCCGGATATAGTTTTCCCCTGTCAGCCCCTTTCCATGCAAAGAAGAAGGATTTCCATAATCCTCGGACAAGACGCGCATCATAAGCTCCTTTGCCCCATCCGAACAACGCGTGGTGGCTGAATTATCAAAATAAACTTCCATGACTCCTCCTGATTGTTACCATGCCTTTCTATTTCAGCTATTCTTCCAACGCGTAAATCAGCATCGAAAGCGCGCAAAGCCCTGCTGTCTCTGTCCGCAGAATGCGGTTGCCCAGAGAAATGATTTCCATCTCGTCTTTTACCTGATCAATCTCCGAAGAAGCAAAGCCTCCTTCTGGTCCAATGAAGATTCCAACCGTGCTGCCCTTTTTAATGTTGCCTAACACTTCTCTGGTGCGTGCCATGCCGCGCTGATTTTCATAAGGAAGCAGGCGCACTTCCAGATTCTTAGCATATTCTGCTGCCTTCTCAAAAGTCATAACTTGTCCCACTGAGGGGATTCTGCTGCGCTTAGACTGTTTGGCGGCGCTCTCTGCAATCGCCTGCCATCTTGCGCGCTTTGCCTCTGCCCGGGCACCTTGACCACGCAATTTTTCATAGCAACTGGAATGATCTCAGACACCCCAAGTTCCACTGCTTTCTGGATTACAAGTTCCATCTTGTCTCCCTTAGGCAATCCTTGAAACAAGGTAACCTTAAGCTCTGGCTCTGTTCCCTGGGCTTGCCCCAAAATGCTTAGAAAAATCTGCCCTTCTTTCATTTCTTGAATCTCGCAATACAAGTCCCTGCCCGCATTGTCGTTGATTCGAACCTGCTCCCCTCCCCGCATACGCAGGACATTTCTAATATGGTTGACATCGCTGCCCGAAATTATAACCTGATCACCCTGAATCTGCTCAGGTTCTACAAAAAATTGAAACATCTCTCTGCTCCTGTTCTATGTTCTGGCGCTAATGCTCACCCATTCGCCCTGACGGCAGACTTCCAAAATCTCAAATCCTGCTTCCAAAAGCGCCTGTCTTACAGATTGCTCTTTAAAATCAATGATCCCGCTGGTAATATAAATGCCGCCCTTTTTGAGACGCTTTGGAATCACCGGGGTCAAAGGAATGATAATGTCCGCCAGAATATTTGCCACAACGATATCATACGCCCCGCCTACCTGTTCCTGAAAGCTTGGATCATCAATCAAGTTTCCATGATAAAATGTGGCTCTTTCCATTGGCAGGCCATTGACTTTCCAATTCTCTTCTGCCGCCTCCTTGCACATCGGGTCAATATCCGTCCCTGTCACGCTGCCCGCACCCAGCTTTGCGCTGACCAAAGACAAAATACCGCTGCCACAGCCCACATCCAGCACACGGTCCTCTGGTTTTAAATATTTGCATAGCTGACGGATGCACAACTGTGTCGTCTCGTGCTTTCCTGTTCCAAAAGACGTCCCTGGATCAATCTCAATCACGCAGCGACAGTTTTCGATCTGGGGCATCTGCTCCCAAGTCGGCTTGATCAGGATATCTTCAATCACAAAGGATTTGAAATACTGTTTCCAGTTATTGATCCAGTCCTTGTCTTCGGTCTCTGTCTCAGAAATCTCCGCCGTTCCAATATCGACAAATGTTCTAAGACTGTCAAGCTCTTCTTTCACCTTGGCAAGAAGCATTTCCTGTTGCTGTTTTGCATCGAGATAAAAGCTGACAGACGCCTTTCCCTCATCTGGCGGTAATTGTGGCAGTATGTCAATATATAATTTCTCCTTATCCTCTGCTGACAAAGGCAGATTATCCTCAATCTGAACCCCGAAAATCCCCAGATCCGCCAACATGCTGCTGATAAAATCCTCGGCCTGGGTAGTGGTCAAAATGGTGTATTTCTTCCATTTCATAGGCTCCTCCAATCTGTGTCCCTGCTGGTCAAATGTTTTTTAAATCTTTTGCCAGCCGGGCGCTGAACCTGCCAGCCTGGTCTTTATCCATATGTCCTTCCCAGTCAGAAAATCCGTTCAGGCTGTAATCAAACCCTCTGATCTTGCGCTGCGGAAGGTTATAATTCCAAAGCGGCACTTTTTGTTCTTTCATATAAGAACTGAAATATGCGTCAATTTCCTGATAATTATCCTGATACTTTTCCAATGTTTCCTTAGGTACCGGAGTGATAATCGCTACCAAGGCTATGCCTTTATCACGGCAAAACTTTGCGATTTTTTCAAAATACCGGAAAGACTCCTCGTTCTTGTCTTTTTCTTCCCACAACGTCAGTTCCTGTCTCTTCTCTGTGCCAGGCGACGGAGGGGCATTTACAAATCCATCGGTAAAATCCCATCCAATCTCCTCGGGATTTGGAATACGATATTCCTTATAATCCTCGGTCTGTTTTGTTGAAATATTCTTTTTGACATTCTTAAATTGTCCTCTGTAGTAAAACCATGGAAAAAACGATGCGCGAAAGTCCATCTCAAGCATTTTACTTGCAAAATATTCCAGTTTTGCCGCCGACCAGGGCATCTCATAATACAGCCTGTTAAAATCCCCTCTCGGTCCCTGCTTTGTGCACCAATAACCTGGATCGAGTTCATATATTACTGTCTTGGGAATCCCCTTTTCACAAACTTTTTTCAGTAAAAAATAAGCGTCCTCAGGAAATTCCCCGCCCAGACAAAGATTAATGCTTTTCTGCCCTGTCTTCTCCTCCACCACTTTGGGATTAATCCCATTTAATCCATGAGAAGTGCCTAGGAACACCGTATCATATTGCTCCGTAGTAATCCGATGCATCATCAGCCTCACGTAGCTATAGGGAATCAGCGCATAATTCATCGTCGCATTTACTGCCGCCAGCGCTGCCAAGAGAAACACGACCAGAAGTATGGCTTTCTTAAAATTGTGCATAAATAAAACCTCCTGCCTCGCCGGAAGGCTGTCCCAGAGCCGGAAGCACCAGAAATAATGCTGCAAAAAGAACGCATTTCACCAACCAGTGCCGCCTTCCATAAAAACTTTCCAAATCTCTGCCCTGTTCCTGCAGCAGGCTTACCACAAATACGATCAAGCAACCTGCCAAAATCACAAACAGAATGATGGGCGTATACGCCGTACCGCTCGCCTCCCCGCTCTCAATCGTCAAAAGCTCCGACAGCCGAAACCGGGTCAGCGAATATTTCATCATTTGAAACGCCGCTTGCACGCTGTTTGCACGGTCAAAAAACCAACTGATATTCACAAGCAGGAACGTACGCAAAATTTGAAAAAAGCGAAATCCCAGACTGTCGTCTGAAATATGAAGCGCCTGTTTCCAGTTCCGGTACTTAGGCGCCATCAATCCGCTGAATGCAATGATCACGCCGTTATACAGTCCATATACAATAAACTTCCAGGCGGCTCCATGCCAGACGCCCACTACCAAAAATACGATAATGTTCGCCAGGCAGATGGGAAGAAGCCTCCCTGTCTGTTTGCCAAAAACCTTCTTGGCAAATTTAGAAAAATGCTTCATCCATCGAGACAGAGACACCGGGTAAAATATATAATCTTTCATCCAGGTTCCCAAAGTGATATGCCAGCGATGCCAAAATTCTGTAATGGAGGCCGACTTATAAGGAGAATTAAAGTTCAGATTGAAATGAAATCCCAGCAATAAGGCAATGCCGATAGCCATGTCACTATATCCTGAGAAGTCACAATAGATTTGTAAGGCATATCCATACACTCCCATAAGGTTCTCAACGCCCGAGTAGAGCGTCGGATTATCGAAAATACGTTCTACAAAGTTGACACTGATATAATCGGAGATGATTGCTTTCTTAAACAAACCCGAGAAAATCAGGAAGATTCCCCGTCCGAACATTTCCTGCGACACAAAGAGGGGTTTCCGGATTTGGGGAATAAAATCGCGGGCACGAACGATAGGTCCTGCTACCAATTGCGGGAAGAAAGACACATAGAAGGCATAGTCCAACAGACTTGTCAATGGTTTTATATCTTTCCGATAAACGTCGATCGTATAACTCAACGACTGGAAAGTAAAGAATGAGATCCCTACAGGCAGGAATATATCAAGTG
>OFFV01000771.1_pt1 | contig 22066 bp, 30 predicted proteins | sample 1521461 | NCBI WGS metagenome assembly OFFV01 (sample SAMEA3504120, study PRJEB24116) | mouse gut metagenome | biome: mouse gut; feature: mouse-associated habitat; material: faeces | place: Denmark | collected 2011 | reverse complement strand
CTTTTTAATTTTTAAAATTTTTTAAAAAATCTATAAAAGCCTTTGAAAAACCATTCCTTTAGGTTATAATATATCCAGCGTATTGCGCTTTTTACTGAAATTGGCCGACGGACTGCCCGGCAGAAGGCCGTAATGATGGTTTATTTTGACAGTAATTGGAAATTATTATAGAGAGATCACGGGAAAGGGGATCAAAGGGAATGCAGTATACAGATATCGGAATTGATTTGGGAACAGCCAGCATACTGGTCTACATCAGGGGCAAGGGCGTCGTACTGAAAGAGCCTTCTGTTGTAGCTTTTGATAGAGATACGAACAAGATCAAGGCGATCGGCGAGGACGCGAGGCTGATGCTGGGCAGGACCCCGGGCAATATCGTGGCGGTAAGGCCGCTGCGGCAGGGTGTTATCTCGGACTATCAGGTAACAGAGAAGATGATGAAATATTTTATCCAGAAGGCTCTGGGTAAGAAGACATTCCGGAAACCCCGCATTGCGGTCTGTGTGCCAAGCGGTGTTACGGAAGTAGAGAAGAAGGCGGTTGAGGATGCCACCTATCAGGCGGGCGCCAGAGAGGTGTCCATCATAGAGGAGCCCATTGCGGCGGCGATTGGTGCGGGGATTGATATTTCCAAGCCCTGCGGCAATATGATCGTGGATATCGGCGGCGGTACTTCCGATATCGCGGTAATCTCACTGGGCGGTACGGTTGTCAGCGCTTCTATTAAGATCGCGGGAGACGATTTCGATGAGGCGATCGTGCGTTACATGCGTAAGAAACATAATCTGCTGATCGGTGAACGGACGGCAGAGGATTTGAAGATAAAGATCGGTTCCGCCTACAAGCGGCCGGAAGTAGACTATATGGATGTAAGAGGGCGTAATCTGGTGACGGGTCTGCCGCGCACCGTGAAGGTGTCCTCGGAGGAGACGGAAGAGGCACTGCACGAGACGACGGTGCAGATCGTGGAGACGATCCACAGTGTTCTGGAGAAGACGCCGCCGGAGCTGGCTGCGGATATTGCGGACAGAGGGATTGTGCTCACAGGAGGCGGCAGCCTGCTGCGCGGCCTGGAGGATCTGATCGCGCATCATACGGGCATCAACACGATGACGGCGGAGGATCCGATGACGGCAGTCGCTGTCGGCACAGGCAAATATGTGGAATTCCTCGCAGGATACCGCGAGGATTGATATGGAATCGGATGAATCCTGATCAGAATGATCGTTACAGATAAAATTTAAAGTCAGACAGCATTGTCCGGCGGCGCCTGTTTTGGCAGGAGCGCACGGCGGAGAATGGTGAACAGGACAGGAAAGAGAGGCAGAAGCGCTATGCTGAAAGGATTGTATACGGCGTACACGGGGATGATCAATGAACAGCACCGGATGGATGTCATGACCAACAACCTGGCCAACGCCGATACCAACGGCTTCAAGAAAGAGGGGGCCACCAGCCAGGCATTTGATACGGTGCTGGCTTACAAGATCAAGGATCTGTCGGAACCGGGGAATCTGCCGAGGAACCTTTCTACCGCCAGGACATATTATGAAGAGTTGACGGACGCTCCGGAGAAATGGTCGTCACGGACGGGCATGAACCTGGGTGTGAAGGTGGGAGAGGACTACACGGATTATGCCGAAGGGCCGATCAAGGTGACAGATAATGTCCTTGACTTCGCGCTGGATGGCCCGGGCTTTTTCCTTGTGGAATACACGAACAAGGCAGATGTATCTTCCGTGAAGTACACACGGGACGGTAATTTTACCATGAATACCCAGGGGTATCTCGTGACGCAGGACGGAGATTTTGTTCTGGATGAGAACCGCCGCCGTATTAGGCTGGATCCCAATGACAAGCAGATCAGCACCAATACCAACGGTGAGATCTACCAGAACGGGGCGCCGGTAGCGACGATCGGGGTGGTAGACTTCGAGGATTATGATAATCTGCAGCACTTCGGGGAGAATTTCTTCCAGATCGTAGACAGTGACGCAGTCAAAAGTGCGAGAACGGCTTATTCCAGAGCGAGAACCAACACCGCCACAGCAGAGAGAGCGTTGAATATCGCGCGTGCCGGCGGCTCGGACAATGTGGAAGAGCTGGAAGCTGCGGTGCGTACAGCGCAGCAGCAGGAAGAAGCGGCGCAGCAGGCGCTGGAAGCGGCTCTCGATGAGGATGCGACGGCTAACCGGAGACTGGAACAGGAAGTGGAAGGCACTGTGATCAGAGCCGGGGCACTGGAGAAGTCCAATATTTCCATCGTCACCGAGATGGTGAACATGATCGCGATCCAGAGACAGTATGAGAGTAATCAGAAGGTGATCACAACCTTTGATGAATCTCTTGACATAGCAGTGAATCAATTAGGCAGATTATAGGAGGCGTTTAATTATGGTTAGAAGTTTGTGGTCGGCAGCGACCGGTATGAATGCACAGCAGACGAATGTAGATACGATCGCCAATAATCTGGCGAATGTCAATTCCGCCGGATATAAGGGACAGGTGGCACAGTTTAAATCACTTCTGTACCAGAATCTGCGTTCCGTTACCACGACGGCGAACGGGGATCCCAAGCCCACCACCTCACAGGTCGGACTGGGTGTGCGGCTTTCGTCGATCAATTCCATTTTCACACAGGGAAGCCTGCTGGATTCCCAGAGCGATACCGCGTTTGCCATCGAGGGAGACGGTTTCTTTGCGGTACGTGGAGATGACGGCACTACATACTATACAAGAAACGGTGATTTCACATGGGCGCTGGGCGGTAACGGCGGCATGATGCTGACGAATTCCGACGGTCTTCCGGTCATGGATTCCAGAGGACGTGCGATTTCCCTGCCCAGAACCTATATTGCCAGCAATCTTTCCATGACAGAAGACGGACAGATCTGCTATCCTGACGACCAGAACAATCCGCAGCCGATCGGTGTCCAGATCGGAACCTTCCAGTTCAGCAATCCGGGCGGACTGAGCAGGATCGGAAGCACCCTTTTTGCAGCGACGGATGCCAGCGGACGTGCGATCAATGAAGATACCAACGCGAACGTGCGCAAGAGCAGGATAATACAGGGATATCTGGAAGGCTCCAATGTACAGGTAGCCAATGAGATGGTCAATCTGATCGTAGCGCAGCGTGCCTATGAGATGAACTCCAAGGCGATCACCACATCCGACTCCATGATGGAAGTGGCGAATAATCTGAAGCGTTAATCTGGTCTGAGAGAAAGGAACTAAAATCAATATGGCTATGGATCTAACCGGTCTGGGCATGTATACGGATTACATGACGGACGTTAACAGAGTCAATACGGAGAATCTGCAGAAGAAGCTGGAGAACACGGCGCAGACCGAGGAGAAGGAAGATGCAGCCCTTTTTGACGCCTGTAAGCAGTTTGAGGCTTATCTTTGGGAGCAGATCTATAAAGAGATGGAGAAGGCCGCCAAGGCATTCAGTGATGATGAAGAAGGCGATGCCTACGCCGCCAATATGACAGATTATTTTAAGGAATCTGTCATTCAGCAGGTATCTGCCCAGACGGCGGATGAACGGTCTAATTCTCTGGCGCAGCTGTTATATGAACAGGCCAAGCGCAATTATGATATTTAGGAAACAGGGAGTAAGTAAAGGAAGCATGATAGTAAGACGGGCTGCCGGCAGGCAGCCCTTTGCTGATTTTAACGAAGGAAGTATTGCAGATCGATGGATACGGTCAAAGGCTTTATTGAACATATCATATTCCGTAATGCGGAGAACGGTTATACGGTATTAAACCTGGTCGACGGCGAAGATGAGATCACCTGCGTCGGTATCTTTCAGACGGCGGATCAGGGTGAGACGATAGAGGCACAGGGAGAGTATATCACCCATGCTGTGTACGGCGAACAGTTCAAGATAGAACGATATAAGATCGTGCCGCCGGATGATGCGGCGGGCATAGAGCGTTATCTGGGATCCGGGGCGGTGAAGGGTGTAGGTGCGGCACTGGCTGCAAGGATCGTGAAGAAATTCGGGGCGGATACCTACCGCATCATTGAGGAGGAGCCGGAGCGGCTGGCGGAGATCAAGGGGATCAGTGACCGCAAGGCGCGGGAGATCGCGGCGGCGCTTTATGAGAAGCGGGATGCCAGAGCGGCCATGTCTTTTCTGCAGAAATACGGGATTTCCAACACCCTTGCTTTCCGCATCTATGAGGCTTACGGGGCCAGGGTATACGGCATTCTCAAGGAGAACCCTTACCAGCTTGCGGAGGACGTTCACGGGATCGGGTTTAAGATCGCGGACGAGATCGCGGCGAAGATCGGTATTCACACGGACTCGGATTTCCGGATCAGGAGCGGGCTGCTCTATACGCTTATGCTGGCGGCTGCGGAGGGGCACTGTTATCTGCCGCAGAGCATTCTGCTGAAGAAGGCGGGGGAACTGCTGGGACTGGAGCCGGCGGTTATGGAGCCTCAGCTGGGCAATCTTGCCATGGATAAGAAACTGGTCATGAAGATGCCCGCGCCGGAGGAGGAAGAGTGCAGAGTCTATGCATCCACCTATTACTATGCGGAACTGAACTGTGCCAGGATGCTGCATGATCTGAACGTCAGGGCGGAGGAGGAACAGTTTCTGCCGGCACAGGAGCAGGAGATCGGGAAGAAGATCGACCGACTGGCGCGGGAACTGGAGATCGAGCTGGATGCGCTGCAGAAAAAGTCCGTGCTGGAGAGTGTGAGAAACGGCATCTTTATCCTTTCGGGCGGGCCGGGGACAGGCAAGACGACGACCATCAATGTGATCATACGGTATTTTCTGGCGGAAGGGATGGATATCTATCTGGCGGCGCCCACCGGGCGGGCGGCGAAGCGCATGACTGAGGCCACGGGGTACGAATCGCGGACGATCCACCGGATGCTGGAACTGAGCGGGGAAGTTTCCGGTGAGAGCCGGGCGGCCCGGTTTGAGCGCAATGAGGGCAACCCTTTGGAGGCGGACGTCATCATCGTGGATGAGATGTCGATGGTGGACATTTTTCTCTTCCAAGCCCTTCTCAAGGCGGTGATGGTGGGCACCAGGCTTATCATGGTGGGGGATGTGAACCAGCTCCCTTCGGTGGGGCCGGGACAGGTGCTGCAGGATATCATGAACAGCGGCAGATTTCCGATGGTGGTGCTGGAGAAGATCTTCCGGCAGGCCGGGGAGAGTGATATCGTCTGGAACGCACACCGCATCCATGCGGGCCAAGAGCTGGCACTGGATAACAAGAGCCGGGATTTCTTTTTTCTGGAGAGAAATGACACCAATGTTATCTATAAGCATATGATACAGTTGATTACCGAAAAGCTGCCCTCCTATGTTGATGCGCAGCCTTACGATATACAGGTGCTGACGCCGATGCGCAAGGGGAAGCTGGGGGTGGAGACTCTGAACGGCATTCTGCAGAGATATCTGAATCCGGCTTCCGCGGAAAAAAAGGAGTATACCTCGGGGGAGACGCTTTTTCGGGAAAATGACAAGGTCATGCAGATCAAGAACAATTATCAGCTGGAGTGGGAGATCGTCAGCAGGTACGGCATACCCGTCGACAAGGGCACGGGTATTTTTAACGGCGATATCGGCATCATCCGGCAGATCAATGACTATGCGCATGAAGTGGTGGTGGAATTCGACGAGCACAGGAGAGTCACCTATGCCTATGCACAGCTGGACGAGATTGAGCTGGCCTACGCGGTGACGATCCACAAGTCCCAGGGCAGCGAATATCCGGCGGTGATCATGCCGCTTCTGACGGGTCCGAAGATGCTTTTTAACAGGAACCTTCTCTATACGGGGGTGACGCGGGCGAAGAACTGCGTGACGATCCTCGGCAGCCGGCGCACGGTACAGGAGATGGTGGACAACAATTACCAGAACAGACGGTATACCGGTCTGGCGGAACGGATCAGGGAACTGATCCCCACATGATCTTCCCGTGCGGTCTCTGCGGCAGGAGCAGAAGACGGGGAAGAATGACGAAAGAGGTACAATAACCGATGAATATTACATTTCTGAGGACACTGACGGATATCTTCTATCCGCGCAGGTGTCCTGTCTGTGACAGGGCGGTCAGGCCCTTCGGAAGTCTCGTCTGTGAGACTTGTCAATCTGAATTTGTCCGCATCAGGCAGCCTTATTGTCTGAAATGCGGAAAAGAACTTTCCGCGGAGACGGAAGAATACTGCAGCGACTGTATGCGCCGCAGGCATCTGTTTGACAGCGGCCGGGCGCTTTTTGCCTATAAAAGCGTGTCGGATTCCATCTACCGCTTTAAATATAAGGGACGTCAGGAGTATGGGGCCTTTTATGCCGCATGCATGGCGGCGGATCTGGGAGAATGGATTGCGCGGCGCAGGCCGGACGCACTCATTCCCGTGCCGGTTCACGCGGCGAAGAAGCGGGCAAGAGGCTATGACCAGGCGCAGGTGCTGGCCCTTGAACTTGGCCGCCGTATACACGTTCCGGTGGAGACGGAACTGGTGAAAAGAGTGCGCAGGACGGCGCCCATGAAAGATTTACCATTGGCTGAGAGACAAAATAATTTGAAAAGGGCTTTCAAAATCTGCCGTAATGATGTAAAATTAGATACGGTTATAATTATCGATGATATCTATACGACGGGAAGCACAATAGATGCAATGAGTTATGAACTGCGCAGGGCAGGGGTGAAGCGCATTTATTTTGTAACGCTTGCGATCGGAAGAGGATTATGACGCGGATATTGCAATAACAGATACAGGAGGACGATACCATGAATGCAAGAAACTGCAGAAAATGCGGAAAACTTTTTAACTATGTCTCCGGACCGCCAATCTGTATGGCGTGCAGGGAGGCCCTGGAAGAGAAGTTTCAGGAAGTGAAGAAATATATTGAGGATCACAGGACGGCGACGATCCCGCAGGTTTCAGAAGAGTGTGACGTATCTACCAATCAGATCCAGCAGTGGCTTCGGGAAGAGCGTCTGCAGCTTGGCGAGGGCTCCGGCATCACCCTGTTTTGTGAGAAGTGCAATGCAGCTATCATGACCGGCCGTTTTTGTGAGAAATGCAAGAACAGCATGGCGAACCAGCTGAACAGCAGCATCCAGAAGAAAGAAGCGCCCAAGCCCCAGCCGAAGAAGGATTCGCGCGATAATCCGAAGATGCGTTTCCTCGGTTAGGAGACTTGTATGCTAAATGAAGAGAGGATAATCCTAATGACGAAGATGGCGTCCTACGAGGCCAATGAAGGCAGACGCAATGTTGCCATAGGACGCTACTTTCGCAGTGATTATATAGGATGGCATGTGTTGAAGTCCATTATAAGTGCAACGATTGCATTTGTAGTGGTCTTTGGCATGTACATTTATTATGACTTTGAAGTGTTCATGCTGGATATCTATAAGATGGATGTACTGGCATTCGTGAAGCGTATTCTGTCCATGTATCTGTGGACGACAGGCATTTATGCCGTAATTGCCTTCGTGGTTTATGCAGTGCGCTATTCAAGGGCGATGAGGAGCCTGAAGCTCTATCATATGAACCTGCGCAGACTGATGAATATGTACAAATCATAGGAGACGCTGCTTCCTGTGAGAATCACCAAAATATACGGACAGCGAAAGGATAAAAGATGACCGGCTTACTTGTTGCAAAGCAGATCTTAGTGACTCTGTATAGTAAATATGAAGTGTATATTACACCGATCCTGAAATTTATACTGGCATTAATCACGCTGCTGATGATCAACTCCCGTCTGGGATATATGGACAGCATTGATAAGATGACAGTGGTTTTGATCGTGGCATTGATGTGTTCCTTTATGCCGATGAATTTCATCGTAGTCATGGCGGCGTTGTTTGTCATGCTTCATCTGTATGCCTTTAATCTGGAGTGCACCATCGTATTGGGAGCGGGATTTCTGCTTATGTTTCTGCTTTATCTGCGGTTTTCGCCGAAAGATACCCTGGTTGTCCTGCTGATGCCGATCTGCTTTATACTTAAGATACCATATGTGATCCCTCTGGCTATGGGACTGATCGGGTCTCCGGTTTCTGCCGTGTCCATCGCCTGCGGCACGATCGCATATTATATGCTGCATTTCGTGACGGAGAATATGACGGCGATACTGGCTATGGACGGGGAAGAGATGACGGTCAAGTTCAAATTCGTGGTGGACGGCATCTTACATAACCGTGATATGGTCATTACCATTGCTGCTTTTGCGGTTACGGTGGTGCTGGTGTATCTGATCAGAAGACTGAGCATTGATTATGCCTGGACGATCGCCATGGCGGCAGGCGCAGTTGTGAATATCACGGTGCTGTTAGTCGGGGATCTGATGTTTGATACGAATGTGGCGCTGTTGGAGGTGGTTCTTGGCAATATTCTGTCGCTGCTGTTGGCGGTCGTACTGCAGTTCTTCGTGTTCAACGTGGATTACAGCAGGACCGAGAAGGTACAATTTGAGGATGACGAATATTATTATTATGTGAAAGCCGTTCCGAAGATTTCGGTGGCCAGGCCGGAGAAGCAGGTCAAGCAGATCAACAGCCAGAAGGGCAGGTCGGTATCGCGGAGCAGGTCTGCACATTGATTGAATTTAAGGAATAAAGGTGGTGTGAGAGTATGCAACAACTGAATACACTGATCGAAACTTACCTGAAAAAGATGCATATGCCCACTACTATACATGCAACTGACGTTGTGGAGATCATCATTCTGACGTTTCTTTGCTATTATATACTGGCGTGGATCAAGAACACGAAAGCGTGGGCGCTGCTCAAGGGCGTTATCGTGATCGCGATTTTTATCATGCTGGCGGCGTTTTTCCAGATGAATACGATCGTATGGATTGTGACCAATGTGTTTGGCATCGCGGCAACCGCCATCGTGGTGGTACTGCAGCCGGAGCTGCGTAAGGCACTGGAAGAACTGGGGCAGAAGAATTTCTTTTCCACACTGGTCTCTTTTGATTCTGCCAAGGCGGAGGGCGGACTTTTTTCCGACAGGACGATCAATGAGATCGTGAAGGCGTGTGTCGAGATGGGTAAAGTGAAGACGGGGGCGCTGATCGTCATCGAGCAGCACCAGTCGTTGAAGGAGTTCGAAAGGACAGGAATTGATGTGGATGGTATCGTGTCCAGTCAGCTGCTGATCAATATATTCGAGCACAATACACCGCTGCATGACGGCGCCGTGATCGTAAGGGGCAACCGTGTGATCTCCGCGACCTGCTATCTGCCGCTGTCGGATAATATGGCGCTGAGTAAAGATCTGGGAACAAGGCACAGGGCCGGCGTGGGTATTTCCGAGGTGACGGATTCCCTGACGGTGATCGTGTCCGAGGAGACCGGTAAGATCAGCGTGGCCTACAACGGAGGGCTGGAGCGGGCGCTGGATGCCGACAGACTGAAAGCAAGACTGACAGAGATCCAGGATAAGCCGGTGGAGGAGAAGAAACGGAAGCTGTGGAAAGGAAGGACCAGAAATGAAGCATAAGATCACCAAAAACTGGGGGCTGAAGCTGGTATCTTTTCTGTTTGCAGCCGTGCTCTGGCTTATTGTGACGAATATCAATGACCCGAGCAGTCCCTACAAAGAATCGAATATACCGGTGGTGCTCAAGAATACGGATCTGATCACAAACAACGGACAGATTTACGAAGTGCTGGACGGCACGGATATGATCGACTCGGTCGTGATCTGGGCGCCCCGTTCCGTTGTTGACAAACTCAGCAGATCCGATATCGTAGCTGAGGCGGACGTGAGAGATCTGACCAGTTTGAACACGATCAACATCAAGCTGTCCACGAATAAGTATAATGACAAACTTGACAGCATCAAAGGCAGTATTGAAAATGTCAAGTTGAATATTGAGAATAAAGAGACAAGATCCTTCCCGATCAAGGCAAATCTGACGGGAGAAGTCCGGGACGGATATATGGTGGGCAATGTGAGTACGGAGCAGAATCTGATCAGGGTATCAGGGCCGGAATCGCTGATCTCACAAATCACCAGGGCGCAGGCTGAAGTTGACATATCCGGGTTTACGAGCAATATCGGAACGGATTCGGATATCCGCCTTTACAATGAGGCCGGGGTGGAGATCAAGGCCCAGAGTATTGAGAAGAGTATCACGAAAGTGCGTGTCAATGTAGAGATTCTGGAGAAGAAGACGGTACCGATAAGCTATAAGTTCAGCGGTATACCGGCGGAAGGTTACCGGGCTACCGGAGAGATCACAAGCGGCAGGAACAGTGTTGAGCTGGCCGGGAAGTCCGAGACTCTGCGGGGAATTTCTGTGATAGAGATTCCGGAAGGCGTTATTGATGTGAGCGGCGCTGTCGAGACGGTCGAGACGGTGATCGACCTGCGTGATTATCTGCCGGCCGGTGTCGTTCTGGCAGAGGAAGGATTCGACGGGAATATTTCTGTTTCTGTACAGATCGAGCAGCAGAGAAGGCAGACAGTTTCCGGTATGATGGAGAATATACAGTTTGTCGGGGTTCCGGAAGGGTATGAGGCAGTGATCAACGAACCGGAGGAACGTTACAGAGTGACGCTGGTCGGACTGGCCTCCGAGCTTGCAGAGATTGATGTGAATACACTGGAGGTTTACGTGGATGTGGCGGCGTGGATCGAGGCACAGGAGAACCCGGAGCCTGAGAGCGGGTATTTCAGAATGCCGCTGGCGGTAAGGCTTCCGGAAAGATCACAGGTGATATTGGAAGATGCCGATGTGAATGTTCATCTCAGGGAAGCAGAATAAAGGAATCAGCAAAGCAACAGGAAAGGAAGTATGATAATATGGGCAGATTATTTGGTACGGACGGCGTTAGAGGGATTGCGAATGAGGAGTTGACACCGCAGCTGGCGATGCAGCTTGGCCAGGCGGGGGCTTATGTACTCTCGAAGGAGAACGAACATAAACCAACGATTATGGTTGGCTGTGATACGAGAATTTCCGGTGATATGCTGGCGAATGCACTGATGGCCGGAGCCTGCTCGGTGGGTGCCAATGCCGTATATGTGGGGGTGGTTCCCACACCGGCGGTAGCATATCTCACAAGAAAATACAAGGTGGATGCGGGTGTCGTGATCTCTGCATCTCACAATTCCGTGGAATTTAACGGTATCAAATTCTTTGACGGCAACGGCTATAAACTGCCCGACTCTTTAGAGGACGAGATCGAGGAACTGATCAGGAACGGTATGCAGGGTGTTAAATTCCCGATCGGGGCCGGCGTGGGCAAGATCAAGTACCGCACCGACGCCAGAGAGGAATACATCAATCATGCGATGAAAGCCGTCAATGTGGATCTGCGCGGCATGAAGATTGTGCTGGACTGTGCGGAGGGAGCTGCCTACTATACTTCGGTGGAGACGATGAAAGAGCTTGGGGCAGAGGTAGTGGCAATCCACAACAATCCGGACGGTACGAATATCAATGCCAACTGCGGTTCCACCCATATGGAAGAGCTGCAGGCGCGGGTAGTGTTTGAGAAGGCCAATCTGGGGCTTGCTTTTGACGGTGACGCCGACAGGCTTCTGGCGGTGGATGAGCTGGGCAATATCGTTGACGGCGATCAGATCATGGCGCTGGTGGGGCTTCATATGAAGCAGAACGGCCAGCTGCACGGGGATACGATCGTGGCTACGGTCATGAGTAATCTCGGCTTCTTCCTGATGGGCGAGAGGAATGACATTAACATAGAGCAGACGAAGGTAGGCGACAGATATGTGCTGGAGCGCATGAAGGAGATCAAGGCGAGTCTGGGCGGTGAGCAGTCCGGCCATGTGATCTTCCTGGATGAGAATACGACCGGTGACGGGCTGTTGAGCGCCCTGCATCTTCTGCAGGTCATCGTGGAGACCGGCAAACCGCTCTCCGAGCTGAAGACGGTCATGGAAGTGATGCCGCAGGCGCTTGTCAATGCCAAGGTGCCAAACCATAAGAAAGAGAAATACATGGATTATCCGGAGATTGCCGATGCGATCGCAGAGCTGGATAAGAAGTTCGCCGGAGAGGGGCGTGTGCTGATCAGACCTTCCGGAACAGAGCCGCTTGTGAGAGTGATGATCGAGGGCAAAGACCAGAAGATGATCGACAGGGAGGCTAAGAAGCTGGCCGAACTTATACAGAATATTATGCTGTAACACTTGTTATTTCTGGTAAAAAATGATATAGTTATAAGTAGGTTGTGGTTTGGGGGTAAGCATCAACCGGAAGTGATTGGAGGATAAGGGTATGGTAAGCCAAAAGGTAGTCATCAAAAACCCGACAGGGCTACATCTGAGACCGGCAGGCATCCTATGCAAGGAAGCTATGCAGTTTAAATCATTGATAACTTTTACCTTTCGGGATAATACGGCGAATGCCAAAAGTGTGCTGAGCGTGCTTGGGGCATGTGTAAAGTGTGGCGATGAAGTCGAGTTTGTGTGTGATGGCGAGGATGAGGAAGAAGCGTTGAAGACGTTGATCAATGCGATCGAAAGTGGACTCGGTGAATAATGCTGTCTGTTTAGCCCGTTGTGTACAACGGGCTTTTCTTTGCGTTAAAACAAACTATGAAACAGAAAGTGGAGGACGAAAAGATGTTAAATTACAAGCACTATCGTAAGAATCCGGTAGTAGAGTATCCGGAAAGAAAATGGCCTGCGAACGAGATCGTGAAAGCGCCGGTCTGGTGCAGCGTGGATCTGCGTGACGGCAATCAGGCTCTGATCGATCCGATGGTGGTTTCCGAGAAGATCGAATTTTTTAACTATCTGATCAAACTTGGCTTTAAGGAGATCGAGGTCGGATTTCCGGCAGCCAGCCAGATTGAATTTGATTTTCTGCGCCAGCTGATCGACCGTAAGCTCATTCCGGATGATGTGGTCGTCCAGGTGCTGACACAGTGCCGCGAGGAGCTGGTAGCGCGTACCTTTGAGGCCATTGAAGGATGTAAGCAGGCGATCGTGCATATCTATAATTCCACCTCCACGCTGCAGCGCGACGTGGTCTTCCATATGGAACGGGAGGAGATCACCAGGATCGCGGTGGAAGGAACGAAGATGGTGAAGCGCCATGCCGCTGCCTTCCCCGGTAAGATCATACTGGAATACTCACCGGAGAGCTTTACCGGAACGGAGCTGGATTATGCGCTGGAGATCTGCACCGCTGTACAGGAAGAGTGGGGCCCTACGAGAGAGAATCCGATGATCATCAATCTGCCTTCCACGGTGGAGACGAATACGCCCAACGTGTACGCGGATCAGATTGAATGGATGAATACGCATTTTAAGAACCGGGAGAGCATCATCTTGAGCGTGCATCCCCACAACGACAGGGGAACCGGCGTTGCCAGTGCGGAGCTGGCGCTGCTGGCGGGAGCGCAGCGTGTGGAAGGCACACTGTTCGGCAACGGTGAGCGGACCGGTAACGTGGATATCATGAACATTGCCTACAACATGTTTTCCCAGGGAATCGATCCGGCGCTGGCCATCGAGCATGTAAATGAGAGCATCGAGATCTACGAGCGGTGCTGTAAGATGCAGATACATCCGAGACATCCTTATGCGGGCAAGCTGGTGTTCACGGCCTTCTCGGGCTCTCATCAGGATGCTATCAACAAGGGCGTACAGGCCATGAAGGAACGCGGCGGCGAGATATGGCAGGTGCCTTATCTGCCCATTGATCCGGCGGATATCGGCAGGGAGTACGAACCGATCGTGCGCATCAACTCGCAGTCCGGCAAAGGCGGGGTGGCCTTTATCATGGATACGTATTTCGGCTTCAAGCTGCCCAAGGGGATGCACAAGGAGTTTGCGACCGTGATCCAGCAGATCTCCGAGAAGCAGGGAGAGGTATCTCCTGATCAGATCATGGATAATTTCAGGGAGCAGTATCTTGATCAGAAGGAGCCGATCCATTTCCGCAGGCTGCGTGTGGATGACCTGAGCGAAGAGACGAAGTCACAGTTCGACACGAAGGTCACGGTGCTCTATACGGATGCCGGTGTGGAGAAACGCTTCGAGGCCGTTGGTAACGGGCCGATCGACGCGGCGAAACGGGGACTGCAGGAAGAGCTGGATCTTGACATCAAGATTCTCGACTACGAAGAACACGCACTGCAGAGCGGTTCCAATTCCCAGGCGGCGGCCTATATCCACCTGCTGGATGTGGAGAGCGGCAGAGTGACCTACGGTGTCGGCGTAAGCTCGAATATCACACGTGCCTCGGTGCGGGCGATATTTTCGGCGATCAACAGGATGGGACTGGGAGAGAAAAAGAAGCGATAGACCGGGGACAGGCGACAAATCATACGGGGCAGAGGAGGTATGGGTATGGGACAGATAGAGAAGCTGCAGGAATGGGTGAGAGAAAGTGATAATATCGTGTTCTTCGGGGGAGCGGGGGTTTCCACGGAGAGCGGGATTCCGGATTTCAGAAGTGTGGACGGGTTGTATCATCAGCAGTATGATTATCCGCCGGAGACGATTCTGAGCCACACGTTTTACAGGCAGAAGCCGGAAGAATTCTACCGGTTTTACAGGGCCAAAATGCTCTGTCTGGATGCGAAGCCGAACGCGGCCCACAGGAAGCTGGCGCAGTGGGAGCAGGAAGGGAAGCTGAAAGCAGTGGTGACGCAGAATATCGACGGACTGCACCAGGCGGCAGGCAGCAGGGTTGTGCTGGAGCTGCACGGTTCCGTTCTGCGCAACTACTGTGAACGGTGCGGCGCTTCCTACGATGCGGAATATATTCTGCAGTCGGAGGGCGTGCCGGCGTGTACCTGCGGCGGCAGTATCAAGCCGGATGTGGTATTGTATGAGGAAGGGCTGGATCAGAAGACGCTCTCGGATGCGGTGCATTATATCAGCGGGGCGGATGTGCTGATTGTGGGCGGAACATCGCTGGCGGTCTACCCGGCGGCGGGACTTCTGGATTACTACAGAGGAAAGAAGCTGGTGCTGGTCAACAAGACGCCCACGCCGAGGGATTCGATCGCGGATCTGATCGTGCAGGGAAGCATCGGGGAGATTTTTTCGCAGCTGGACTAAAGTCGATAAGGAGCGGGAGGCCAGGATGGATATTCAGGTTGGAGACGTTTTAAAACTTAAGAAGCAGCATCCCTGCGGTTCCAGGGAATGGGAGGTTCTGCGCATCGGTGCGGATTTTCGCCTGAAATGCAAAGGATGCGGGCACCAGATCATGATAGCCCGCCGCCAGGCCGAGAAGAATGTCAGGGAGATCATAAAGGCACATTGATCGCTAAGTTTTAAAATTAAATGCGAAAAGAGTTAAACAAACTCTATCGCATTTAATTTTTTTCTGAGAATATATGAAAAAAATGTAAAGTGCGTATGAGTTTTCGGAACTCATACGCATTATTTTTTTGCAGAAAGCGAGGGAAAGGGAATGGAAGCATACGGCTATAAGGTAACGGGGAGCGCGGCAGTATTAAAAGATATTGCGGAAATCGTAAAAAGCAAAAATATGTGGATCAACTGGGGAAAATTCAAAACCGGAGATATTTACTGGACGGGAAACGGGGACGGCTACACGGTCAATATAGACCATGAATTAAAAACGGTAGAACTGACAGAAAGATAAGGGGGCGAAGAAAGTGGCAAGAAGGTATAAAAGGCTTGTATTTGCGGACAGGCAACGGATCGAAGAAATGTTTAACAGCGGAATGAATGAAAAGGCGATTGCGGCAGAAGTCGGCGTTCATATCGCAACCATTTACAGAGAATTAGAGCGGGGAAAGACAATAGTTGCGGATAGTGTGAGATACAGCGCAGACACAGCACAGCGGGCGATCGGATAGGGGGACACAATGAGGATATATGACGAACTGACAAAAAGCCCCGAAACGCTGGGCGCATTTCTGAAAAGTCTTCCGGTTTTAGACGCGCCGTGGGACACAGCTTTTCAAAAGACATTCTGCGGGAAGTGCAAAGCGGAAAGTTGCGATAACTGCCACAACGAGAAATACCGGAACAATCCAGAATGGTGGCTGAAGCTGAAAGCGGAGGGGGCAGCAAATGAAAACGGTGGACTTTGAAAAAGTAAAAGCGGGGGATTTGGTAGAAGTACCGCGTACACAATTTGCACCAATGCGGCGAGGTTGGAATGGCTGGTTATTCAGTGAAGCGGTGGTTATTCAAAAAGGAATATCAGCAAAGAACAGAAGAAAAGTGATAAAGGTTGAAATGCGGACACCGAAAAGCAGCAATGACTACGGAACAATGGAAAAGACATTTTATGCGGAGTATGTATTTCAAACAAAGCACATAGAAACGGCAAGACGCTTCATGCAGGCAGATGGCGTAAACAGCAAAGAAGAATTTTATGAGTATATAAAGCAAGACGACGTTTGCGGCTGCGACTGGATCAAATTTCTTGTAGACAAAGGATTTTTATTTTAAGGCTGAAAAGAACCGAAACGGGGCAGCAGTCCCTGCCCTGCAAGGTCGGCAACCTTGCGGCTGATGAAGGCAAGCCAACAGCCGGAGTACAGGGCATTGTGGAAAAATGGCAGCGGACGCGCCATGCTAGAGAGCGCGCAGACAGTCAACAGGTTTTCAGTAGCTTTTTAATGTGAAAAGCCACAACACAATGCACACGCCGGAAAGCGGGGTGGCAGGGCATGAAAGCAAGATCGCCACCTAGATAGAGCATGAGGACACAGAAAAGGCAGAGAGGGAAACATAATGGAAAACAAAGCGAAGGACGCAATCGAATTATTGCATTTATTATGTGGAAATTCTGGCTGCGTTATATCTGATAGCGGCGGCAAGGATAGCAGCGTATTAAAGCATATTGCTATGTTAGCAAAAGAAAAATACAATATGCCTTTTTCGGTTCAGCATAACCACACGACGGTGGACGCACCGGAAACGGTTTATTTTATAAGACGTGAAAAGGAAAAGCACAGGGTAGCAGGCATAGAGTACAACATAATTTACCCAAGACGGACAATGTGGCAGCTAATAGTGGATCATGCTACACCGCCGACGCGGTTAATGCGGTACTGTTGCACTGATTTAAAAGAATATTCTGGACACGGCGAAAAGCTGATAACAGGAGTAAGAAAAGCAGAGAGCAAAAACAGAGAAGCGAATCAAAGTGTTGTGACATTTACAAAGCCCAGCGCGGACTTGAAAAGAAAAGCGGCAAACAATGAAAATCTGAAAAAAACGGATAAAGGCGGCGTGATAATTTTAAATTTAGACAATGCGGAAACGCGGCAGCTTGTAGAAAGTTGTTACCGGACAACAAAAACTTTAATAAATCCGCTGATTGACTGGGACGACGATTATTTGTGGTGGTATATCCGGCATGAAAAAATAGAATTAAACCCGTTGTATAAAGAAGGCTTCTGCCGCGTCGGGTGTATAGGCTGCCCTATGGCGGGAAAGAAACGCTGGGAAGAATTTGGCAGATACCCAAAGTATAAAGAAGCCTATATCAGAGCATTTGAAAAAATGTTGATAGAAAGGAAACGAAGAGGACTAAAGGTAATGGACGGGTGGCGAACAGGGCTAAAGGTTTTCAAATGGTGGATGGAAGATGATAGCTGCGACGGACAAATGAGAATGGACGAGTGGGGCAACATTTACGAGGAATATACCTAAAGAGGGCGCGGAAAGCATGAGGGTAAAAAGAAAAAAAGATCAAAAAGTTTATTCATATAGCGGCGATTTAGAACAGGAAGTCAAAAAAGCAAAATCGGAATACATGGAAAAGGAAACTTCGCAAGAAAGGGTATTCCTTTTATGGCAGTATCAGAGAGCGAAAAAAGCGTATGAGAAATACGAACAGCGGATCGCGGACTTAAAAGGTTTTATCGAACTTGCAGAAGCGGAACTGAAAAAACAGGAGAGTGGCGGCAATGCTTGAATATGGCTATTACAACATGGATTGTATGCAGGGAATGAAAGACTTCCCCGACGGCTATTTTGATCTTGCTGTTGTCGATCCCCCGTATGGGATAAAGGAAAACGGCAGAAAGAACGGTACACGGTCAAAACTGGCAACGTCGAAAGCATATACACCGTTTGCGGGCGGCGACGTAAAGCCACCGGACGAAGAATATTTTCGGGAACTATTCAGAGTAAGCAAAAACCAGATCATTTTCGGCGCAAACCATTTTATTTCAAAAATGCCGTATGACAGCCCGTGCTGGATAGTGTGGGACAAGAACAACGGAAACAATGATTTTGCAGACTGCGAACTGGCGTGGACTTCCTTTAAAACCGCAGTACGCAAATATAAATATACATGGCAGGGCATGATCCAAGAGAACATGAAAAACAAAGAGTACCGCATACACCCGACGCAAAAGCCCGTCGCCCTTTATGAATGGATTTTGACAACCTTTGCGGCAGCAGGCGACACGATTTTAGATACGCACGTCGGATCGGCTTCTTCTCTGATCGCCTGCCGGAATACAGGGCATAAATTTGTGGGCTTCGAGTTAAGCGAACACTATTTTAATTTATCACAGGAAAGATACAGGCAGGAAACGGCACAAATGCGGCTATCTGATTTTATGGGGGGGGGTAGCCACGAAATTACGGGCTTTTGTTAGATACATAGAGGGCGGCGCATGGAAGACGAATACAAAGAAATAGTTAGAAAATTCTATGAAATATACAGACCGTTGCAGAAAAAATACAATCTGCGCTATCACATGCACTTTAGCATATATGAGAGTGAAGACGATCTGATCGAGATATGGGAGTACAGCGGAGAAACGCGCGGGAAGTGCATTGTACGGGCGAAAGAAACGGAAGACATTGATTGCTATAAAAGAGCGATCGACGAACTGAAAAACTATAAACAGGAAAGAGAGGAAAAAGAGCATGGGAGAAGTGCAGCTATGGCAGGCTGACGGGCTGGGGACGGATAAAGAGACGCTGGAAAAAGTGCTTCACATTTTCAGAAGCGACGGCGTACAGGGAATAGAGAGCCAGCAGGCGTTAAACAGGTATATTCAGAAATTAGATGATAACTGTATTCGGGAAATGGACTGGATAGACGCGGAAGCCACATTGCAAATGCTTGTAGATTGCTACGGGGTAACAGTAGCATTTCAAAAGTATGTGAAGGCAGAGGGATTTATAAAGCAGGAAAAAGTGGATAGTTTGGGCTGGATCAGTCCAGAAGCATACAGGGAAGTGGTCGGCAAGTATGAGGAACGCACGAAAAAGTTAGAGGAACAAAAAGACCGGATTTTGTCAGACTATACCCGCGCCGCACAAATGGCAGAGGACGCGGAAGAAAAGATATTCTCTTTACAGGACGAACTGGCGCACTGTAAAGCGGATTTATACGACTTTTACGCAAAGGCGGGCAAGCTGCCGGACTATGAAAGGAGATAAAGGAAAAATGAGCAGAAATAACACAATCGGGATCGTGGGGGAGATTACAGCCCCGCCGGAATTGATCGTGGACGCGGCAGACTGGGCGCGCAAGGTGTACGAAGTAGAACTGACGCGGACGCGCCCCAGCGGAACGGAAGACACCTATATTTTGCAGTATGACGGACGCGCCGCCGGATCAAAGGAAATGTTGGAGAGGATAACAGAGGGCGCGGAAATATTCTGCGGCGGGGAAATCCGGTCGGAGAACGTACACGATCCGAAACCGGAAGAAAACCGCGTGAAAGTGTTCATTTTCGCGGAAATGATCGCCGTGAACGATCCACCCGTAGAGGATCAAAACAAAGTGACAATCTGCGGGAATATCTGCAAGCCGCCCAGCGGACGGGAAACAAAAAGGCGCACACGAAAGGGACGGCGCGTAACAGTGACAAGGCTTGTGGTGGCGGTAAATACGCCCACGGGCGCGTATTATGTCCCGTGCGTATGCTGGAATGAGCAGGCAGAAAAAGCCGACGATCTGAAAGTCGGGGACTATGTGGAAATATACGGGCGTTTCCAGTCCCGCAATTTTAAAAAGCGCATACAGGGGCGCAAGCTGCCGTATTTAAGTACAAGCTATGAAGTAAGCGTTGTAAAACTGGAAGCAGAAAGCAAAGAGGAAAGGACGGGGGAGAAATGACGGGAAAATTAAAAGAGGTTTTCGGAATTTATATAAATGACAGGCGGCAGCAGGGCGAGAGCATGAGCGCGCAGGAATACCGTCGGATCATTGCGGTGGATTTTGACGGAACGCTTGCAGTAACAAAATTCCCCGAAATCATAAAGCCGATCCCGAAAATGATTAGACATTGCAGGCAGCTTCAGAGGGGCGGCGCAATCCTTATTCTGAATACTTGCCGGAAAGGAAAAGACCTGCAGGACGCGGTGGAGTGGTGCGCGGCGCACAGGCTTGTATTTGACTATGTAAACGAGAACACAGCGGAAAACATAGCAAATTACGGCGGCACGGACACGCGGAAAATATTCGCGCATGAGTACATAGACGACAAAGCCATAAATCCGGTACGCGAAGCAATGTGGGCGCGCCGCGTCCGGCAGCTTTACGCCCGGCGGATCATATCGGCGGTGGGGCTTGCTGCCGCAATAGAAGCGGCACTGGCAGTTATTAAATATTTCACATGAAAGGAGAAAAAACATGGCAAAACAAAGCAAGGCTGGGGCTTCTTCCGGCGCATGTCGTTTCTGCGGTCAAAGTGTGATTGTAGAGGACGGCGCGGAAATGACCGCCCCGCAGTTAGAGGAAGCGGCAACAATGTTGTGCGGCTGCGACGAAGCCATAAAGTATCAGCAGGAAAAGAACCGCCGGACGGTAGCAAAGCAGCGGATCAATGAACTTTTCGGCGAAGACGCTGGGGAGTACAAACAGCCGGAGACGGTACGGGAAATTATGCTGAACGCCGTGGACGCTATCTGCGACAAAAAAAGAAGGTCGCAACGGTAACGATCAGAACGGGGCTTCGTTGCCGGATCATGCAAATGGCAAAGGACAAAATAAAGGTCGTGCGGGAAATCAGCGATAATAACGAATTTGTGCAGTAGGTGGGATATGGCAGTAAAAAGATCATTTTCCCTTAAAAACAAAAGCCATTGTGTGTGTCTGAAATGCGGGGCGCAGATTTTACCGGACGATCTGAAAGACAACACGGTTTATAAATGCGTCCGGTGCGGGCAGAAAATGACCGTGGACAGGTACGACAGCCGCGCCGTTCTGACAGTGATTGAAAAGCCGGACTTGCGAAGGCGTATACCGCCGGAAATTATGAACGCCGCCCCGCAGCAGAAAGCGGAGATCATGCGGATATTGCAGGAAAACGACAGCTTGAAAGATCAGTTACATAAAGCAGACGGGAAAATAAAGGAACTTCGGAAAGAAGCGAGGGACTGGGAAAGGGCAGCGGACGGGCTGGATCGAGGAAATCAAAGAGAAAGAGGGCGCGGGCAATGTTTGAATTAAACAGGCTTTATAATGCTGACTGCATGGAAGCCATGAAAGAAATACCGGACAATTTTTTTGAATTAGCAATAACCGATCCGCCGTATGGGATCGGGGCTGACGGGCAAAGGCTGAATATCAACAAAAACCCGAAGCACAGCAGGAAAGAACACGCAAAGAAAGACTGGGACGGGGCGATCCCGTCCGCAGAGTATTTCCGAGAATTAGAGCGCGTTTCCGTCAATCAGATTATATGGGGCGGCAATTATTTTGTGGAACACTTGCAGATCGGCGCAAAGGGCTGGATCGTGTGGGACAAGGGACAACACGGGCTTTCTATGAGCGATTGCGAATTAGCATACAGCACATTTAAAAAGCCCACGCGGATCGTTGTCATAAACCGCGCGGAATTACAAAAAGATCACACTTTCCACCCGACGCAAAAACCAATTCGGTTATATGAATGGGTGATCGCGAATTATGCGGCAGCAGGCGACAAGATACTGGACACACACGCCGGATCGGGCGCGTGCCTGCGGGCAGCATACCGGACAGGGCATGATTTTTTAGGTTTTGAGATCGAAAAAGACTATTTCACGGAAGCAGACAAACGCCTGCGGGAAGAAATGGCACAAATGCGTTTTGATTTTCTTTTCGGGGGGGGGTATGCGGGGAAATAGAAAAAGGCGCAGC
>OFFV01000768.1_pt1 | contig 22106 bp, 19 predicted proteins | sample 1521461 | NCBI WGS metagenome assembly OFFV01 (sample SAMEA3504120, study PRJEB24116) | mouse gut metagenome | biome: mouse gut; feature: mouse-associated habitat; material: faeces | place: Denmark | collected 2011 | reverse complement strand
GAGGACAAGAACAGGAAAAAGAATTAGGCTTTAAAAATTGCCGTCCTGAATAACAGGACGGCAATTTAGCCCTTATGAATCGCTCTCCACAAGCGTGAAATAGGGAACCGCGTCAAATCCGGCTGCCCGAGCCACTTCCAGTTGTTCCTGATATGTGCTCTCGCGCACAAAGATGCCCTGTTCTGCGTTTCGCTTTGCGCTCTCAAATTGTTTCTGCCCATGGGTATAGATGGGGGTGGCCGCATCAAAACGCTCAGAATTTCTTAAAGTTTCCATATACATGGAAAGATTCTTCTCCATTTCAACCGGGTCGCCAAACAGGGAGTAATCCATGGCAACAAAAAATTCTCCATTACGGTCATGCTTATCAAAACGTCGAATATTATTGCTGGTATTGGTACCGGCAATAATGCTGCTGAGAATCTCAACCATCATAGCCAGTCCATATCCCTTATGTCCACCATAGTCCTCTCCTAAGCCGCCAAGCGGCAAAATCCCGCCAAATCGCTTACTGTTGATTCCTGCCCGTACCTCGGCCGGTTCAACTGTGGGCTTCCCCTCTGTATCCAGTCCACACCCAGGCAGCAGCTTCTTTCCGTCACGGGTATAAAGAGACAGCTTGCCGCCGGGAACAACTGTTGTACTCATATCCAGCAGGAAGGGATAAGGCTCCGCATACATGCCAAAGGCAATGGGATTGGAGCCCAGCAGCGGCTCTTTACTGCCAGTCGGAACCATCAATCCTTCTGTGTTCGTAACAGAAAAACCAATCAGGTGTTCCCGAATTGCCATAAGCGGATAATAGCCCGCAAAGCCATAGTGGTTGGAATTGCGCAGGCTTACGATCCCCACGCCGGACGTCTTTGCCTTTTTAATTGCCAGTTCCATACACCATACAGCCAATGCATGGCCCAGCCCTTCATGTCCATCTACCAAAGCGCTAACCGGAGTCTCCTGAATCATTTCCGGCTTTGCGGACGGGACCAGCTTTCCATCTAAAACAGCCTGGTGATAGTCCTTCATCCGCTCAATTCCGTGGGTCTGAATATCAAATAAATCCGAGGTAACAATTACTTCCGCCGCTTTCCGCGCCCACTCCGCGTCGGCGCCGCAGCTTGTGTAATACTTGGCTACATATTGTTTTACACCGTCCGCTTTAAAGCGCATACCCATATTCCAATTCCTCCAATCATACTTTTCCCTTACGAATTTCTTCAAACTCGTTCAAAAGTTTAAAAATACCAGGTTCATAAAAGCGTTCCGCAAGCCGCTTGGCCTGCTTAAACAAATCATCAGCCAAATCCTTGTCCTGCTTTCTTAATGCAATCATCCCCTGATACACCAGCATTTTGTCCATATTCTGGCGGACGCCAGTACGATGGCAGAGGTCTACCGCCTTATTCAAATACTCCTCAGCGGCCTCCAAATCCCCCAGTCTGTAAAATGCTTGTCCAACACCGCTGTACAGCCCACACATACCATTGATCAAATATTCACCCCTTCCCACTCTCATACCCTGAAGGTAATAGCGCACAGCAAGGTCATATTCCCCTTTGGCATAGCTGCAATGTCCCAGTATCTCATAGGTCGCGGCAACATCAATCGGAAAATAGCTTTTCCCCGCCTTGCACTTATTGTGCAGATCCAGCGCCTTCCAGAGCGCATCCACCCCTTCGTCATAGCGCCCTTCACTATAGTGATAGACGCCCCATAAGTGCATTGCGTAGCCTTCCTCGCCAAACTGTTCCTCTTGCAGCGCAACCTGCCTGTACCGCTCTATATACTCACGAATCATCTCATGATTGCCTATCTTTCCACTGCACAGCGCAGCCTGACTGCATATCCTCAGCACCATGAAAGACTCCCCCAGTGCCTGGGCTAATTCAAGACTGGTTCGAAGGCAGAGCAGTCCTTCCCGGTAGCTCCCCTCAAAAATTTCTTGCCGGCCCCACGCAAAAAGAAGCAGCATTCTTAGTTGTTTGGAATCCTCACTTTTCATTTCATCCAATGTGTGTTCCAATTTATTAAACATATCCCGGTTCAATTTGACCTTACGCTCCGCCATATCGGAAGGCAGTGCCCCATCCAGCCTTGGAAAGTCCTCATAATACAGCGAAGCCAAATCATCGCAGTAACGAATTTGGTACAGGCAGGCGCTGTAGGGATCACCGCTTTTTAGAAAATGGTCAATGATTTGAGGGTAGTTGGCCCGGTCATCGGTCTTTTCAAAGCGCTGGAGATAGTATTGAGCAATCCCCCTATTTTGCAGTTTTCGTTTGCTATGGGACATCTGCTCCTCTACATATCTGCCAATACAACCACTATGGAAGCGATAACATGTCTGTCCGCTTATCGTAATTTCATCAATTAACCTGCGTTTCATCAGGCTTTCAAGGCATGTGCACAGTTCACTCTCAGATTTCAGAAGACAAATCATCAGTTCTTCTACACTAGCTCCAGCGTCAAATAAGGAGAGCGTCTCCAGCAGCTCAGATTCCTCTTGCTCCAATTCAATCAACAGACTTTTTATCGTGTTGATTACCCGGATAGAGAGGGTCTCCTCTTTTTTATTCTTGATCTGATGGATTGCTTCCAGCAGGAAAAGTGGATTTCCTTCCGTCTGTTCAAATAACAGATCGCCCTTTTTGGTGTGGTCCGGCAGAAGTTCAGCTGAAATACGTTCAACCTCCTCCTTGGAAAAATTAGAAAGACGCAATTCAACCAGCAGTTCTTTTTCTAAAAGCGGTATCACAAGATCTGTGATCTCAAAGCTGTTCTCTTCCCGGCATGTGGCAAGCATAATGGCGTTTCTCCCGCCCAACTGGAACAGTATCGCCCCCAGCAGACGCTTGCTCCATACATCCATCCAGTGTATATCGTCCAAAATAAAAATCATTTTCTTATGACGGGTATTGTAAAGGAATACATTTAAGATGGCCTCCGTAATCAGGTCGAGCCGTCCCGTATCTATGCTTGAGGAAAAGTCGTGTTGGTTCACAGTTAGTTTAAGGTTTAAATCTTGAAGCATATCCCGCTGTGAGGACAGTAGCGATATTCGGCCGGCCTGCTCCAGCTGTAAAAGCTGAAACAGCATATCACGCCATGGCTGCAAATAAAAGTCCTTCTCTATGCGGGAACAGGTGTGCGAAAGCACTACGCACTGTTCATCAATCAATGTTCGCGCTTGCTTTATCAAAAATGTTTTTCCAGTGCCAATTTCCCCACATACCAATACCGACAACGCACTTCCGGTCTGGAACATACTAATTTGAGTAAACAATTCATAAATATAGCTCGCACGCTCAAAACAGTAATGCTGCGGCTCTCCGTTGTCTCCACTCAAGTTTTTCAGTTTTAAAATAAACTTATAGAGTGTGTCCGTTTCAGTGTCCGGCCTTGTGTTCAAATCAATTTCCAATATCCTGCACAAATCCTGGTAGTGCCTGATTGCTGTATTATAATCGCCCTTCTGCGCATATGCCCGCATCAAATAGCGGTAATTGTCCTCATTATAGGGGTCACTCTCCAGCAGGACCGCGCTGTATTCCAGAATATCACAGTGTTTATGTGCCTTCGGAACACTGTTCAACTGATTTTGAATGGATTTAAGGTACATATTTTTATAGAACGCGCGTGTTTCTTCCACCCATCTTTCAAACTCAATACATCTTTTTACAAAAAAATAACTTAAAAAATCTCCACTGTAACGACTTTGAATATTATCAGGTGTAAGCAGGTCAATATCCGTGGATACTGATTTTCCCAACCGTATAATCGTATTATTTGAAATTTCCAACGCTTCATTACCTAACAAATTTCTAATATGATACAGTGCGTCGCGCAGGTTCTTTTTTGCTGTTTTATCATTGACTGAAGCCCACAAAATACTGACAGCCTCTTCCCGGCAAATACTCTTTTTCACACAAAGATAATAAAATAGCCCCTCTGCCTTTCGATAGGGGAAATTCACATAGAGATCATCCGCTTTAATCTGTGGTGTACCCAACAGCTGCACTACTATTTCCGCCAAACAGACACCTCCTTACCTACATTTATTCTTCACTCAATTCCCTTTTTCTTCCTTCCTCCGAGAAAGCCCTTGTGATTCCTTCCCCCACAGGGGGAGAATACACGAAAAAGAATTGGGGGCTATTTTTGCTTGAAATCAGTTCCTCTCATAAATTTCCGGGTTCACCACATTACAGCGCGGTCTGCGTCCCTCCATAACGTCGTGGATACATCCTGTAAGGAGTTCCGCAATACGGTGGGCTGTCTCTGGTGTATTAGCCGCACAATGAGTGGTTGTAATTACATTATCAAATTCAGCAAAATAATTATTCCTATATGGCTCCTGTTCAAAAACATCAAGTCCAGCGCCAGCAATCGCCCGGTTGTTAAGTGCCGCCAACAGGGCCCGTTCATCCAAAACTCCGCCGCGCGATGTATTAATCAAAAACGCGGACGGCTTCATCAGCGCAATTTCTTCCCGGCCAACCAGTCCCCTTGTCGAAGGGAAAAGAGGAACATGTATACTGATGTAGTCAGACTGGGCACATAGCGTTCCAATGTCCACATATTGAACCCCATATTCCCGGATAACACTTTGGTTCTCATGCACATCACAGGCAAGTACATTCATACAAAATCCATGACGCAAAATCCGTGCCAATTCGCAGCCAACCGCCCCCATACCAATAATACCAACCGTTTTCCCATGAAGCTCCAACCCAAGGCCGGAGCGCCACAACCCTCTGCGCATCTCATGGTCCATCTTAATAAAATTACGTGAGAGGGCAATCATCATTCCAATGACCTGCTCTGACACCGCAATTGCATTGCCGCCCCGTCCGTTGACGACAGGAATTCCTCTGGCTGTAGCAGCTTCCACATCAATGTGGTCAAAACCCGCTCCAAAGGCGCAAATTAACTTCAAGTCTTGTGCCAGATCAATCATACGTGCAGTAACCGGTGAAATACAGGACACCGCATAGCCGCAATGTTCAAACATCTCATTTATAATGTCTTTAGGCATGATATCATAATCATTTCCGTAATAGCTCTGCACTTCAAAATTCATCCGGCGGAACTGAGATATAAATTCTGGAATCTCTCGATCGTAATTCCGGGTAATTTCTATAAATATTTTCTGTGACCTACCCATATGATACCTTTCTATCCAGTAAAATAAGATATTATCCTATAGCATCGCTCCACCGCCCCGAAAAGCATTCCGCCTCCTCACCGTCTTTCATTGTATGTGGGACTGATTGGGCGCGGATTCTATTATTTCAATACCCCGGCCGCGCTAAATCTATGGCTGCGGCCGGGGATATTTGTATCAAAAAACTTTATTTACCGCGTCTGAAGCACTTCGCGGTTTACAATATTCTGATGCGGAGGCCGTCCAGCCAGTACATCCCGTATATTTTCTTCTAAGAGCTTCCCAATTCGGAAAACCGTTTCGGGTGTATTAGCTGCAACATGCGGAGAGAGTACTACATTATTCATTTGAGCAAATGGATTCTCTGCTGGAGGCTCTTGGGCAAATACATCCAATCCGGCGCCCGCAATCTTTCCCTCCAACAGCGCGGTATGGAGGGCGCTTTCATCAACGACGCCACCTCTGGACGCGTTGACAAGATATGCGCTTGGCTTCATCAGCCCCAGCAGTCTATCATGAACCATCCCCCTTGTAGACGGGAGCAGCGGGGTATGGACACTTACAAAATCGGCCTTTGAAAACAGTTCCTCCATTGCTATATATTGTACGCCATATTGTTTGGTCAACTCTGGATTAGGAACAATGTCGTGGGCTAACACCTTCATATGAAAGCCTTGACTCAAAATTCTGGCAAGTTGTCCTCCAATTGCGCCAACGCCCACAATTCCCACCGTCTTACCAAACAATTCGCTTCCCATCATCGACTTCCAGATCCCATCTCTCATATCCTCGTGATACTGCGGAAGATTTCGGGCAAGCGCCATCATCATACTGACAACCTGTTCCGCAACCGCTATAGCGCCTCCACCCCGCCCGTTGACAACCGGGATCTTCCGCCTTGTCGCTTCTGCCAGATCAACTCCATCCACTCCAGAACCAAACACTGTGATCAGCTTCAAATCAGGCGCCTCGTCCATCATCTCCTTTGTAATTGGCAGGATGCAGACACTGGCAATTTCACATCCCCGGAACAGCTCCAGGATTTTTTCTTTTGGGATGGCGGCCAGTTCCTGACCGGACGACGGCAGAAACGCCACTTCATACCCCTCTCGCCGAAACTGTTCCACATATTCAGGATTTACACGGTTATAGTTATGTGTCAGTTCAATAAAAATTTTTCCCTTACCCATTGACAGCTTGCTCCTTTCACAGCAAACAGGCTATCCTATTGCTTACAGCCCAAGGTCCGCTAAAGAGCGAATCTTAAAATATTTCTCCAGAGGCTCCAACAGGCGGCTGCATTCCTCAATATTCTTCTTATCATAGCGAATCGTCTTGGCACGGCATTCCATACGCTTGATGATTCCGCGCTTCCAAAGTCCAAAGTTAAAATGAGGCACCCAGTAGTAGGATTCATACAGGAGGAATGGCGCCATTTCATTGTGCAACTTACAGGCCTCGTCCGTTTTACCAGCCTCAAGCAGCTCCCACAACATTGCGAAAATATCGCCGATATGCGCACTTGGCATACATCCACATGCGCCGCGCTTGTAACACTCAATCAAGGTAAGCCCACTGTTGCCGCTCATCACTCCGCCAAAAACACCTGGACGTTCCAGCCTCTCCATAGCGACCATACGGGAAACATAATCCATCTCATTGTCTGTTTCCTCTTTGATAAACTGCACATGCTCACATTCCCGCGCAATCATGAAAACCTGCTCAGGTGTAAGGACCGGACCTGTAGGCGGCGCGTTTTGAATGCAGATGGGCATATCGACCGCTTTATCCAGTTTTGCATAGAACCGCCGAATATCATCAAATTCCATCGGCTTGGCAATAACGGGAGGCATGCTGATAACCGCGTCATAGCCATAAAATTCCGCCTGCTTCGCCCGCTCAATCGAATGCTGGGTACTCCACCCTACAATACCCGCCATCAGCGGCAGCCGGTTGTTTACCTGCTTGGCGGTAAACTTGGTGATCTCCTCATGCTCCTCATCGGAGAGCGTATAGAATTCAGCCGCGTTTACATTTGTTACAATGCCGTGCATTCCAGATTGGACACAGAACTCCACTTCATTTCTCAGATCCTCATAATCAATGTCTAAATTATCTTTATACGGCGTCGTCAAAGGACAATAAATTCCCCGAAACCGAAAATCTTTGACCATATTTGGTCCCTCCATCTATTATTTGTGTCCCAATCAACTTCGCGTCTCCAATAGGAGCTAAAAGCCTGAGTCCCAATAGGGCCGCGGACAACAAAAACACGAAAGCGAATGGGAGGTTATTTATGAAAAATCACACCAGATTCGATGCTGTCAAGTAGTCATAAACACGCTGGAATTCTTCCCGGGTTGTGGCATTATAGATGGTCGCGTTCCTCCGGCGGTTTCCAGTATTCTCAATGACGCCTCTGCGCTTCAGTACATCCTTGCAGACATCCAGTTGGAACAGGCGCTCAAAGCAGAGCAGGGGAGCCAGGGCAAACTGAATTTTCTGGGACTGCTTTAAGTCACCACTGTGCAGTGCCTGCCACTGTTTTTCACGCACATCCGCCATGTGAAGTGGAGGCATAAATCCGGTAGCGCCGCGCAGATAGTCATCATGGAAATCGCTTCCATTCACCGCTCCGGTAAAGATACCCTTACACGCCCCTTCTGGCAAATCGCTGGCGGCGTCTAAAAATCTGGTAATCTCAACTTGAGCCCCGTTGGCATCCTCCTTGAAATATTGCACATGCTCAAACTCACGCATCAGCGCTACCGCCTGGTCCCGGCTCAGACCAGCGTTCAAGTTAGAGGTCAGTTTATCCATAGGCGCGTTCTGGACAATAATCGGAATATGAACTTTTTCATTCATAATGCGGAATCCTCGGTCCACCAGATCCCCCCAGGGATAGGGGAAGAGGTAGGGACCACTTACCAAGACGGCGGCGGCGCCATTGTCCTGCGCATGTTCCGCCCAATATGTAGCGCGCATAGGAGTGGTCGCGCAGGCCCCTACAATAACGGGGACTTTCCCCTGCGCATATTGGCAGACAGATTCTACCACCTGTTTCCTTTCCTTGTCGGTAAACATATAAAATTCACTAAAAAACTCGTTTATAACAATTCCCTGTACCCCACACCGAACCGCAAAATTCACCATGTTTTTTAGGTCGGAAAAAACGATCTCTTCATTTTCATCAAACGGGGTCGGCAAAACGGGAAACAGGCCATGCAGCACTTGTTCCATTGTTAAACTCTCCTTACTTTTACTTTGAATACTTTTCATCTCAGGCTGCGTATTATCCGCCCAGATAGGATTTAATGACCTCCGGGTCGTTTATCAGATCCGCGCTAAATCCACTGTTTGTAATTACGCCATTCTCCAGTACATAGGTCCGGTTCGATGTCTCCATCGCCATATAGGCATTTTGTTCAACAAGCAGAATCGCAACGCCAAGTTCCTGATTGATACGGGGCAGAATCTCAAAAACTCCGTCTACCACAATAGGCGCCAGCCCCAGAGACGGCTCGTCCAAAATTAAAATTTCCGGCTGGTTCATCAGTCCTCGACCTATTGCCAGCATCTGCTGCTCACCGCCGGATAAGGTTCCACCCATTTGCTTTTCCCGCTCCCGCAAACGAGGGAACATCTCATAAATCTTCTCAATCTCCTTATCTACCTGCTTGGAAGACATCTTCCGGCTGTAGGCTCCGATCTCCAGATTTTCCCGCACAGACAACTTTGGAAAAATACGGCGTCCCTCAGGAACACTGGTCAGCCGCCTAGCCGCAATCTCATGGGTAGACAGATCCGCGATTTCCTCGCCCTTATAAATAATACTGCCGCGGGAGCAGGGAACCACTCCCATGATGGTGTTCATCAATGTCGTCTTCCCCGCGCCATTCGCCCCGATGACCGAGACAATCTCCCCTTCATCCAGTTCCAGAGAGATGCCGTGCAGGGCCTGCACCTGTCCATAAAACGTATCAACCTGCTTTACACTAAGAAGCACTCTGCCCACCCCCTGACCTTCTGGCGCCCAAATAAGCCTTAATAACCGCCTCGTTCTGCTGAATTTCCAGCGGCGTCCCTTCCGCAATTTTGGTTCCAAAATCAATCACTGTAATTTTTTTGCTAATATTCATAACCACATCCATATTGTGCTCAATAATCAGCATTTTGACGCCTTGATCATAGATTCTCAACAATGTGTCAACAAACTCCACCCGTTCAGTGGGATTCAAGCCCGCCGCAGGCTCGTCCAGCAGGATCAGTTTCGGGTCCGCTATCATAGCAATCGCCAATTCCGTCATCTTCTGTATGCCATAGGGGAGCCCCGCCACATTTTCATCCTTATAGCTCACAATTCCTAAGCTCTCCAGAATTAACTCCGCCTTTTCCTTGAGCTGCTTTTCCTCTTTGCGAAAAATATTGGGCAAAAACACCGTCTTGATGACACCCGCCCGCATCTGTTCATGGGCGCTGACCATAACATTCTCTAACATGGTCAAGGAATTAAACAGCTTCAGGTTCTGATAGGTGCGGCGCATACCAAGGCGGGCAATTTGATAGGTCTTCTTTCCAACCAACTCATGTCCATCCAGGGTAATATGCCCTTCATTCGCCCGGATCGCTCCGCTAATCATATTGATTGTAGTTGTCTTTCCGGAACCGTTAGGACCAATCAGCGCATGGATACCATCATTGCACAGATCAAAGGAGAGATCGTTCACCGCCACCAGGCCGCCAAACCTTTTGGTAATATGCTCTACCCGCAATAATACCTGTTCACTCATGTGAGGTTCCTCCTCTCCCGTTTTTTATAGCCGAGTGCTTTTACAAAGGCATCAAAATTAAATGTCTTCCCCTTTGTAAACAGAGATACAAGTCCTCCTGGCATAATGATCGCCATAATAAACACGATCATATAGAACACAGCCCAATAATAGTCACCCAGGATCTTCAGAATCTCTGGCAGAATGGTTACTAGCACAGCCCCAAGCAAGCTACCAAACACATTGGACCAGCCGCCTACCATCATCATCAGAATATACCGGGTACCAAGATCTCCAGAAAAATCGTTGGGACAAATGTAGCCCGCCATACCCGCATACATAGACCCAGCCACACAGGCCAAAATTGCCGCAATAATAAAGGCCTTGATCTTGACCGATGTAACATTGATCCCACAGGTTGCAACCGACTCATCATTGTCCTTAATCGCTAAAAATACACGGCCCCATTTTGAGTGTGTGATACGCCATACCGCCAAAACAGCCACAATTAAAATGGTCAGGAAAAACACATACTGCTGCATAGTAGTGTTAAGGTCAAACCCAAACAGGGAAAATGCCGGGATAGACTTCACGCCGATAGCTCCATTGGTAATAGGTTCCAGATTAATCAGCATCGTGCGGACAATCTCAGCAAAAGCCTGGGTCATCAGCACCAGATAAATTCCTTTCAGCCGCAGACACGGACCGCCCAGCGCAACTCCAATGATCACGCCTGTAATGACGGAAAGCATCATTCCAAGCAGCATAGGCACGCCCATCCTCGTCGCCAGCAGGGCTGATGTATAGGCCCCCATCGCCACCATACCAACCGCGCCGACGTTCAGCAGGCCCAAATATCCAGACAACAAATTGAGTCCCAAGACAACCATCATGTTGATAATAGCCTGGTTAAAAAGTCTTCCCCAATATTGGCCCCGCACAACCAGTGGAAGTACATACAGCAGCGCAATTCCCGTTAAAACAAGTGCTGCTTTCATCTGCCGGCTTAAATGGATTTCTTTCTTAATTAACTGTATACGAAAAAATTCCCCCCTTCGTTTACTCTGCCACCGGGCTATGCCCTCTGGGACTTACCCAAGAGGCCCTGGGGACGGAACATCAAAAATGCTACAATCAGAACAAACGACACCATATCTTTGTAGATACCGGGTCCTCCCAAAATAGAATAGATCGCTTCCACAATCCCTACAAACAGGCCCCCTGCAATCGCCCCATTCAGGTTTCCAAAACCGCCTACAACGCCCGCGACAAAACCCTTTGTACCTATCATAGATGTCATAGTCAGGGTGACGCCGTATAGTGGAACCAACAACGCGCCAGCTAAACCACAGATACCAATGGAAATGCCTGTGCTGAACAGCATCATCCGGTTCACATTAACACCCATAAGAGGAGCGGCTTTTGCGTCCTGCGAAACCGCGCGCAGTCCCTTGCCAAACTTTGTTTTGCTCATCATTAGCCACTGAAGCGTCAGCAGCAAAATACCTACAGCAATAATTGCTATAGAGGCTTTTGTAATTGGCGCGGGACCTATCCTAATAATGCCTGTCAGGAACCCGGGAACAGTAAAGGGCATGGCGCCATACACAATACGGGCAATTTCCCGCAGCAGCAGCGAGAGGGCCAAACACCCCGTAATCGCATAGTTGCTGGGCAAATGGCGCAAGGGGTTGAATGCCACCGCACCAATAAAAATACCCAGCAGCACCATCGTGGCCACAGTAAATATGACGGCGGCCGCTCCTGGAAGGGAAAGCGCCGTAGCAAAAGTTCCGCCAAAAATATAGGCGCCGAACATAATATACTTATCATGTCCAAAGTTAATTAAGCCACTGGTGTTAAATACCAAAGTGTACTCTACGGCAACCAGACAGTAAATAAACCCCAAAGCAACACCGTTGACCAGCAGCTGTATTGCACTCACCATAAATTGTAACAACCTCCTTTTAGGGCAATAAATGTTCAGTAAATACTATTTTGTACAAATCTGCACAAATACCGTCCCATCACTATAGTGGGCCCATTGGCCGCGATGCCAATTCAGGGCAGGCGTGTTTCTTACACATATCTCTGTCCATTCACCGGCATCTTCTCGGTCAACGGGCCCACTTTCTACTCCTTCAACTGCAAATCAATCAATTTCCTGGGTAAACAGTTCCACAAACTTCCGCTTTCCATCCGTCATTCGGAATATAATAGAGTTATGGTTCAAATTTTGCAGCTCATCACAGGTAAGGTAACCGCTTAAAGAGGCAAAATTCTTTGTCTTACGCAGCGCCTCACAAATAGCTTCCGACTCGGTGCTCCCGGCCCGCTCGATGCAATCAGCCAGCAGGTAAATCGCAGGGCCAAGTCCACAGATATTATTATTGGGCAATTCACCATAGGCCTCCTGATAGCGCTCCGCGAACTTGGTGTAGGGTTCCCAATCGTTGCTCTCCGCAGATTCTGCGATACCCAGCAGGCCCTCACACATATCATTGCTGATCAGAGAGGTGTATTTAACATCACCCATTGCTGAACAGGCAAAGACAGGCACATCATATTCCAGTTCCAACCGCTGGCGGGTGATAATCGCAAGTTCCTCCTCATGCGCCCACCACAGCATGGCATCGCATCCAGCATCCTTCAGCTTCAAAATATTGCTGTAGAAATCCTTTGTGCCGTCGGTAAAACCGTCCGCAACGTAATTCAGATTATTTCTTTCGCAGTAAGCCTTTGCCACTCCAAAGCCCTGCATGCCATAGTCACCCATAGAATACAGGATGCCCAATTTTTTTGGTTTAAAGTTGGCCACAACATAATCCAGCGCCAGTTCAACTACAAAGTTGTCCGCAGGCCGCATACGGAAAATGTAATCGTTGTCCAATTCGTTGATTGAAGGACTGGACCCGCCATACATCAGCGGAACCTTTGCCTGCTTGGCAATGTCAGCCACAGCCAGCACCTGGGAACTATACATAAAACCGACAACTGCCACAACATCAGGATTAGAAACCTGCCGATTCATCGCGTTGACGGCGCCTTCAGAGGTTCCATTTGTATCTTCCATATTGATAACCAGCTTTTTCCCTAAAACACCGCCATTCGCATTGATCTCATCCGCAATCATCTGAAAAGCATTTGCTTCCCCTTGGCCGTTAGAAGCACCCGCACCCGTCAGATCGCTGCAGGCGCCAATTACAATCTCTCCATCAAATTTAGCCGCATCGCTGCTTCCTGGGCCTGGATTTGCGCTTCCTGAGCCGGGCCCCGCCGAAGCATTCCCCTGGTTTCCACCATTGCAAGATGCCAAAGTGATGACCATAACCGTCGCTATACATGCAGAAAGCATGCGCCGCAAGTACCCTCGTTTCGACATTCCTCTACCTCCTGTATTTATTTATATTTTATTATATAGACGGTGTTCCGGAGTATCGCACCGTCAATACAACTGACACAAAGAGATTCACCTGTTTCAGTCAGGGGACGTTCTTCCGTCCCCGCAGCCTAATAACTGTCGAAATAGATTTGTTTAAAAACATTATAGTTTGAAAGCGTCGATAAAACATCTATAAAAGCTCTGCCATTTCGTCACATGTTTGCAAATTGAGACAAATCTTTCGTCGTTTAATGGATGATTTGACGGCAAAGTTTTACATGTCAGAGTCAACTTTTGTCGTAGTTTGATAAAATCTATCTAAATTTAATCCCAAATTTTTTGTTTTATTGCTTTTTTGCGTCCCACCTCCCCGCTGAGACAAAATCACAAGAGTATTCTCGGTTTGAGGAGCACAAAAGCGAAGCAGAAAATGAACTTACATCCAACAAATTGCACCCAAAATACGAAAAATGTATTGGCCAGCCTTGATTATAGGTTGACCAATACACCTTTTGAATACTATGTAATTGCGTTTGAATAATATCCGACAAATGAAAAATTCAAACTCCCAATTCGCTTTTGTGTCCCTCCGAGAGAAAATAGCCTTGTGATGCCCGCCCCCTGCGGGGACGGGCACACGAAAAAGAATTGGTACAATTCAAATTGCTTGCGGACAAAAAATGGGCGGGAATGCACTATAACAGTGCTGTTCCCGCTGCAATTAGAAGTTCTTCTATTTCAATGAGGAAAGCTGCAGCTCACGCTGGTAAGAAAATTGCAGCTTGATGGAGTCTCCACGAAAAAACACCTTGTCCAACAGGTAGGGACGGTTTTGTGTGGAATACATTGTACATTCCAAATAGAGAAGTCCCGCTCCCGGCTTTACCCCCAAAAGTTTGGCTTGCGGTGCGCTCGCGTTCAAACTTTCCAGACTCTCCTCTCCCCGAAGAGGAGAAATATCATAGCGCTGCTCCAGAATATGGCAGAGCGCTGTAGTTTCTAGATCATCTGACAATAGTTCAGGGCATAGATCAGATGGAATGTAGCTCGTATGGAGGCTAAGTGGAGCCCCATTGACACAGCGCAGCCGTTTTATGACAAAAACCTGACTCTCCAAGGGAAGTTGCAGTGCCTTGGCAATATGGTCAGCCGCCGCTGTCTGCTCCGCGCTTAACAACTCAGTGTCAGTCTGGTATCCCTTTTCCTCCAGCTGCTCCCGAATTCCCTTACACGCAATGGATAAAGTAGTAATCTGCGTCCCCGCAACAAAGGTCCCCTTTCCTGGAATCCGGTAAAGGAGCTTTTCCGAAACCAGTTGGTTCAATACATTGCGTACTGTGGTACGACTCATAGAAAACATGGCGCACAGCTTGTTTTCAGAAGGAATCATCTGATCCTTTTTATATTCGCCCGCTTCCACTGCTGACCGCAAATAATTATAAAGCCGCAAGTGTAAGGTCTGTGCCCTCCCATTTTCATTTATCATATTGAATTCCTTTTCCGGCATAATAATCCTCCAATCCCTTCCCATTATCTATATAAATAATAATATTACTCTCAATTCGCTCCTGAGTTCTTCAGACCGAAAGTGTCTCTGTGTTCCACCCTCCACGGGGGACAGAACACCAAAAAATTTAGTCCCAATTCTTTTTCGTGTCCCACCCCCTTCGGTGGTGGGAATCACAAAATTATTTTCTCCTGGAGGAACACAAAAGCGAATGGGGAGAAAATTTATGACTAACATAATAACTTAATATAAGAATACCATATTTTTTCAAAAAGTCAAACATGTTATAACATGTTGACATGTGAACAAAATTGTGATACTATAATGTAGGGAACCACACAAAGCATTACGAAAGATTAACTATTAGATGTCAACCCCAAAAATGAAGGATGGTGGAAGGAGGTGAATGGTTCAAAAAGGGTATAGCAAAGCAGAGGTCCAAGAGGACCCCGGGTAGCTATTGAGGGAAAATCAAATTGCTGGGCAATAAGACTGTCTGGATTTCTCCAGAGTGAAGATGAGCCACACCAACTTCTTGGCAGCGTGAGATAAGGCGACGTTGTAATGCTTGCCCTCAGCCCGCTTCTTGGCAAGGTAGGCGGCAAAGGCGGGATCCCAATGGCAGACGTATTTGGCGGCATTGTAAAGGGCGTAGCGCAGATATCGGGAGTCGCGTTTCTCCATGTGAGGATAGCAGTTTTTCAGTTGACCGGATTGGTAGATAGAGGGAGACATCCCTGCGTAGGCTAGCAACTTGTCAGGAGAATCAAATCGAGAGAAATCACCGACCTCGGCCAGGATCATGGCACCCATGCGGTATCCAATCCCCGGAATGGTGGTAATGGGAGAATGCAACTCATCCATGATGGCCTGGATCGCGGTTTCAATTTCTTCAATCTCAATCCTTTACTTTGTCAAAAGTGACTTTAGTTCCTCATTGTGGTATGCTGTGTCCGTGTAGGGCTTAAGGCCCGTATCGGAAGAAGCATAGCTGCAATCGTTTGTCAACCCGGTCCGTCTTTGTCTTTCTGAGACTGAGACTTTTTCGGTAAAGATTGGTGCGCAGAGGGTTCAAGACATAGGTAGCCAGACCGTTGTCAAGAAGAAACCCAAGGATGCTGTAGCTGTAATGCCCGGTTGTCTCAAGCCCTACTTTTATGTCCTCTTGCAGTAAAGAGCAGGCCCATATCTTGCCCAGTAGGGTGTTGAAACCCTCCAAGTTGTTGGGGATCGTGAACACGTCCGCTAAGACCACCCCCTCGGAACTAAGGATGAAGCAATCGTACTTATCCTTGGCCACATCAATACCGACGCAAATCATAGCAATACCTCCAACGGCAAATTTGTGATGCTGCATCCACAGGACACTTTGCTTTTGTAGCCTTGTTCCACATAAACTGTCTGGCGGTATTTAACTGATCAACAAAACTGCAAAGGGCTGTGGCTGGAACCTTTCGTGAACCATCTGCGTGGTAGGATGAGAGTACCAATCCACAACATCCTTTACAGTGTAGCACAGCCCTTGGAGAGGGGCTTTAATAACTACTACTCTATAATACAAGGAGATAAGAATATGAACTTAGTATCTATCAGTAAGCTGTGCCGGGACGCCCAGCGAAATGGTTACGCAGTACCTGCATTTAATATCTTCAACCATCTTACCCTGCAAGCCGTAATTGAAGCATGTACCGAAGCCAGATCACCTGTGATTATTCAGACCTCAGTCACCACTGTAAAATTCCATGGCATTACCCGGCTGGAAAAACTTGTACGGAGCGAGGCGGAGCAAACAGAAATCCCGGTCTGTCTGCACCTGGATCATTGCACTGACCCGGAATTGGCCAAGGCCTGTGTGGACGGGGGTTGGTCTTCTGTTATGGTAGACGGTTCTCACCACCCTTTTGAGAAAAATATCTCCATGACCGCTGAAATCACCCAATACGCACACCAGCACGGTGTCGAAACCGAGGGTGAACTTGGCGCCATATCCGGCACAGAAGAGCATATTCAAGTCAGCGAGGCGGATGCCTGTATGGCCGATGTGGAGCAATCAAGAGAATTTGTCCGCCGGACAGGCATTGATATATTCGCACCGGCAGTGGGAACCGCCCATGGCATGTACAAAGGCGATCCCAACATTGACTACGACCGGTTTGTAAACATCAGAGAGGTGTGTGGACAAATTCCGCTTGTCGTCCACGGGGGAACTGGACTCTCAATTGAAGCTTTTCAAAAATTTGTCACGCTGGGAGCCGCTAAAATCAACATCTCCACCGCAATCAAACATAGCTACATGAACGCACTCACTGATTTCTTAAATCACAACGCCAACACCGCCCCCCTTAGTTTGGATCAATATGTCTTGGACCAGGTTAAATCGGTTGTCCGAAAACACATTGATATATTCGGGTCAAGCAATCGAGTTTAAGTATAAATTGAAACTATAAAAGGGAGCGATTATGTTAAAAGGAGTTTTTTTTGATTTAGACGGTGTGATTATAGACACCGAACGCGATGGACACCGCATCGCATTCAACCAGTCATTTGTAGATTTTGGAATTCCAGACGCTGTTTGGGACGCAGAATTCTACCACCAGCTGCTCCAAATCGGCGGAGGCAAGGAGCGTATCAGACACTACTTTACAAATTGCTATCACGGCAGCTTTTCACCAAAGGATCTGGATTCCTTTGTAAAAGAAGTGCATCAACATAAGACAGACTTGTTCCTTCAAACACTGCCCACTCTCCCTATAAGGCCCGGCATCCGGCGTTTTATGTCAGAACTACGGAACATGGAAATCCCAATGGGGATATGTACAACCTCTAATGAACGAGTGGGTAAAATTGTGACAGAACAAATTCTGAACGATATTCCTTTTGCGTTCGTAATTGCCGGAGATATGGTAACGGCTAAAAAACCCGATCCCGAAATTTATCGCATAGCCATGAACCTGCTGAATGCCCGCGGAGACGAATGCCTAGTTGTTGAAGACAGCCACATCGGTGTGTCCGCCGCTAAATCGGCGGGGTGCAGGGTAATCGCAACTTATAACCAATACACACAGTCGGAGGACCTGTCATCCGCGGACTGCATAGTAAGCTGTTTAGGTGATCCAGCCAATGGGGCAGTCCATGTTAAAAAAGACACTTATGGTTTTGTAAGAGACGGTTTTGTACAAGCAGCAGCCATTCAATCACATTTTGAGCTGTAACCGGCCAGCTTAACAAATGTTCTCTTGGAAAATCATAAAATTGCGACACCGGGCCAGGAACTGAGAGATGTTCCTGGCCCGGTGTCTGCGAGAGGAGAAAAGAAAGAGAAAGTACAGAAAGCAAATTAAATCATTTCGCCGGAAAGCATCTCCTGGTTGTCCATAACACAGTTCTGGATGTCCTGGATCACAGTTATGTCACATGGAAGCACGGGCAGACGAGGATATCCGCCATGATAACCCATGACATTCATCGCCGCTTTTACCCCGGCAATCCCATTGCGCCCTCCTGTCTGGGCCACAAGGGGTTTCAGTTTAGCATAGTATAATCTTGCCGCTTCAAGACCATCTGTCTCCATAATGTCAAATAGTTTTGCACAGGCTTCAGGAAAATAATTTGCGGCTGAAAGCACCCCCGCATGACCGCCATGTTCCAAGCAGCACATCACATTACCTAAAGAACCTGCTATAACAGAAAAATAATCGCAATCCTTAATCAAGGACATATAAGAGGCCATCATATCTTTGGAAGTATCCTTTATCCCAACAATATTAGGATGGTCAGCCAAAACCCGCAGTGCCTGCGGCGAGATGCAAACACTGTTGGCAAACCCTGGGGCACAGTAAAGCAGCACGGGATAGGGGCTTTTATCCGCAATCGCTTGATAATAGGCGATCAGAGCCTGATCCGTCATTGCATTTTTGAAATAGCACGGAGTAAGAACTGATACATAGCTGATATCTAACGACGCAGCTGTAATTCGGTCCAAAAAGTCAAGTGTCTGACAAAGAGACTCCCGCCCAATGCCCACAATCAGTGCCTTTTCCTTAGAAACAGCTTGAACAGCTGTTTTAATAACCTCAAAGGCCTCGTCATCACTGAGGGCTCGAAATTCACCGTTGCTCCCCAACACCATAACGCCACTTATCCTGGTACGGTTCCAGCGGCTGCAGTTTTCTTTGAGCCAGTCCAAACGCAATGCGCCGTCCTTGTCAAAGGGTGTCACAGAAGGAATAATTACACCATTAAGTTGTGTCATTGAAACACTCCCACTCCTTTCAATCATATTTTCATTCATCCGGGCTGAAGTAAGCCATAATCCGGAATACCTACAGATAACATTTTGCTAACTCAACATTGCCAAGAATAGGACAGTCGTTCACAACTTCAAAGGAAAAACCAGGTAGCTCCTTCCGTTTTAGCGCCAAGTAGTCCTCAGTTGCCATACCACCGGATATTTTAATGGTGGTATTCAATTTTGTTGATTTCTCCGCTTTATGGAGTATTTTACGGATCACACCCTGGATCGCGCTGAGATAAGCCGCCAGCATCTGGCCTCGGGTAGCCGCCAGAGTCAGTCCATTCCATGCTCCTGTTTTGGGCTCCAGACTTTGTCTGTCACCAGCCAGGTATGGCTCAAATGTGATACCGCCATCTCCCGATTCCAGATAATGCCGGATCGCCTCCGCCTCAAACTGATAGAACTCATCCTGTGACATATCTTGGCAAAACTGGTTATAAAACCAGTCTACACCAAACCCTCCGCAGGTGATAGCAAAAATCTGCCACAGACCTGGGACCGCCGCGTTTCTCAAATAATAACCCGGGTCAACTTTTGGGATATCAGTAAGGACCGAGATAATCTCTGAAGATCCGGTCGGATTCATAATGTCGCCAGGTCTATAGTTCTTTGCCCCCATCTGTGCCGCCGCAGCATCGTTCGTCCCTACACAGACCGGGATACCAGCGGGAACGCCAAGCCGCTGCGCAATATCATGCAGCAGTGTGCCGTAGATCGTTCCAGGGTTATAAATCTCGCCAAACAGATCAGAGCGAAGCGAAAACGCGTCCAATAAAGCGTTGGACCAGCCCCCCTGTGTGGTTGTCTTATAAAGCCCTGTCATAGAGGCGTTAACAAGGTCTATCGTCCATTTTCCGGTCAGTCTTTTATGGATCAGCGTGGGAAGATGTCCCACACGGTAAACGCGCTCCAAAACCTCTGGCATATTCTGCGCAAACCAAATTAAAGTCATCGCGGAGCATCCTCCTGGAAACGGATAGATCCCAGAAATCTGCATGTACTCTGTACGGCCATATCGTTCATCAATAAACTGGGTCTGAGGGCGGCTCCTCCGATCCATGTGGGTAATGATATTCGGGTACACCAGTTCCCCTTCCCGGTCCAAAAGAACAAGCGAGGGAGAAAATGTATCATAACAGACCACATCCACCTGTTCCCGAAGGGTCGGGTCCAGTTTATCAGCAGATTCAAAGAACGCGTGCATTAAGTCTGATTCCCTCAGCTCATTTTTTTCCCCAGGCAGCATAATGTAGTGATACTCGCTTTTACTCCAGCAAAGTGTATTTAATTTGTCATCCACAATGGACATTTTAACTGCGGAAGTGCCAAAGTCAATAGATAAGAAAAGCATGGGATGTCTCCTCACAAACGGCATGAAGCTGCCTCTGCCAATCACTGGATTATAAGTACGTATTGTAGCATATTAACAGTCTGATATGTACTAAAATAAAGATTATTTTTGTCCGTTGGCCGCATTCATAAAGCGCCGCTGATAGGAAACAACCTGATTCGCGCTGGAAAACTGTGCCAGATAATTGGGTTCGGCAGTTAAAACGACCCGCCCAGCCATATCACTGTATTCCTTTGAGGACAGCAGCCGGTCAATGTCATAATAATTGCATTCTCCTTCCATACTGCAAATAATCAGGCGGGTATCTTCCATATTAGTCTGGCGCAGAAGGCGAAGGTTATGCCGCACACCGTCCAGGCCGTCGGAACCCTCCGGGGTAAGCAGGTTCCTCTGATTTACCAGCAGTTCCGCCTTTGACTTTACAGTAAGCAGGTCTACATCGGCATCATTGGCAGCATAGTAATCCTTGTCAAACATAAAGCTACGCAGTTCCTTCAAAAACTTCGCGTCACCGGTCACCTGATAGAGATCCAGATATTTTTTAATTTCCTGCGTCTGTACATAACGGTGGCGGATAAAACTGTTGATAAAGTATGGACGAGCTTGCAGCGCCAGTGCAGACTGAACCGGTTCAAACATCAGCGTAAAATTGACGCGGTACCCGTGCTCGTGGAGCATCAATGCCAGATTATGACCGCGGAATGCGTCTGCGGTATGAACCTCATTATACCGGCTGGACAATTTCTTATCCCCTTGAAGCAGTTCTTGAACGTTGTTCTTGTTCACAGGACCAGTATGAGGTACTTTAATGACAACACGGTACTCAGAGAGCATCTCCTTAAATTTTTCCGCCTCTTCCAATATCTCTGTATCACTTTTTCCAAAGGGGTCATTCAATTCAACGCTGATGTCGCAGCCCGGGCCAAGGATGCGCCCAATTTCCATCATAACCTCATCACGATTTTTAAATTGATTTCCAATATTTGCCTTTGGATTGTTAATGAACAGATCATAAATGATGCCGGGGTTACAGGTCAAATTAGAAATCAACTGGGCCACAGGGGCCACCTCATAGGGGTTGGCACTGTCAGCTGAAAAGAGCAGATTTGTCGGCCGCTTTTGTCCATTTTTGTCATAAGAGATATTTCGCACCAGGTCTGCCCGCAATACACGATCAGCGCTGACATTCAAACGGACCTCAAAGCCTGCCGGTGTCTCACCCTCTGGCACATGAAAATAGTCAATTACTTTTATAAATTGAGGTGTGATCCCAATATGATCCACCATACCCTGAACAGATTTGAACTCATCTAAACCCAATGGGAGGTTCATCACTCTATTGACATAAGATTCTTCACCGCAAACATAAGTCAAACCAAGGTCCCGAAGATAAGATTTTAACAACATAAGATAGCCACCCTTTCTAAAATAAAGTGTTCCAGACTTTACACTTGCTCATTTCCTTAAAGCGGTTACATCCAAAACTATAATAACTTGTATATACAACATTATACATGTAATTCCATCATTGTCAACTAAAATTTTTATTTTTTTCGGGATATTCTAAATAGGGCACAGTGGAATACTGATGAGCATATGTATATGGTCTGGGCATGCCTCTGCCGCTATTATCTCCACTCCC
>OFFV01000766.1_pt1 | contig 22153 bp, 15 predicted proteins | sample 1521461 | NCBI WGS metagenome assembly OFFV01 (sample SAMEA3504120, study PRJEB24116) | mouse gut metagenome | biome: mouse gut; feature: mouse-associated habitat; material: faeces | place: Denmark | collected 2011 | reverse complement strand
TTTCAGAAAATAAAAAAATGGCAGGAGTGAGTTTTTCTTGCTCCTGCTCTTTTATTGTCGCATTAGCAGAATAATAACCGTCTGTATTGATTTATACAGACGTTCAGCTAAAAGAGAAGATTATAAGGTTGATGGATATATTTGAAAACGAAGTAATTGAATTTAAAGAAGCAAGGAGCAATTATTCTTTTAATGACATTGGAAAATATTTTTCTGCGTTGAGCAATGAAGCTAATTTACGAGGATTACAAGAAGCATGGCTGGTTTTTGGGATATCTAATCAGAAAGAGGTCGTTGGAACAGACTTTCGGAAACAGGGAGGATTGCATAACTTAAAAAGGGAAATAGTGAATGGAACAAACGAACGACTGACATTCATGGAGATTTATGAACTAACTTTGAATAAATGCCGCATTATTGCATTTCAGATTCCGCCAGCAATACGAGGCATACCAACGACATGGCAAGGAGCAGCTTATGCAAGAGAACATGAATCTGTATCGCCATTGCCCATGAATAAGGTGGATTTAATCAGAAGCCAGATAGGAATGGACTGGTCAAAGGAGATTGTAAAAGAAGCATCGGTTGCAGATTTGGATCAGGAAGCAATTAAGCGAGCGCGTCAACTTTTTTCAAAACGTCAAAAGGACCGTAAGAAAGCGCAAGAGATTTTGAAAAAGTTATCAGACATTGAAGTGTTAAATAAGGCAGGAATAACAATCAAAGGAGAAATTACCAGAACAGCATTGCTTCTTTTGGGAAAAAGTGAATCCAGTTATTTTTTTGACGGCTTTATTCCAAGATTAACTTGGACACTATATAATGCTGATAACACGGTGAAAACGTATGAGCATTTTGATATGCCTCTTCTTTTAGCAGTAGATGAAGTGTATTCTCGAATTAGAAATGTAAAGTATCGCTATATTGCTGGGCAGCAAACATTGTTTCCAGATGAAGTTGACCAGTATGAGCCGGAATTAATAAAGGAAATCATAAACAATTGCATTGCTCATCAGGACTATCGTCTGCGTGGAAAAATTAATATAGAAGAGTTTGAGGATAAACTTATTTTTATTAATGAAGGAGCATTTATCCCAGAGACTATTGAACAAGCGTTGGAGCCAGGATATAAGCCGCCTTATTATCGAAATGTATTTTTGTGCAATGCAATGGTAAACTTGTATATGATTGATACTAACTCTATGGGAATACCAATGATGTATCAAATTCAAAGAGATAAGTGCTTTCCATTGCCGTCATATGATTTAGAGACGATCAACCGAGTCAAGGTGACAGTATTTGGAAAAATCCTAGATAAAAACTACACGCAACTTCTATACTCCAATGGTGATTTAGACATACAGACTGTATTTCTGTTAGACAAGGTTCAAAAAAAAGAGATAATATCTAAAGAAAGCTTAAGAATATTAAAGAAACAGGGGTTGGTAGAGGGACGGTATCCAAATTTATTTGTGTCATTGAAAGTAGCAGATATAGTCGGACAAAAAGCGGACTATATACGGAACAAAGGATTAGATGATGATATTTGCAAACAGTTAATAATAAAGGCTTTGGAATCTATAGGTGAAGCAAGTAAGCATGAATTGATGGATATATTAGACAAGGCATTGCCAGAGGTTTTAAGCGAAAATCAGAAATCGAAAAAAGTATCGAATCTATTGCAAATATTAAAAAATGAGAATATTATTGCGATAAGAGGTAAGAATCGGTATGCAAAGTGGTTCTTAAAGTAGTGCGTGTTTAGAGAACGAGGGAGAAAATATGGACAAATACAATATATTGGTAAATATAGTGGATCAGATCATGGGAGAGGCGCCATCGAGGTACAAAAGATATTATCCAGAACCTCAGAATATTGAAAAAGTTGATCAGGCGAGATCACGAGTTTTTATACATTTATATTTGAAGGTTAAATATGGTATTGATGATTTTTCTGAAAGAGAAACTTATATTACAGATGAAGTAAATGATGGGGGAATTGATGCCTATTATATTGACAAAGAAACTAAGTCAATCGTATTTATACAATCAAAATACAGACGCAATAAAAACAATTTTGAAAATAAGAATATTGAGTTGCATGAAATATTGAAGATGGATATAGATCGGATTACCGATGGCGAAACAGAAAATGAAGATGGCATATCTTATAATAGCAAAATACAAAATATGATTCAAAAAATAAGTTCTATTGATGATATTGGAAGATATAGTTACCAAGTAGTTATCTTAGCTAATTTGGAAGAGAAAAAATACAAAGATTCTCAAATAAAAAAACTTACAGGGGGATTTTCAGCAAAAATTTTCAATTATGAAAAATGTTACGATGAGTTGGTTTTTCCGGTAGTTACAGGTTGTTATTATAATGCTGATGAAATAAAAATAAGATTGTCTTTGGTAAATAAAGAGAATAATGATGGAAGAATTAGCTATACGGTTGAAACCAAATATGGAGCTTGTAAGATAATGGTGGCTTTTGTTCCTGTACTTGAAATTGCTAAGGTAGTAACAAAATATAAAAACTCGATTTTAAAATATAACCCGAGATGTTTTTTGAGTCTGAAGAATAATATCATTAACCCCAAGATCAGAAGTACTATAAAAAACAAGAAAACAAATGAAATTGCTTTGTATAATAATGGAATAACAATTTTATCTGATGATACGCATTTTAATTCTAAAGTGGCATTAAAAGATACGGCACAATTGGTTATCAAGAATCCACAGATTGTAAATGGCGGTCAGACTGCGTACACACTGGCGTCAATATACGAGGATGATCTGGAGTATATGGAACACTTCGAGGGAAAAGAGGTCCTTGTTAAAATCATCACCTTTTTAGGTGAATATAAAGAAAGTGATAAATTATCGTTGATTGAAGAATTATCAAAAGCAACAAATGAACAAACTCCTGTAAAAGAGGTTGACCGGAGAGCGAATGATAAGATTCAGATAGAATATCAAAAAAATATTTATAAAGATTTTGGATATTTTTATAATAGAAAAATGGGAGAATTTTATGATGGTCTAAATCACGATTTTATTACACGTGATAGAATTGTTGAACGAACTACATTTATGAGAGTTGCGTCCAGCATACAAGGCGAAGTGGCTAAAGCACGAAGAAATGGCGATGAAGTTTTATTTAGGCCAGAGCATTTTGAACAAATTTTTGTGGATACAGATATATACAAAAAATACATGTATGGATATTTTTGTCATATGTACTTAACTGAAATAGAGAAAAATTTTTCAAAAACAAGAAACAATAAATATGGCATTAATACATATGGTAATGCGCTAAGATATGGAAAATATGCAGTAACATATGTTGTTTCCCAATATTGGTTAGAATCATTAGATCCATCTGAATATTATGAAAATGTAAAGATGTATACGGATATCATATTAGGACAATGGAGTGATTTTGAGAAAACTATTTCAAAAAAAGTACATAATAGAGATTATTTTTATCAAGAGATCGGGGAGAATGGACAAAATGAATACTATTATAATTACGATGGGTATTATAAAGGAAGAACAATCAATAACGACTTAAAAAAGTTTCCCTTTGATATAAATAAAAATAATTTAAACCCTAAGAACACATAAAATCTTTTCATGCAGGAAGGATATTTAGATCATGAATATAGCCGCATACTGCCGTGTATCCACGGACAAGGAAGACCAACTAAACAGCCTTGAAGCTCAAAAAGCCTTTTTTGCTGAATATACTGCGCATACAGGTGACACCCTTGTTAGATTATATGCAGACGAAGGCATTTCTGGAACTAAAATTAAAAATCGGAAAGAATTCTTGCGCATGATGTCTGATGCTGAGCATGGCTTGTTTGATATGGTAGTGGTAAAGGATATCTCCCGTTTTGCCCGTAACACAGTGGATCTTCTTCAAAATATCCGCAAGTTGAAATCATTAGGCATTGAAACGCAATTCCTCACGGCAAATATGACTAGCATGGGAAACAGTGAATTTGTCTTGACCATTTTTGGCGCATTGGCGCAGGAAGAAAGCGCCAATACATCCAAGCGGGTGAAGTTTGGAAAAAAAATGAATGCGGAAAAAGGGAGAGTTCCCAATATTGTTTACGGCTACAATAAAACCATAGGCGATTATTTTAATCTGGAAATTAATCAAGAAGAGGCGGTCGTCATTCAACAGATTTACCAGTGGTATACCAAAGAAGGCTATGGAGCCTCCAAGATTTCTAACATGTTAAATGAACGTGGACTAAAAACAAAGCGCAACTGCCAGTGGAGTCAGAATGCGATCTGCCGTATCCTTACAAACGAATTATACACAGGTAAAATCATCAATGGCAAGCAGGAAGTAGCTGATTTCCTAACCGGAAGACGTACTAAGAAGGATGAAACAGACTGGGTGGTTGTAGAGCGGCCAGATTTACGGATCATTGAGCCAGAAGTATATGAAAAAGCACAGCAGATACTGCAGACCAGGAACAAATCCTTTCACATCAAGCATCAACGCCAGAGTAATAAACATCTTTTTTCCACGCTTGTCAAGTGCAAAGAGTGCGGCTGGTCGTTTCGGCGTACTGTCCGTACCTATAAGAATACCTATGTCCGCTGGGTATGCTCTGGGCATAACGGCAGAGGCGCCGATAGCTGCCCCAATGCTGTGACTGTGGACGAAGAAGAGTTGATTCAAGCGTTACAAGATTATTTTTCTGAAATGTTGAAGCAGAAAAAGAATATAATCCACAATGTTGTCCGCGAGTTCCAACGTATCTATAAGGCAAAAGACGAAAACATGGAATATGAAAAAGAATTAAGCCATCAGCTAGCCAAACTACAGAGAACCAGACAGAAATATATGGATATGTATACAGATGACCTGATCACCCGAGAAGAACTGAATAGCAAAATTGGCGGTATGCGAAAAGAAATGGAGCGGCTCGAAAGTGATTTGAAAATGGTATCATATCATCTGACAAAAGGAGAACAATTAGAGCATGTCCTTGGTAATACTTTCAAAGCAGTTGAAGATATCACTGACGTACATCAGATGACCAATGAGCAGCTCAAACAGATTATCCAGAAAATCGAAGTGGACAAAGCGGGGAACGTGGATATTTTTCTGCGGCTGTTTGGAGATTTGGGATTGGAAGAAGCAGTACTGATTGAGAATACAGCAAATACGACTGAAAATATGCCCAATACGGCGGGAAACATGCAAAATACAACTGAAACCAATAACGTTCCAAATAACAACAACCATACATAAAGATGTGACAGAACGTCTTGTTCAGATTAATCCAGTGCTGGCTTCCCAGGCCCGCAAGGTTTTGGATCTAAATAAATCGGAACGTCATATCCGTGGAGGCTTGGCAACCAGAGAAAAGTATCTTCACCAAAAAGGGGCTGTCTAAAAAACGGCCCTTAGGTGACAATGCTGTTGTGAAAGAAGATGGTTTTTATGTGTGTGATTAAAATAAATCAAGGGAAATGATTAAAATTATCACTATACATGATGTAGAATCTATGTTAAGATAAAACATGTGAGAAGCGAAGAAAAGGAATAGTAGCTGAGGAAGAGCTTTCAGAGAGCCATCGGGGGTGCAAGATGGCAGCGATGCCGCAGTGAACTGGCCTTGGAGCTTCCGGCTGAAACATTTTTGGCGCTACAGGTAAAATGTGAGTTTGTCAGGAAAGAAGTAAGTCAGGACGGGTTCTCCCGTTATAGAGATAAGCATGGAAGCAGATATTGTCTTGGCCGGGATCAGAGGCTGGCAAAGCGGAGTGCAGATAAGAGCATGGAAACATGAAGCAGAGTGGTACCGCGCAAGATAAGCATATCTTTCGTCTCTATTATCTTCGGATGATGGATGCGAAGGATTTTTTGTTTTAAAAAGCTTTTCAGAGATCCACATGATGAAATGGTATTACGATTGCATAAAATAATTATTACTTATGGAGGAACAGATCATGAAGAATTATGAAAAATATGAGAGGCAGTATTTTATGCCGCCGCAAGTAACCTATGAGTGGGTGAAAAAGGAATATATTACAAAGCCTCCCATATGGTGCAGCGTAGATTTGCGGGATGGAAATCAGGCATTGATCGAGCCGATGAGCTTGGAGGAGAAATTGGAATTTTTCCAGCTTTTGGTTGACGTAGGATTTAAAGAGGTTGAAGTAGGGTTTCCAGCGGCTTCCGATACAGAATACAATTTTATGCGTGCGCTGATTGAGCGGGAGATGATCCCGGACGATGTAACAGTGCAAGTGCTGACGCAGGCGAGAGAGCATATTATTCGTAAAACATTTGAGGCAGTAAAGGGGGCGCCCCATGCAGTGGTGCATTTGTATAATTCCACTTCCTTGGCTCAGCGGGAGCAGGTATTTAAGAAGAGCAAGGAAGAGGTGAAGCAGATTGCTGTTGAGGGGGCGATTCTGTTAAAGGAACTTGCCAATGAGACGGAAGGAAATTTTACGTTTGAGTATAGTCCGGAGAGCTTTTCTGGAACGGAGGTCGATTATGCGCTGGAAGTGTGCAATGCGGTGCTCGACATCTGGCAGCCGACGCCGGAACAGAAAGTAATTATCAATCTGCCCACTACCGTGGAAAATGCCATGCCTCATATATTTGCAGGGCAGGTGGAATATATGAGTAAACATATGCTTTTCCGTGAGAATGTGATTTTGTCGCTGCATCCTCACAACGACCGCGGGGTTGGAATTTGTGATGCGGAATTTGGGATTCTTGCAGGGGCTGACCGGATTGAAGGAACATTGTTTGGCAATGGGGAGCGTACCGGAAATGTGGACATTGTGACGCTTGCTATGAATATGTTTTCTCATGGGGTGGACCCCCAATTGGATTTCAGCAATATGTCCAAGATTGCCGAGGTTTATGAGCGTTGCACGCGCATGCAGATTTCTCCAAGGCAGCCTTATGCGGGAGAATTGGTATTTACGGCATTCTCTGGCTCGCATCAGGATGCGATTGCTAAGGGCATGGCATGCAGGGAGGAACATCCGCAGGCGCACTGGACCGTGCCATATCTGCCGATTGATCCCAAGGATGTCGGACGCACGTATGATTCTGATGTGATTCGCATTAATAGCCAGTCTGGAAAGGGCGGCGTTGCCTATATATTAAAGCAAAATTACGGTATTACGATCCCCGAAAAGATGCGGGAAGAAGTAGGCTATACGGTTAAAGGCGTTTCTGACCGTCGCCATATGGAGCTTTCTCCTCAATTAATTTACCAGATATTTGAGGAGCATTATGTCAACAATATGCCGCTTTTCAGGATTACAGAATGTCATTTTAAACAGAAAGACGGTATTTTGGCAGAAGCTTCTATTTCTCATGGCGGGCAGGTGCTTACTGTGAATGGAAATGGAAACGGACGTTTGGACGCAGTAAGTAATGCATTGAAGCAATATTTTAACATTAGCTATGAGCTGTCTGTGTATGAGGAACATTCTATGTCTCGAGGCTCTTCTGCAAAAGCTGTTTCTTATGTAGGAATCTCTTGCAATCATCAACTATACTGGGGCGTAGGAATAGACGAGGATATTATTTCTTCGTCCATCGAGGCGCTCTGCGTGGCAGTCAACAAGCTGGAGCAAATTCAGCAGAATGAAGAGTGCAGGGACGAACGGCTGAATGAGATTATGAATTATATACAGGAACATTATCTGACGGTGACGCTGGATGACTTGGCGGAAAAGCTTCATTTGTCCAAGCCATATCTCTCAAAATATATTAAAGAGAAATCTGGAAATACGTTTGGTGAAATTGTCAAGAATGTCCGTATGAAGAAAGCAAGGACGCTTTTGAAAAATACCAGCATGACGGTGGAAAATATTGCCGATAATGTAGGTTATCAAAATGTAGAACATTTTAATCGTCTTTTTAAGAAGAAGTACGGCATGACGCCAGTGCAGTTTCGAAATAGCAAACAGGGAATGAAATAGATTATGCATTGTTTGTCACCCAAAAGCGGCTTTTCTTTGTGACTGAATGTTTTTAATAAAGGAAGCCTGTGTTTGTCAGCAGTTAATAGTAAGGGGACATGATGATGAGATTGTATTCTAGCATGATTTTTAGATCTCATCTGGGGTGTGCCGCTGACCGGACGCACAGCGCAGGTTTCTAAAAAGTTTAGAGAATCTAAGGCTTTTCTTCTTGTAAATGTTTATATCCTTCTATATAATAAGAGGTATTCGCAGAGTGCTCTTGCCCCAGATTCAGAGAGGTGATTTTTCAGACAGCAGTAAACTCATGAAAGAACAGAGTGATAGAGTTGGTGGAAACTGAGAATCCATGGTGCGTAAATCTGAATCCAAATAGAGATGCATTTGATGGAAAGTATAAGCATCTGATTTACAAACATGAAGCAAGAGTGATGGATTTAGTGGAAAATGCGAAGCCATGGGATGTAAACTGAGAGAAAAGAGAGAAGGATTTGGTGGAAATTGTAAGTGGATGGTGTATAAAGATGAAGAAAAATAGAGATGACGTTGGTGGAAACTGAGAAGAGATCGTGTGCAATTAAAAAAAGAGAGAAAGATTTGGTGGAAACTGTAAGCGCAAGGTGTGCAAACAAGAAGGAAAGTAGAGATAGAGTTGTAAAAATCTGCGAAGCCATTGTGTGCAATTAAAAGAAAGTTTTAGTGGAAAATGCGAAGCCATGGGATGTAAATATGAAAGAAAAGAGAGAAGGATTGGTAGAAACTGAAAGCGCAAGGTGTGAAAACATGAAGAAAAAGAAGTATAGAGTTGTAGAAAGCTGAGAGGCATTGTCTGTAACTAAAGGTAAAGAAAAAAGAGGCGTATTTGGTGGAAGCTGTGAAAGCAAGGGGCGTTATCATAAAACATAGATTAGATAAATAAGTTTAAATTATTAAAATTATCGGGAGTGGTCATGAGGCATATGTTAGAGAAATGAGTTTAATTATGGAAATCGTCGAAAGGGCTCATGAGGAAAAGAAAGAGCAGTAAGAATGAAACATGAAAACTGTTGAAAGGGCTCATAAGGCATACATTTGATAAATAAGTGTGAATCTCGAAAGTCATCGGATGCAAATGCATGTATTGAATAAGAAAGCTAAGAGAACATCACAAGAAGACGGAATAATTTCTACATGGACTATGGCGAAATTGTTTGAAGACAGAAGATATAGGAGGAAAGAGCATTGAAGAGGGAAACAATAGTTGTTCTTGATTTTGGCGGGCAGTATAATCAGCTAATTGCCCGGCGTGTTCGGGAATGCAATGTGTATTGTGAAGTAAAGCCATACACAATTAGCCTGGACGATATCAAGTCTATGGAGCCAAAAGGAATTATCTTTACAGGCGGTCCGAATAGTGTCTATGAAGAGGCATCCCCTCATTATCAGAAAGAGATTTTTGACTTGGGGATTCCAATTTTGGGGATTTGCTATGGTTCACAGCTTATGGCGTATAGTTTGGGGGGAGTTGTGCAGACGGCTCCGGTCAGCGAATATGGTCATACGGAGGTAGAAGTAGATACCTCGGATGTAATTTTTGAAGGAGTATCTCAAAAATCTGTCTGTTGGATGAGCCACACGGATTATATAGAAACCGCGCCAGAAGGCTTTCGGGTTACGGCTCATACTTTGGTATGTCCAGTTGCTGCAATGGCTTGTCCAGAGCGAAAATTGTATGCGACACAGTTCCATCCAGAGGTTATGCATACTGCAGAAGGAATGAAAATGCTTTCTAATTTTGTTTATAAGGTCTGTGGCTGTTCGGGAGATTGGAAGATGGATTCTTTCGTAGAATCAACGATTGCAAGCCTGCGTCAGCAAATTGGAGATGGCAAAGTGCTCTGCGCATTGTCTGGCGGTGTTGACTCTTCTGTCGCTGCGGTACTGCTCTCGAAAGCAGTGGGGAGGCAGCTTACTTGTGTCTTTGTGGATCACGGTCTTCTCCGCAAAAATGAAGGGGATGAAGTGGAAGAGGTGTTCGGGCCTGATGGGGCCTATGAGCTAAACTTTATTCGTGTAAATGCACAACAAAGATACTATGAGAAATTAAAGGGCGTTACTGAACCGGAAGAGAAACGTAAAATTATAGGTGTAGAATTTATTCGTGTATTTGAAGAAGAGGCCAAGAAAATCGGCGCAGTGGATTATCTGGTCCAGGGCACAATTTATCCTGACGTGATAGAGTCAGGTCTGGGAAAGTCTGCCGTTATTAAATCCCATCATAATGTGGGCGGGCTTCCCGAGGTTGTGGATTTTAAAGAGATTATTGAACCGTTGCGTATGCTTTTCAAAGACGAGGTAAGAAAAGCTGGCCTGGAGCTTGGAATTCCAGAACATCTAGTATTTCGTCAGCCTTTCCCTGGTCCTGGTCTTGGCATCCGCATTATCGGAGAAGTAACAGAGGAAAAGGTTAAAATTGTGCAGGAAGCAGATGCTATCTATCGGGAGGAAATTGCCAAAGCTGGATTAGATAAGGGGCTGGGGCAATATTTTGCAGCGCTGACGAATATGCGCTCAGTTGGCGTCATGGGAGATTTCAGAACCTATGATTATGCTGTGGCGCTTCGAGCGGTGAATACCAGCGATTTCATGACAGCGGAGGCAGCTGAACTCCCCTGGGAAGTGCTTTGTAAAGTTACTAACCGGATTGTGAATGAGGTCAAAGGAGTTAACAGGGTGGTTTATGATTGTACTGGGAAACCGCCAGGGACGATTGAGTTCGAATAGTCGGAGCTAAGCCGCAAAGCCAGTAAAATCAATGGTTTGCGGCTTTTTTCTTCATTTTATTGCATTACGATTGCATTTTTTATTTTACTTCTTTGTGGTAGGCTGCAGTGTGTTGGTTGCTGGTATAGTCTGCAACGCTTTGGGTGGCAGGTGTATACTGCAGCACTCCAGTCAGCTTGTTGGCAACTTCAAGATTGGTGTTTGGATACAGATGACCATAAGTTCCCAAGGTTGTCTGTATTTTTTCATGCCCCAGACGCTCTTTGATCAACAGGGGATTTTCGCCCATGCTGATGAGCAGTGAGGCGTGGGAATGCCGTTACGGTATAATAACGACAAACGGAAAAAGCCTTTATTTTCAAGGGGTTTGAGCGTTTGCCGTCATTTATTCAATTCCTTTTCCAAGTTGAAATCTGACGAGAAAAATATCGAAAAAAGGAGGTTGTGAGGTTAACGACAAAACTGAATAATGCCAGCGGTTAGGCAAAATGCCGGGCCGCTGATTGCCATGGGCGTTTCATCTTATCAGGTGGACGCCCCTTTTGTGTGTATAGCCAATAATATTAGACATATAATCTTGGTATAAACGTCTTTATGTATGTAGTATCATTTGCTCCGGAAATAGTTTTAATGATACGAAATTACAAGATTATGATACGAAAACCAAAAAAATGATTCGTTTTAATTGACATCATTTCAAAAATATGATATTATGATACGCACGGAGGATAAGTATCATGTTCTATTCGGAAATTACTAAAATTATAGAAGCCGGTCTTGACCGCGATAAAGAGAAGGTTAAGAATTATGCTTTATTACTTGCAAAGAAATTAGCTCAGGACGGTGATGAAAAATCCAGTAAAAGAATTGAAACTCTATTGTTACGAAAGAATAACGGTTCTGCAATTACGGATGCATTAGTTGCACCACCAGTTGATCAAGAAAGTAGAATGGGAATTGTCGATATTGATTACAAACCTATTGCCCCCAATATTGTTTTATCAGAATCGACTATAGAGCGTTTAATTGACTTTGAAAATACCATTAAAATAAAGGATCAATTGGACGGATTGGGTATGCCATTCAACATGTCCCTACTTTTGTATGGACCTCCTGGATGTGGAAAAACCAGTATAGCAAATTATCTTGCAAACAAGTTAGAGCTTCCGCTTGTAACAGCACGTTTGGACACTCTTATTTCATCATTACTTGGTAATACGGCTAAAAATTTGAGAAGAATTTTTGATTATGCCAGCCGTCAACCATGTGTATTGTTCTTAGATGAATTTGATGCAATCGCAAAAGCTCGTGATGATACGCATGAACTAGGTGAGTTAAAGCGTGTTGTTAATAGCCTTTTGCAAAACATGGATGCTTATTGTCAAAATGGTATTATGATTGCAGCAACAAATCATCAGGAGTTGCTAGATGATGCCATATGGCGCAGGTTTCAAACAATCATTGAAGTACCAAAGCCAGAGGTTCGAGAAATTAAGTTTTTATTTGAGCGGATTACTAGTTCTATGGATATAAGTTGCATAAGCAAAAAGCATCTTTCAATTGTTATCGAACAATTAAAGGGATTGTCCTATTCCGACATACAAACATTAATTCAAAATGTTATTAAGCAAAAGATTATCAAGAACGAGCGAGTACTTTCTGCATTTGACTTTATGCGTGAAATTGCAATCTTCAGATATCATGGAAATGTGTGTCAGGAAGATATGATACGTTACTTCTTAAGATCTAACTTTTCGCAACGTTCAATCGCAGAATATTTTCGTATTTCACAAAGGCAAGTCCGGAATTGTTTACCAAAAGGAGATGAATAAATATGGCTGACAAACATTTGCCAATTCAGTTTTTTGAAAAAAGGAAAGATTACGATGATCGTTCTACCGAGGGTGGTGGTGACTCTAAAATCCCCAGTTGGGTTTTAAAGGGGGCTGATTTATTACAGCGATCAACAATGCTTATGGATGAGATAAGTGAACTTTCAGAAGCATTATATAAACATAAAAGGAATGGAAATAAATTGCCTTTTGTAGTATGTACCACAATAGGAGAAAAAGCTATTGCAAAATCTCATCGTAGTAGTATCGCTTCTATGTATGCTAGCAGGGATAAAAGTAATGTTATAGGATTTCACGGAGATCGTTGTCTTCTGACAATGCTTACTGATGAACATACGATTACAGAGATTAATAAGGCTCTTTCGGATACAAACAATCAGGCAAAATTGATTTCATCTATTATTGACATTTCTCCATTTTATCCTGAAGTAGACGAATATGATGAAGATATGCCTTTTTATAAAATTCGACTATTGAATTACAACAATTTTGACTTAAATCATGCGGCTAACATCATTTTTGATCAAAAATGCACTGATATGGGAATTAAAATAGTACATAGGACAAAATATACGCCTGACATGACAATTTATCGAGTATGTATCGACAGTGCAGAGCAGTTAGCTCTTTTAGGAGATTTTGAAGGTGTATACGCCATAGAAAAAATGATCCCGATTGAAGCTACATTAGATGCCATATCCCAAGAGCCAACTGTAACCCCCAAATCACCAGTTGCAGGAACTACTTATCCAATCGTTGGTGTCCTTGATACTGGTATTGCTCCGAACCAATTTTTGCAGAACTGGAGAGAATCCATTGATTTCACAAGTTATCCTCAAGATTACCGAAATCCTACACATGGAACCTTTGTGGCTGGCATTATTGAATATGGGGACGAGCTTAATCGTAGCGCATATACAGTGTTACCAGGGGTGCGTCTATTTGATGCCACGGTTTATCCTGATGAGAAAAAAGAGCATATTTATCAAGATGATTTGGTAGAACACATTCGTGAGGCCGTAGAACGACACAATGATATAAAAATATGGAATCTTTCTCTAGGCACTACTGATGAAGCAAGCTTGGATGAGTTCTCTGATTTTGGTATGGCGTTAGATAATATTCAAGATGAAAACAATGTTTTAATTATTAAATCCGCCGGAAATTGTACAAATTTTATGCGTCAGCTCCCGAAAAGCCGAATTGCCAAATCTGCGGATTCTGTTAGAGCTCTTGTTGTTGGTGCACTCGCACAAACAAAAAGCACCTATGATTATGCGGAATCTGAAACACCGTCTCCCTTCACGCGGATTGGTCCAGGACCTAGTAGTATTGTTAAGCCAGATTTGGTATTCTACGGTGGAAATGCTGGTATAAATAATGGACAACTTACAACGACGGGGGTTCCTTCATTTACACCTGATGGAAAACTTGCTTATAATGTTGGCACAAGTTTTTCTACCCCATGGGTATCCCGTATGGCAGCCGAATTATCTTATCTGGTAAAAGAAGAATTTGATCCACTGCTGATTCGTGCATTACTGATCCATAATGCAAAATATCCTTCTTCCTGTGGAATGAATATGGCAGATAAAGTAGCGCAGATGGGGTTTGGAATGCCATCTAGCGTAAACGAAATGCTGTACAATTCATCCAATGAAATTACACTTGTTTTGCGTGATACTTTAGATAAGGGAAGTTTTATTCAAATGTTTGATTTTCCTTATCCTCAAAGTCTAGTCGATGAAAACGGTTTTTTTACCGGGCAAATTATTGCAACATTAGTAACCAAGTCATTAATAGATGACAAACAGGCTAGTGAATACTGTCAATCAGATATTAGCATTCTATTTGGAACTTATTTAACAGAACAAGACAGAGATACAACAAAGAAAACCGTTATAAATCCAAAAGGACTTAAAGAGCCACAGAATATTCTTCTTGACAACTGTTATAGTTCAAGGGCAAAAGGCATATATCCGCATTCTGGCTTTGAGAGAGAATGCATTCTGGTGAAATACGGAAAGAAATTTCATCCAGTTAAAAAGTACGCTGTCGATCTGGCTGATATGACTCCATCAAATAAACTGAAATATCTCGTAAAGGGAAGAAAATGGTATCTTGAAGTCAAAGGGTTATATCGAGATTTTGTTGAGCAAGATGCTGCGGAGCGGAATTATCAATTGTCCCAAGAATTCTGTTTGTTTCTAACAATTAAGGACCCTAAGGGAAATGCACCTGTTTATGATGAAGTATCGCAACAATTGGAATATAAAAATTTTGTCCATCATAGTATACAACTTCGTAATGTTGTTTCTATCGATAGAGACGTACAATAAAGTATGTTAAGCTTTCAGCTAAAACATAAAAAGCCAGAACAAAATGTCCGGCTTTCCTTGCCAAAGGTTATTTCTTTGGATTTATAAGTCTCGCAAATTTATATTACTCCTATGAAAAACCTTTTGCAAGAGATTTTTGCAAAGGAGGTAACTGTGATGGCTGTACATCATGGAGGTAAAGTAGGCAAAGCAGCAAAAACACTTGCTTCTAGTTCTTCGTCCAATAAGGCGAAAAGTCAAGCTGGAAAAACTCTTGCCAATCATAAAGCTTTGAAGCATTAGGTAACAAAGTATAAAGAGGGCTCATGTACAGATTTGGTACATTAGCTCTCTTTATATTTAGGAAATCCTTGGACAAATCAGATCTGTATTCATGACCTATGGCTATGGATTTACCGCGTACGTTAAGCTCATGACAAAAGCGATTTTGCTCATGCTTTGCTTACTTTTTCAGCCATCAAATAGGCATGAAGCAAGAAAAACGGAAAATATTTACGAAAAACCAGCCATAAATACGATTAAATTGAGATGAAATTAGTTGCATAGGTGTGCCCTTACGGTATAATAAGGACAAATCGGAAAACCCATTATTACCAAGGTTGCTCAGGTGTTGTAAAGCGCGCATATGACACTAAATACAGAAACAAATAATGTATACAATACTATATGTTGTTGTTTTCTGAAAGCAAAGAAATCCATGAGCAATCTTAATCAGAGAGGATTTTCGGATTTGCCACCATTCTTTTTCCATTACAATACGCCCTTTGGTGGGGGCAGACTGGGAGGTGATAAGGAACCATTTCACATAAAGGACAAACGGGCAGCAACCCGGTAATACCGATTTTAATTCATATCAGCCGCACAGTAACTGACGGATGTTCAGCTACTGTGCGGCTTTTTTGTTTATAGATAACTCTGCCCTGGTGACGTAGATCGCCGGGGCTTTTTTCATTTAGACAGGAGGCTTTGAAAATGCCGGAAACTTTGAATCTGAATTACTACTACGGGAATGAAGCCGACCAGTACAGCTTCTACCGCATCCCGAAAATCCTTTTGACCGACCGCCGCTACAAGGGCGTATCGCTGGAAGCAAAGGTGCTGTATGGCCTGCTGCTTGACCGCATGGGGCTGTCTGCCCGCAATGGCTGGCTGGACGATAACGGGCGCGTGTTCCTCTACTTCACCCAGGAGGAAGTCATGACCATGCTGGACTGCGGCAAGGACAAGGCGACGAAGCTGTTCCGCGAATTGGAGGGTATCGGCCTTGTGGAACGGAAAAAGCAGGGCCAGGGACACCCCGCCCGGATTTACGTTAAGAACTTCATTCTGGAGCCGGAACACTCTGCGCCGGTTCAGACTGCGGAAAACCAGCAGTCAAGACCGCTTGACAGTGCCGCAGTCAAGACTGCTGAAAAACCGCAGTCTGCACCCCTGAAAACCAGCGGTCAAGAGTGCGGTTTTTCCGCCCCTAATAATACTGATATAAATAAAACTGAAAAAAGCGATACTGATCTATCCATCACACCCCCTGCCCCCTCAGCGGTTTCTTCCCCTGCTGGTAAACGCGCTCCGCGCAGGATGGGATTGGATGAGATGGAAAGCTACCGCGAACTGATTTTAGAAAATATTGACTATGACATTCTTCTGGAACGGAACCCCTGGGACAAGGACTTGCTGGACGGCTATGTGGAGTTAATGCTTGAAATCTGCTGCTCCACACGGCAATCTGTCCGTATCTGCGGGCAGGAAGTACCCACCGAAGTTGTCAAAAGCCGGTTCCTGAAGCTGAACAGCGAACATATTGGCTACGTCATGGACAGCCTGAAAAGCAATACTGCCAAGATTGGCAATATCAAGGCATACACGCTGGCAGCACTCTACAACGCCCCCGTCACGATGGGGCAGTATTACACATCCCTTGTCAGCCACGATATGGCGCACGGGCTGCTGGACGGTTAAGCCGCCCGGCGCTTTGCAATACATCAATCAAACCAAAGGAGGACTTTTGCATGGAACATGAAATCAACATTCTGGTGGTGGAACCGGGCAGACCGCCCAGGCCGGCGCGGGTGGACTACTCGCTGGAAACTTTTTCACAGCTTGTCGGTGGCGAGTTGGCAATGGGCTGTTTCCTGCCCCATCGGGTCATGCTGCTCTACAACGAGGACGCTAACCGTCAGGGACTGCCGCCCAACCGCTGCAATCCCTTTGTAAACGAGTGCATCAGCGGTACATTCCTGCTGTGCGGGCTTTCAGACGAGGAGGGCTTCTGTTCCCTTTCCCCTGCCCGGCAAGCCGAGTTTCAGCGCCTTTTTGCCAGCCCCGGCGAGTTTATGATGCTGGGGACAGACCACATCTGCGCTTCACCTGCCGAGTTTGCCGAAACCGCTGGCAGGCTTTGGGGCGGCATGGCAAGCGGCGAATCCGTGGTGCTGACCAAGTGGGGCGGAAAGGAGGCCGGCGCATGAAATACCTGCTCCGCCGCCTGCTGGTTCCGCCTTAGTCAACCCACCAGCCTTTGAAGAAAATCCCAAAATGAAAAGAGGTGAGCATTATCGAAGTTGAAGCAAAGCAACAGCTTATGGAAAAGCTGGATAAAAACCTGCTGGATCATGCGGCAAAACTGACAGAGGGGAACGGCCCGCAGATTGTGGATGTGTACCAACTGCAAGGGCTGGCAGAGGTTCACTGCTACCTGAAAACAGCCCACCAGTTTGACCCTGCAGAAGTGGATGCCCTGCTGCAATTTGCCGACCCGCTGGAAGCAGCCCGCTACTGCTGGGAAATGAATGAACATAAATACAGTTTCCCGATCTGCGACCTGCTGCGGGAAACCAGGGCGCGGGAAATCTTTGAACTGGCAAAGCCGGAACCGCCGGCAAAATTGTCCGTGCGGGAGCAGCTACGCGCCGCCATGAAAGAAGCCCGCCAGCATCCCGCCCCGGAAGAACGGGCGAAAGGCGGCGAGGCCCGGTGAAACAGCCTGCCGCTTGCAGGAAAGGAGGTAACGCATCATGCAGGATGAAGTACGCGAAAAATCTGTGGCTCTCACCATCAAGGTCGGCAAAGCAGGCGGCAGGCTGACCGCCGGCCTGTTGAAATGGGCCATTCGGAAGTATCTGGCGCAGGCCCAAAACCCCAAAATCCACCACGGCAAGCAGACCGTAAAGCAGCTTGTAAGCCAGGGCGCAGGCGTTCAAAACATTGAGATTACCGGCAAAAATATCAAGTCCTTTGAGCGTGTGGCGCGGAAATACGGGGTGGACTTTGCGCTGAAAAAAGACCCGGCGCAAGGGAAATACCTTGTCTTTTTCAAGGCACGGGACGCGGATGCACTGAACGCCGCCTTTGCCGAGTATGCCGGGAAAAGCCTGAACCGCTCCGCGCAGAAGAAGCCGTCACTGTTAGGCCAGCTTTCCCATTTCAAGGAGATTGCAAAGAACCTGACGCGGGATACCGCCAAAAACCGGGAGAAAGGGGGCGTTGAACTGTGAAACTGGATGTAAAGAAAATCCTGCTCCCTAACCTGCCTTATGTGTTCATCTTCTGGTTTTTCAACCGTGTGGCGGAGGGCTGCCGGCTGGCAGAGGGCGCGGATATGGTGACAAAGGCAATGGGCGCGGTATCGGGCCTGGGGGCGCTGATTTCCAAAAACCCGCTGCCCAGCTTCCACCCCCGCGACCTGCTGTTTGGCGCTGCCGGCGCGGTCATTATCCGGGCCGTGGTTTATTTCAAGGCGAAAAACGCCAAGAAATACCGCCACGGAGTTGAGTATGGTTCGGCGCGTTGGGGAAATTCCGACGATATTAAGCCTTTCATCAATCCCCAATTCGACCAGAACATTCTCCTGACGCAGACAGAGCGCGTCATGGTGGGGAGAAACAAAATCCCCAAGTACAATATCAACAAAAATGTGCTGGTGATCGGCGGTTCCGGCTCCGGCAAGACCCGCTTCCACATCAAGCCCAACCTCATGCAGATGAACGCCAGCTATATCGTGACTGACCCAAAGGGTTAAGATATAGAAGGACAGACAAAGGAAACACCCGAAACTACATAATCCAAAGAGAAAGGAAGGTTTGAAATGGCAAGAACAAGCCCCGCAGAGAAAATCACCGCTTTGTATGAACGCCTGTCACGCGATGATGAATCCCAAACCGAGAGTAACTCCATAACCAATCAAAAACAGTACCTGGAGGCATACGCCCGTGAGCATGGCTTTCGCAATATCCGGCACTTCACGGACGATGGGTACTCCGGGACGAACTTCAACAGGCCGGGGTTCACCGAACTGTTGGAAGAAATCAAGGCCGGTCATGTGTCCTGTCTGATTACGAAAGACATGAGCAGATTCGGCAGAAATTACCTGCAAGTCGGATTTTATACGGAAATCCTCCTGCCAGACAAGGGCGTCCGATTTATCGCAGTCAACAACAATATCGACAGCGCACAGCCGTCAGACAACGATTTTGCCCCGTTTTTGAACATCATGAACGAATATTACGCGAAGGATACAAGCAAGAAAATCAAGGCTATCTTTCGTTCCAGGATGCAGGCCGGAAAGCGGTGCAGCGGCTCCGTCCCCTATGGCTACACCCGGCTGGACGGCGACAAGCAGACCCTTGTTGTCGATGAAGAAGCGGCGGCAGTCGTGCGGCGGATATTCCGGCTTGCCTGTGACGGGCTCGGCCCCACGCAGATTGCCGAGACCCTGACCCAGGACAAGGTGCTGATACCGACTGCGTATATGGCGGAGAAGCACCCGGAGCGGAAGCTGGAACACAGGTACTCCGACCCGTATTTCTGGTCGGGCAACACGGTCGGCTCCATACTCGACTGCCGGGAATATCTGGGGCATACCGTCCTCGGCAAGACGGTCTGTGAGAACTTCAAGACCAAAAAGCGCAGGCCCGCCACGCCGGACGAGCTGATGTTCTTCCCCGACACCCATGAGGCCATCATCGACCAGGAGACATGGGACACCGCCCAGCGGCTGCGGATACGCAAGCCCAAGCGTCTGTCCGGCGGCACAAACACACATCGTCTGTCCGGGTTGGTGTTCTGCGCTGATTGCGGTTCAAAAATGCGATATACCAGCCCGGAGGCAAAGAGTATCAGAGGCGAGAAGGTATACGACTCCGATTCCGCTTTCCAGTGCGGCGGGTTCAGCAACGACCGCAGGAGCAGGAAATGCGTCTCCCATTTCATAAAGGCATCGGCTCTGGAGGCGGCGATTTTGGCGGCTATCCAGAAGGTGAGCGGCTATGTTCTTGAAAATGAGGCAGAGTTCATCGAGCAGATGCAGAACCGCTGGAAAGCCCAGCAAGCGCAGACCTCTGATGATGACCGCAAGGAATTGGATGCTGTCGGGCGGCGCATAGACGAACTGGATATTTTGATAAAAGGCCTTTATGAAAGCAATATGCTGGGCAAGCTGCCGGACCGCCAGTACCAGCGGCTTATGAACCAGTACGACAGCGAACAGGCGGCACTGGAACAGCGCAGGGCAGAACTGGAAAGCGTTGTGGCTGCCAATGAGCAGAAGAAGCCTGACACCAGCCGCTTCATCGGTCTTTTGAACAAATACCGGGAGTGTTCCGAACTGACAGACGCCATGCTCTATGCGTTCATCGAGAAAATCGAGGTCCACGCCCCGACTGGTGGCCGCACCGTCTACCGCCAACAGAGGATTGACATCCACTTCAACTTCATCGGAAACTATGTCCCACCTGTGGCGGAGGCCAGCGAGGAAGAACGCATCGCCGCCATTGAAGCCCGCCAGAAGGAAAAGGCGGAGGCCAAGAAGCGGCGGTATGAGCAGCGGCGGCGGGAACGGCTCGAAGCCCTCCGGGAAGCCGCCCAGACCGACCCGGAAGCGGCAGTGCAGTATGAGGAGCATCTTCGGAAGAAGCGGGAGGCCGGACAGCGGCAGCGGGCAAAGCTGAAAGCCCTGCGGGAGGCCGACCCGGAGTATATCCGGCAGATGGAGGAAAAGGAGCGTATCGAGGCGGAAAAGCGGCTTGAGAAGTAGCGGAAGCGGCAGGAACGCGCCAGCCGGAAACAGAAAGAGATCCGTTCGGAATTGGTGGCAAGGGCCAAGACCGACCCGGAGGCGGCTGAACAGTTGGCGGCGTTGAGGGCAAAGGAGGCTGACAGACGGGCGCAGAGGAAGGAGGAACAGGAACGGCGTGTGGCTACCGACCCGGCATACGCAGAGCAAATCCGGCAGCGCAATCTGGAATACAGCCGGAGACACACAGCAAAGCGCAAAGCCCAGCGGCTGGAACTGGAAGCGAGGGCGGAGGCCGGCGATGCGGAGGCGGCGGCACAGTTGGAGGCACAGCACGCTTATATGTGCGAGGCGCAAAAGCGGAGCCGCCAGAGAATGTATGACGAGGCCGCAACAGGCGACCCGGAGGCAGTAGCCCGGTATGAGCATTACCTGCAAATGCGCCGGGAGGGCTATCACAAAAAGAAAGAGGAGGTATCCGCATGAAGGAACTGAAACAGCGTATCCATGAGAACGGCATCGACTATGTGCTGGCAGGCGATTACTACATCCCCGCCATCAAGCTGCCGGAGGAGGAGCGCCCCATCGGGAAGTGGGGGCGTATGCACCGGGCGTATCTGGAGGACACCAACCCTCTCCTGCTCAACCACCTCATTTTGACCGGGCGCATCTTCACCTACCTTGCCGACCTGAACGAGCAGGCGCGGGACCGCTACCGGCGCATCGTCCGGCAGATGATGGAGGGTGAGGGCGTGACTGAAGATTTGAAGCGACGGTCGCAATGGGAGTGGGTTAAAGCCATGAGCAGCATTTCCAGTCTTGCTGAGGAAATCATCATGAGAGAGATGATTTATTCATAAAGCAAATTGAATCCGGTAATACCAAATACAGGCCGTTCTGTGACATCCGCAGGACGGCCCTCTTATTGAAAAATATAACTAAGTGAGGGAGAAAACCATAAATTACAGTTGAAATTGGCTTTGCGTCATGCTATACTATAAATTGTTATATTTTGGGCGGACTCTATTGATATGCGTTTTCTTTGACGCATTCTTGAAGCGTCTAAATCAATACATAATATGCACCAGACTGACCTGTTGCGTATTGAGAAAGGACGGTATTGAAAATGGCTGCGAACAAAGAAAAAGCACCGTATTCCGTGGTCTCCTATTTCTGCGGATGCGGCGGCTTAGATTTGGGCT
>OFFV01000754.1_pt1 | contig 22392 bp, 16 predicted proteins | sample 1521461 | NCBI WGS metagenome assembly OFFV01 (sample SAMEA3504120, study PRJEB24116) | mouse gut metagenome | biome: mouse gut; feature: mouse-associated habitat; material: faeces | place: Denmark | collected 2011 | reverse complement strand
AGAAAGAAAGAAAGAAAGAAAGAAAGAAAGAAAGAAAGGAAGGAAGGAAAGAGGGAGGGAAGAAAGTAAGAAAGAAAGAAAGTAAGAAAGAGAGAGAGAACGAAAGAAAAAGAAAGAAAGGAAGGAAGGAAGGAAGGGAGAGAGAGAGAGAGAGAGAGAGAGAGAGAGTAAGTTAGTTAGTTTCAGGCCATGATTAACCAAGTAGCAGGATCAAGTCACCACATTGTGCAAAAGGGAAAAATCTAGTTTATCTTGGGTAGAGGGAGAACAGAATGGTAGTGCATAGTTTGCTTCCATCTAGTCTCCCCACCTTCCATTATCCATATATTGTATATACTGTTGGGAAGAATACAAGGAACAATCAGCACACTCTTCCAACAGGGAGAGTGGTTGTCTGACCTGAGGTTGTATTTGTCTGTACCTATCTATAACTGAGAGACAGGAACACACCATTTCTGACACCTAACTCTAGGAAGATCACATGCATATTAGTTTTCTTTCTATGTTCTGCCCTCTGCCCTACACTCAGAAACATGTGAGAGCCCACTGAGAAGTTGCAATTGTGTTTGCCTTGCAATCTTTCTAATAGAGAGTGGCACTGAGGTAATATGAGTTTAAGTCAAGTTTAAGGTGCCCTTGGAAAGAATACTCTTGGGCATCCCAAGAGGCTATATCTGAAACTCCTATGACTACAGGTATAATAAATGAAACCCTCTTGGCCATAGGATCCAAACCTGAGGTCTCTGTCATCATTGCTCCATGACACATACACCCTTGGCAAGCAATTAGATGTCTATGTTCCTTGAGGTTGAAGGAGGTAATTATAGCCCCCTTTTGTACTACAATGAACTGCATGTGAGTGGACATCATTCTACCTTTTTCAGTGGGAATGGCATAAAGCTTACTTAGTCTGGGGCATCTTTTTTTAATTAGATATTTTCTTTAATTACATTTCAAATATTATCTACTTTCCTAGATTGCCTTCTGAAAATTTCCTATGCCTTCTCCCTCCCCCCGCTCCCCAACCTACCTACTCCTGCTTCCTGGCCCTGGCATTTGCCTATAATGGGGAATAGAGCCTTCACAGGACCAAGGTCCTCTCTTCCCATTGATGAACTCCTAGGCCATCCTATGCTACACTTGTGGTTAGAGCCACAAGTTCCACCATGTGTTTTCTTTGATTGGTGGCATAGTTCCAAGGAGCTCTGGGGGAGGGGTACTAGTTAGTTCATATTGATGTTCCTTCTATGGGGCTTCAGTCCCCTTCATGTCCCTGGGTATTTCTCTGGCTCCTTCATTGAGGACCTTATGCTCTGTCCAATGGATGACTGTGAGCATCCACTTTTGTATTTGGCAGGCAGTGGTTTGGGACATCTTTTGTCACAAGAGAAATGACTGAGTCCCACATTCAACGAAACTGAAAGTTTGAGGGTATTTCTACTAAATGAGTACTTTAGACAATCTTGGGCAAATAGAGAAGGTCTGCAGGAGGCTTAGTCATAGGAGGAATGTCTGACATTCTCTTCAGTGAAAAACAAAACAAAACAAAGAACTGAGGTAACTTGGGAAGAGAGGAAGTACTGGGCACTTAGGAGTAAGAGAAAATAATGAGACCTGGTTGGTACAATGGCATGCATTAGAAAAACCTTGGAGAGGGGGTAAGTGCCATGCAACATCCTGTTATGTATGAATGTCCCTTTTACCTTGATCAGTAAAGGAAGTCCCTCCACTGCTCTTCAGCTTCCAAATCTTCCTTAGTTGGTAAAAGTTCCACATCCTGTGTTTAGTCTGGGGGAGTTCAGATAACATTCCAAGCCTTTTCAAACAGCCTGGATGTCTGTCCCTGGCTAGGTTGCCGCCTTCAGTTTGTCTTAATATGTACATATATAGGCAACAACAATTCAATTGGATTGCAAAGCATAACATAGGATCCAGTCAATAATTCTCTCTCTATATATATATGAATGACCTGGGACCACAAACCAGAGAAAAACAATATATTTCCCCTGTCATCCTTATAAAAGGGAAAGGCTTGAATCTTACTTAATTAGAGAATATACATTTGATATAGTTCAAAGTCATAAGTGAATGCTTGAGGATACAAGGCATCATGCACTACTATTCAAAAGAGCATATCTAATAGCATTTTAGGAATAAAGAATAGTGGGACCTTCCTTTGGTCAAACACAGTGGTTAATGCCCCCTTCCCTTGCAGAAATGGACAAGATCCAAGGCCATATTTTGGGGGAAGGAAAAGACTGAACCTCACTCAGCCTCACCCAGGTTAGTTCTCTTGGCTACTTCAAAAAACAAGGAGTGTGAGAGGAATCCTGGGAACATAGGAGTTATGAGAACCTCTTCTCAGAATGGTAAGTTCCAAGACCACCTTCAACAGAGAAAAAATCGTGAATGTCTTAGTTCCTAAAGTAGAGGTCCCCAGTCATATTTTGCAGGTCAGAAATATCCAGTTCACCCATGGTCAACAGGGTAAGTTTCTAGGCTTCACTGGGTACTGGAGGAATGTTCAGACTCTGCCTCACTAGCTTCCAAGTATTTCCCCCATATGCATACCCTGTGTAACATCTTTGAGAGTCCAGTCAGTGGTCACAACAATCTCCCAGCATAAGTAGTTATGCAAGCATTGATGTTTCCTCGAGGCTGTGTTCAGCTGCACACATCTGTGAATAAGAGATAGGAATGGTGCATTTTGATGACCATTTTTGAAGCACAGGATACGAGAGCCAATTTCAGATTTCTATTTTCTGTCCTATGATCTAAAAGGATAGAAAATGTGAGGTGTCATTGGTCGTGTATGTATTGTATGGATATGTTTAAAGCAAACTTAGTTAATAGGGGTATTTGCGAGGCACAGCCAGAAGAGAATCTCTGGTGGTTCAATAATTGCACAGATGGACCTGAAGTGTCCTAGTACAGAGAGTAGATGTATGAAACGCCCCTTTGACACAGGAGCTAGTTCTGAGAGCCCTTTCAATAGTCTTTGATTTCCCAGGACCCCCTTTGTAGAAACTGAAGTTCTAAAATCCACTTGGTGAATTGAAGTAGACAATAGGCCCAGATTCCTACTGGGAAGACAGGGAATGTTAGATTCTCTTTTATGTAGAATGAGTGGTATAAGTCTCTTATGGTCTGACATCCCTTTAAGGAAAAATGATTCAAAGCTACTTGGTAGGATTAGGAATATTCCTTATAAGGCATAATACATGTTTTAGGCGACATTTGACCAATAGGGTCTAAGGCAATGTTAGCCCTAGGAGAGTTCTGACATTCTATTCAGTGTAGTGAGAAAAAAATGAGTTACCATGGGGAAATGTGGGCCCCATGTAAAAGAGGAAATCTCGAAGGCCCTACTGAAAGAGGAGGGCAGACTCCTCTTGAGGCAGAATGTGAAACTGCCATATACACCTCTGTCAAAAGTAATGGTCTCTGGTACATTATAGAGTGGAGAATGTTTCCAGGCATGATCATAAGTTTCCAATTCTTATTCAGAGTTTGTATTTTCATAGTTTGTGTTCATTCAGAAGAGACATGGCAGCAACATATTTTTTTTCTTCCAAAGGCTTTCAATGACTGTTGCTGGCTAGTATACTTCTTCGACTTTGTTCATCTATCCAGGTCTAGGCAGAATTAATGAAGTTATTACATTTCTATTGACTTGCCTAAAGGCAGATGGCACAGGTACTTTGCTCTGATTTGTAACTTGGACTATGGGACCTCAAACCAGAATGGTCTAGGGTACATTGTTTACAGAAGGAGTCACTTTTGGAAATATGGCTGACCAGCTAGGTATAAAACTACTTTGAAGTATACATTCACATATATACTTCATATATTTGAATGACATTTTTGAGAAAGAGAACGTGTTGGGTGGATAAGGAAGAGAAGGAAGGTCACAGAATCCCTCAGACAAAAGTTTACCTTGGGAATTGGAAGATGTCAAAAATAACTTATCAAGTGCAAATGTCCTCATAGTCCAGAATACCCATGTGTTCTGAGACTTTGAGTTTTGCTTGCCAACAATCAGAGCAGTTTTCTTTCAAATTGTTTGGTAAACTCTAGCTCTATGTTCTCCATAAGCTGTACAGCAGCATCCCAGGCATAGGCACCAAAATGGAATTGATCCATTTCAAGTGACAGGCTTAAAATTAAAAATTAGATTAGAGTTCATATAATTACTGTCATGTCCCAGGACATCATTTCAGAGTGTTTGGCATCCCTTCTTTTATTTGAGCATGCCTGGCCATCCAGGTCTGAAGGGAAACTTTAGGACCTCCTAGAGGAATAGACCTCATGGTTCTATGGATAAAAGTGGATTTTCTGAGGTAAGCATAGTCAAGAGAAGTTGATTTAAAGTTTCCTTGAGGAAAAAAAAAGAAATAAAACTTTAACCCAGTCTCTTTTTTTTAAATCGGGGTTAAATAAAATTGTAGTAGAATAAACCAAAACGGAAATCGCTATTCCTGCACGTAAAACTATAGCATTGTAAAACAACCCGAAATAAGCAAAATACAAAACAATAGCCGCTATATACTTAGCAGACATATTTGCATCTATCTGACGGGTTATTTTCCGAATACTCAATAATATCAGGCTAATATTAATTATAGGAATTACAGCTAAAAAAATAACAGGTCTGTCACCGGCTATCAATTTTACAAAATGACCCAATAACTGAAAACCAGGTTCAAAGGAAAACAAGACAAAACTGACAAGATTTCCAGCTTCAATCTGTTCATAAAATTCCACATATTCTTTCGTATCAGGAACTACCATTGAACGGGTTGAAATTAATCCCACATACAATAAACACACTCCCCACAATACGATTATATTATCTTTTTTCTGATAATAGGAAATCAAAATCAGAACAAAAAACAAAAATATAAAAAGAATAAAGTTCAATCGGCTAAAAAAATAATAGTAACACCATTATAAATCATTTCAATCTCCATCAATTACTGAATTTAAACCTAAGAAAACGGATACAAAACGTATTTTTAAAAATCAAAGACTGAATCAATAAATAAGCACCCCACGATAATACAGAATACACTATCAACCAACCTACAACCCCTAATTCTACAGAATACATAAATACGGCAAAGATTGCGAATGAAAAAGAACTAATCACGCATTTAAATAAATATCCCCACCTGATTTCGAACAAATGATAACGATAAATATAAAAGAATGCCACAAATGTAACCGATATTTCGCCCATTACTGAAGCCACTGAAGCACCAACAGCACCCCAGGCAGGAATTAAAAATAAATTTCCGAGTATATTTACAAACATACCGGCAACTGTACTCAAAAGAAATTTATTTTCATAGGAAAACATGGCAAGTATCTGAACAGAAGAAAAGTATGACATATTACCAATCCAAATAAGCAATGAACATATCTTCATCGGAACAATTGCCCCAACATACTCTGTACCAAAAAAGAAAGGTACGAATTTATCAGATACAGCAAAGAAAAAGAAAACCAAAGGAACTGAAAATAAAGTAATTATTTCAAATGCTTTATTCAATAGTCCCGACGCTTCCTCTTTGGAACCATTTTCTTTCAAATAGGAAAGCCGGGGCAGTAAGACAACACTTAATGCTATCGTTAAAGGCATTATAATCCGAATGGATTTTATGGCTGAAGAATATAAACCTAATTCTGTATAGTCAGACATAAAACCCAACATTACAGTATCTATCATCAAATAAATTTGCATAGCTATAGCGGAAAAAAGCAATATAACTAAAGGATGAATATGCTTTTTTAAAGAATGAACAGTAAATTTTATTTTAAAACCACTATACCGTAATGACAAAATATTCCATAGCTGATTGCCCAACAAAGCCAAAGAATTCAATAAAATATAAACCGACAAATCGTTTCTGCTTTTTACAAACAGAAATAAACAAACAATCATCAATAATTTTACAACAATTGATCTGCATGTAATCAATCTAAAATTTTCTATTCCCGAATAAAACCAATCAATATTGAATGCACAGAAATATAAAGAAATTCCTGAAATAAGGAAATAACTTCTGTTTTCTACAAAAGCGGGTACAACGTAGACAGAAATCAAAAACAAAGTGGTAAAAACAAGAGAAGAAATAACATTTATTGAAAACAATTCATTAAATAAATTATTTATTTCTATCTGATTACCAACACGTTTTGCAATCTCTCGCGTCCCATACAACGGCATTCCTAATGCCGCAAACAATGAAAAATAACTGACAATAGTTGTTACAAAAGAAAATATACCAATTTGTTCAACTCCTAAAATCCGGCTTACATACGGGATAGTGACTACAGGAAACAATATATTAACTACGTTTAATATTGCATTATATAAAAAGTTTATTTTTATAGATCCCATATAAAATCTCTTATCCCGTAATATTTTTGCTCTTCAATAACTAAAAAATAATCTCTGCGGAACCTGTATCCTCAAAACTATTTTTCCCAAATCAGGCACGTTTTTTCGTTTTCAGAAATATATCCGGAATATTTTTCAGAAGAAACAATCTGATACACCACTTTCCTTCCGATCAATTCTTTGGCTTTTTTTACCAATGAATCTAAATAAACGGTATTGACATCTACACCCATCACTATTAATTCAACAACATCACTGTCTTTCCCCTGCGCAAAATCCCCTTTTATCCAAACTTTCTCTATATCGCCCGTTTTTTCTATTACCTGATCAATAATTGACGTGATGCCGCTGTGTTTCAGTACCAGATTGTGAATATCATAAAACAAAGGATGTCCGGTATTTGCATGGTAGACTTTCTTATTCCCTTCCGATTCTGACTTCAATAAACCGACACCTTCCATATGATTCAGTTCAAGCCGTATAGCATTAGTGGATTCGCCAAATTCGTCTGCTAATCCCCGTAAATAGGCTTTCATAGAAGGGTTTAAAAAGAATTTCAACAATAATTTAATTCTTGTTTTAGAAGTAATTAAACTACCTAACATTCTGGAAAATGAAACTATTTCTTAAAGCTTCGCCCGGTAAGTCCCAACTGAGCGGATGAGACAGAATCAAACTGAATTGAATTTTTCAACTCCATATTTTGAAATGTACAACAAAATTACTCAATAATCAGGAAATAAAAAATTTTATTGCCCTAAGTTTTCATATTTTTACATTCACAAAAAAATAATTGTCTGTACAAACAATATGGAAATAATTAACCTTCTCCTTCCGCTTGGCCGTTCGCCAGATTTTTTCGTCCGACCACTTAAAGTTCATCTTTATCAAGAAACAATTTCCATTATATTCAGATACAAATGAAACTTGTTCTGAAATAAAGTAAAACCATTGGCCTATAGAAAGCCACTCCGTTCAGGAAATTTTCTTCATCGGATTCAAAGGAATAGTACGGGCATTGTGTTTTTTTCCTATAATCTGAAGTAAAAGAGGTTGTATCAATACCCAGGTACATCCGGCAATTATTCCTGCAAAAAGTGCAGCCAGTATAATAAGCGAACGCTGAGGCTTTGACGGAACTACAGGCACGACAACCGGCTCTATAACCGTCAATACAGGCATATCTTCCTTCACCTGAATTTTTGCTTTCTCACGCTGGCGTATGATATCCGAATACAAACTAAAAAAAAGTTCATAATCATTATTCAATATTTTTTCTTTCGTCTTTAACTGAATAGAATTCTGAGTCTTATACCTTTCACGAAATTCGATTAAAGCCTGCTGTTTCCGCTCCAGTTCCCCCTTCACCTCCTGGCAACGCCCTTCTATAAAATCCAAAGCCGCCTGAGCTTTAGCGATACGAAATTTTGTAATATATTGTTGTAACATCTCCTGCACCTTATAAGTCAACCGGGCCGCCATATGCGGGTCCGGCATATCGACAGTAAGCTTCAAATTACCATCTTTATGATTTACTTTAACGGTAATCACTCTTTTCAGATACCCCAAACACTGATTTTCTTCCGGAGTTAACCGTTCAACCTCTGTACCGGTTACAGGACGAACTGAAACATAAGTATTTTGCGGCTTTATCAGGTACTTATAAAAATTAACCGTATCCCCCATTTCATTTACAAACAAAGGAGCATAAATCAACTCTTTTTGGAAAGGAACACTAAAAAGAATATCCGGATACAAGGCAGGAGAAACAATCTTCACATGACGTGTATCCCCCATATTCATACTCTGAAATGCAGAAATACCCTCCACACTAATTCGGGTGGTCCTGTCTTCCGCTTCCAAGCCTAAAGTACAGTGAGCCGTATACTTACGGGGCAAAAGAAAAGATACAGCAACGCCAGCCATCAGAAAAAATAATACAAACTGTAATATAACTTTCCGACGTCCCCATAACTTAGCTATGACCTCAAGCAAGTCTATTTCTTTGTCTTCCATTGTTATTCCTGCTTAGTTGTTGTTTTTCTGAATCTCCACGCATCAGAATGATGCGAAGATAAGAAAATAATTGGGATTTTATTCATTATCATACAAAAAGCTGACAAAATAAATTTGTCAGCTTTGTCATATATATTTTACATCAGAAAATTATTCTTTATTTTCAGGCAACCAACTTTGTAACCGTCGGGCTCCGGAAATCTGGGCAATATAAGGTAAAACAAGTACCAAACCGATACCCAGAAAACCTCCCAGGAAAATAAAAGCTATCAAAATCAACCCTCGCTGAGGTTTTGAGTGTTCACTGGGAACTGTTACCGGCTCTACTATCGTAAATATCGGCGTGTCCTCTTTTACCTGAATGTTGGCCTGTTCTCTTTGTTTCGCTAATTCACTATACACTCCCAAAGCAACCGTATATTCATTCGACAATCGTTCTTCCGTGGTTTTGGCAATTGCCGAAGCAAAATTACGGTTGGCATCCCTGAACTGAGCCAACTCTTCCTGCTTCATTTCAAACTGTCTCTTGGCTTCAGCATACCGTTCATCCGTAAATTTCAATTTTGCCTGCGCTTTCTCAATCTTAAACTCAGTAATATATCTCTGTAACATAATCTGTACCATAGAAGCCAACTGAGCTGCTGCCAGGGGTTCGGACATAACGGCAGACAAAGTTACAATCCCATCTTTATCGTCCACATTCAAAATCACCTTATTTTTTAAAATACGCATACACTTACTTTCCTGCCTGGACAGAGTCTGAATAGAGGAATCAGCCACCGTTACGTTTTCCGGCTGTTTATTGCGAATAGCCCCCATAATTACACCGGGCAAACCTACGGTGTATTTCAGTATAGTACCCATCAGAGAAAATTTACGGTACTCTTCGCCTGTATAATAATCTATCACACATACGGGATGGTCATATTCCTCAAACTTAATTTGTTTCCTCATCAATTCTTTCTGAAAAGGAACACTGGCCAATACCTTCGGATAAATCTTAGGCGAAAGCACATCTTCATTATTCATACTTCCCAGATTAATACCCGCAATTGCAGCCAATCCGCCTAATCCTGCAGGAGAATTTTTCTCTCCGGACTGCGGAACAATAATACAACTGGCCGTATATTCCTTAGCACTAAACAAGGCCACTAAAATCCCCAGACAAGCAAAAACCAAGGTAACTTTCAAAATAAATTTACGTTTGGCCCAAAGCTTGCGGGCAACTTCAATCAGGTCAATTTCATTTTCTCCCTGTTCCTTTATCTGATCTGCACTCATAACTAATTATTTCGTACTGTTAATGATAGAGGTTACCAATGCCGCCATAGAGGTAGTTGAAGACGCTATACTCATAATTTCAGCCAATCCCACTCCTTTTCTTGGTGGTTTCACAGGCACAACAATTTCACATCCGGGAGCAGCTTTCGCTTTTGCAAAAGTTTTAGACATAGACACCGTACCGTTCATATAAACGATAAATACCTTTCTTTTTTTCGCCCGGTCGGCAAATCCTCCCCCCTGCTCTATATAATGTTTTAAATCAGCACCTTTCTTATACACCACCGTATTCGGATACATCACAGCACCACTGATTTTTACTGTTTCCGTATATTGAGGAATAGTAAGAACATCCCCCTCCCGCAATATCACGTCATATTCAGATCCCGGATTCTTTAAAGCTTTGGAAAGTTGAATACCAACATAATATTCATCACCTATATCCAACCGGTTTATATCAACAGAATCTCTGTGGCTCTGCTTGGTAAGTTTTAATAAAGATTCCACACGGGTACGTTCATCATCACTCATTTTCCGGGTCAAACGTGCACTCTCGGCATAAGCTTCCGATGTTAATCCTCCCGCCCTTTTTACCAAATCAGATAAACGTTCGCCTTTCTTAGCCAAAACATAATCTCCACCGAAAAGTACCTCACCGACAATACGAACATTTTGCTGTTCCTGGTATCCGGGAGAATACCTCACAAAAACCTCATCAAAAGGCTCCAAAGTAAACTTCTGCATTCCATCCACACATAATCCTTCCTTCAAAGTCAAAGTATAATTTTCAGCCAGCACATCTCCAATCTGAGTACTTTTAGGATCTTTGATTCGGCGTGCAACATCTATTTTAACCTCCGAAGCAGATTCTTTCAATCCCCCGGACTGAATAATTAGATCCTCCACACTCATTCCTTCTGCATACCGATAAGTACCCGGAAATCCGACTGCACCATCAATCTTAATCGTATAATCTTCCTTCAAATCAAATATAGAAGGAATGTACAATACATCATTATTCTGCAAAGCTACATCTGCGCTCTCACCATTCAGCACCCCTTTTACATCCACAGCCAACACTTCCTGAGTACGGTCCGGTTTCTCCCGATAAATAACAGCCCGGTTCATAAAAGCATCACCGCGCACTCCTTCTGCCTTTTCAATCAACTGCTTCACGGTTGTGACATTCCCCAACGCATACAATCCTTCCCGATAGACAGCCCCCCGGACTTCTATCCGGTTTTCAAACCGATTAATCACAGAATCCACAGACACAACATCACCGTCAGTTAAACTAAATTGACCGAAATCTGTGTTTTCAACATTAAATATCTGATATTCCCGGCCACTTTTACGGACCACTCTCACAGCTTTTTTATAGGCATCACCGGTAAAGCCTCCGGCATAATCCAACAATTGCTTAACGTCTTCGTTATCCTTCATTTCATAAATCAAAGGCCGTTTTACCTTTCCCTCCAACGTCACCAGATTCTGATACGGAGGAACAATAACCACATCTCCGTCCTGCAAACGGATATCCATATTACTCTGACCTTTCAACAAATAATTATACACATCAATCTCACCCAATTCTTTACCTCCGCGACTAACTTTTACAATCCGTAAAGAACCGATTTCATTTACCCCACCGGCACTATATATTGCATGAAACAGCGAAGCCAGCGAAGGCAAGGTATAAGTTCCGGGCATCTCCACCTCTCCCATAACATTCACCCGAATACTTCTGATTTCCCCTAAAGACAAACTCATAAAAGTGGTAGGATGTTCTCCCCTCATCGTCGCATAAATACGGGCAAAAGCATTTTTCAAACGGGCTGTAGCCGCTTTAATAGATATACCACTCAGATAAATCGGACCAATCTTGGCATCTGTCACAGAACCATCCGGAGAAATTCTCTGACGAAAAGTTTGCTCAGCATCACCCCAAATATCAACAATCACCTCATCTCCAGGACCAAGAATATAGTTCTCCGGTGTTGCAATATTGAGATTAGGTTCAAATGTAAGCAACTCATTATTAAAAATATTATGTCCGAAAATCAGTTTTTTCTTTTCCTTTTCCTGCTCTTTCGGAGTCATTGCCATAAATAAAGAGTCTAAAAAAGTATCTTCACTCTCTTTTATATTCAATAACTCTTCCTTTATCTCCGTTTTATCTTCATTATTATTTTTAATCGTCTTGCTATTTTTAACAATCTTACTATTTTCTGTTTTTTTAGTTTTCTCAGGATACTCCTTCCTCATTCGGTCAGTGGTCTCTGAAGCCTGACGGGAAATCTGCAGATTTTTCCCGTAATTTTCCTTTATACGCATTAACTGCTCCTGAGTCACCCCTTTCTGACTAAGCATCAGTAACATTTCTTCTTGCCCCATTCCTTGCTGACGTGCATTCTGCAACATATTGACAACTTGCTCATCGGTTACCTGAGCAAAAGCAACAATCAATATATTCATAAAAAATACAAGTAGAAATAACCTTTTCACCTTTATCACATTTAATATTATCACTTAATTTTTATTCATGATACAAATCCTGTCATCAAGAACAACAAAAATAAATAAAAACTCAATATAAATTCTTATCCTTTATCAGGTTTTTACCTTTTCAATGCAACTTACAGGCACCGTAATCAATGCACATCCCAGATTATCCAAACGCAACACAATCCGGAATTTATTCCGGAACTCAACCATCTCCCCCTGAAAACCAGTCAATTTTCCGCGTACAATCTCCACTAAAGTCCCTGCCGGAATTTCATCATAAGACATTTCAATAGGTTCTTCAAAATTATTCTCAACAAAACGTAATCTCTCTATCTGGGCTTCCGGAATAATCACTGCCTTGTTTTTTTCTTTCAAAAAGGTAACAACTCCCGGAGTTGTCAAAACAGTCATAAAAGCAGTTTCCGGAACATATACAAATATATACCCGGCAATCAATGGAACAGATATCTTTTTCTTACGGTCACTCCATACTCTGTATTCAGTCCTCAAAGGTAAGTAATTCCGAATATCCATCTCATCCAACCGTTCTTTTACCTTCTTTTCTGCACGCGAAGCAGTGTATACAGCATACCAGGCACACACACCATCCATCCGGTTATTTTATTTTAATATACTTTCAACATATTAATTTCTCTCGGGGTCAGAAAACGCCATTTTCCACGCGGGACATTCTTTTTCGTAATCCCTGCAAAATAAACCCGGTCCAGTTTTACAATCTGATAGCCAAAATGTTCAAATATTCTCCGGACAATTCTATTTTTTCCGGAATGGATTTCAATTCCCACCTCCGTACAATCCGGAGAAGTATAACTGATTTCATCCGCTTTAATAAATCCGTCTTCCAGTTCCACACCCGCTGCAATAGCCTCCAGGTCTTTTTCCGCCAGCGGTTTGTCCAGAAATACATGGTAGATTTTTTTGTGATTGTATTTCGGATGTGTCAGTTTTTTTGCCAAATCCCCGTCATTGGTAAAAAGCAATACTCCTGTCGTCTGTCTGTCCAGACGGCCGACCGGATAAATGCGTTCTTTACAAGCACTTTCCACCAGCGACATCACTGTTTTCCGTTCCAACGGATCCTCAACCGTAGTCACATAATCCTTGGGTTTATTTAAAATCAGGTAGACTTTCTTTTCAGGGACAATCTGTACATCATCCACCTCTACTTTGTCAGAACGCCGCACTTTCTGACCAACAACCTGGACAACAACGTCATTCACCTTTACCCGTCCGGCTACAATCAACTCGTCGGCATCACGGCGGGAACATATCCCCCCCATCGAAATGTAACGATTCAAACGCAATTCTGTATTCTCATCCTGATTTTTCAGGCGATGCGCCAGAATTTTCTTCTTACTGTAATGTCTTTGTCTGAGCCTTTCTTTTGCTTCTCCGGAAATTTTCTCCTGCCTCCGGAAATTTTCTTTTTTGCAGGAATATCCTTTATATTCTCTTCTCTCGGTGGATTTAACAGCTCTTTCACCTGAAACAGTTTGTTCTCCCTGCCGAAAAACACGGGGTCTCTTATGCAATGGTCTGTATTCTCTCTTACCTTCTTCACTATCACGGCGAGGTCCGGAAAACTGACGTTGTTCCCGGTTCGGAAAAAAACGGACAGGCTTATCCGTCCGGCGGCCAGAAAAACGGGAAGACCGGATTTCCTCAGTTTGATTTGTATTAAATTCTCTCCTTTCCCTTCTTACTCCATAGCTTTCTCTTTCATAACTTCCGTTCTGATAATCCTCACGACTATCATTTCTGCGCGGACGATAGGAACGTTGATTCCTGTTATACTCTCTTTCCATCCTGTTTATTATTGTTATACGTTTAATCGTTGATTATTTCGGTGCCATCCTGTATACAAACGCTCCTACCACCGTGAACAAAATATTAGGCAACCACACCGCTAATAACGGATTCATATTGCCATTTGTTGCAAAAACGGTTGAAAATTGCATAAATAAGATATAGGAAAAACTAATCAGTAACCCTATTCCCAAATGCAACCCCATACCTCCCCTGATTTTGCGCGAAGAGATACTTACCCCGATGAGGGTAAGAATAAATGTTGCAAAAGCATTGGCTATCATTTTATATTTTTCAATCTGAAATTCCACTATATTGGAACTTCCCCGCAACTTCATCCGGTCAATATATTCCTCCAATTCCGGAAAAGTCAGTTGTTCTTTAATTTTTTTAGGATTTTCTGAAAACTCAGAAGGAGCAAAAGGCAACACCGTATCAATCCGTGCACCTGTTGTATATTTTTCATAATCCCCGTCTATTTCACGTAATTTCCAATTGTGAATAACCCAACGGCTACTGTCCCGGTCCCAGGCAATCCGGGCCGAAGTCAGTTTATTTACCAAAGTATCCCCTTTAAAATTTTCAATTGAAAAATCATATCCGATATTGGAAGTAACAGAATAAGAAGACATGTATATATAAGTTCCGGGTGCAATCTGACGATGAATATTCTGCTCCGTATTGGCATATCTTTTATTTACGTACTGCTTTTCAAACTCAATCCGCTTTTCATTTGCATTGGGGATGATAAAAGCACCCAACAAAAAAGACAATCCGGCAATTACAGCCGCCGAAATCAAATACGGCACCAGAAAACGCCTGAAACTGATTCCCGTACTCAGAATGGCAATAATTTCACTGTCATAAGCCATCTTTGACGTAAAGAAAATCACCGAAATAAACGTAAATAACGAAGAAAAGAGATTAGCAAAATAAGGGATGAAATTTTTATAATAATCAAAAACAATAGCAGAAACAGGAGCTTCCTTTTCCAAAAACTTTTCAAGCTTTTCCGACAAATCGAATATCACCACAATACACAAAATCAAAATCAGGGAAAAAAAGAATGTCCCCAAAAATTTGCGCATGATATATAAATCCAGTTTTTTCATAAGCCCGTTTGAGTCCGTAAAGTTATAAAGTTTATCAGGTTATAAAGTATTTGAAACTCCGTCACTCCTCCCTCTTTATTCATCAAAGTCTCCTGGTTATTTTCGGGATTATTCCTTTTTTCCACGTCACAAAATCCCCTTGCTGAATATGTTTCCGGGCTTCCTTCACCAACCACAAATAAAAAGCTAAATTATGAACCGAGCAAATCTGGAGCCCCAATATTTCGTCTGATTTTATCAAATGCCTCAGATAAGCTTTGGAATAATCCGTATCCACATAAGCCAATGCTGCCGGATCAATGGATGAAAAATCACGGTCCCATTTTTGATTTTTAATGTTGATTGTACCTTCCGTCGTAAAAATCATACCATTTCTTCCGTTTCTGGTAGGCATCACACAATCAAACATATCCACCCCCCGTTCAATAGCTTCCAGAATATTCTCCGGGGTCCCCACCCCCATCAGATAACGCGGTCTATCCTGAGGCAAAATCCGGTTCACCACCTCAATCATGGCATACATATCTTCTGCCGGCTCCCCGACGGCAAGTCCGCCGATAGCATAACCAGCCCGGTCTAAAGCCACAGCATGCTCGGCTGACTTCTCACGCAAGTCCCGGTAAACACACCCCTGGACAATGGGAAATAAATTTTGCTCATATCCGTATAAAGGGGCTGTCGAATCAAAACGGGCCACACAACGCTCCAGCCACCGCTGAGTCAGTTCAAGAGACTTACTGGCATACTTATAGTCACTGGTTCCCGGCGGACATTCATCAAATGCCATAACAATATCCGCACCTATCCTGCGCTGAATATCCATCACATTTTCGGGAGTAAAAAGATGCTTTGAACCGTCAATATGTGAACGGAAAGTAACCCCTTCTTCAGTTATTTTCCGCCCGGTGCCTGTCAAAGAAAAAACCTGAAATCCGCCACTGTCCGTCAAAATAGGCCTGTCCCAGCCATTAAATCTGTGCAATCCTCCGGCAGCATTCAACACCTCCGTACCGGGACGCAGATAAAGATGATAAGTATTCCCCAATATAATTTCCGCCCGAATATCCTCTTTCAGTTCGCGCATATGAACTGCTTTGACCGACCCGACAGTTCCCACCGGCATAAATATAGGAGTATGAATTTCCCCATGGGCAGTGGTCAACACCCCGCACCTGGCATCGCTGTTCTTATCTTTCGCTATAAGAGTATATTGCATCGTCTCTGTTGGTCTAAACATTTTAGTGTGCAAAGGTAGCAAAAATCAATGATTTTTATACCTGTAAAATAAAAAATAAGAAACCAATCGCCCGCTTTCACCAAAAGCAAATCCGAGGACAGATTGTTATTGAAATACTCTTCGGGACATATATAAATCCCGCAAACATTTGCAAAACAAAGAATTTTTTCAAACCTTTGGAAACGGAATTTTAAATAATAAATAGATTAAAAATATGAGAAAATTTTCCGGAGTTTTACTCCTGTTTATTCTGATTTGCAGTCAGCTTACAGCACAAAGCAAACAACTCAGTCTGAACGATTTTTTTGTCAACAGAACTTTTGGAACCAAAGGAGTTTATGGTTTACGTTCCATGAATGACGGCGAACACTATACGGTACTCGAAGGAAACGGCAGCCGAATTGTAAAATACAGTTACAAAACCGGACTTCCGGTTGAAACCCTGCTTGACCTCAATAAAACAGAAGATACCTCTATCCGGCACATTGCAGATTACAATTTCAACGCCAACGAAAGCCGGATATTAATTTGTACCAATAAAAAGCCGATTTACCGGCGTTCTTTTACGGCAGATTATTATTTGTATGATTTAAAAAACAAAGAAATCAAACCGCTTTCCGAAGGAGGCAGCCAGCGGTTGGCCACTTTCTCTCCCGATGGCAACAGGATTGCCTTTGTCCGGGATAATAACCTGTTTATTCATGACCTGCGGTTTGGTTCCGAACGTCAAATTACTCACGACGGAGAATACAACCGCATCATTAACGGAGCCCCCGACTGGGTCTACGAAGAAGAGTTCGCTTTCAACAAAGCATTCGACTGGGCACCGGACGGTTCGGCACTTGCTTACATTAAATTTGATGAATCCCATGTCCGGGAATTCCAAATGAATATGTTTCAAGGACAGAGTCCGGCATTAAAACAAAACGGACTTTATCCTTCGAATTACACTTATAAGTACCCGAAAGCAGGCGAAAAGAATTCCAAAGTTTCAGTATATGTTTATGATGTAGCGGACCGTACCACTCAAAAAATGGATACCGGCACAGAAGAAGACATTTATATCCCCCGAATCCGATGGACCAAAGACCCTAAAAAATTAGCTATTATCCGCTTAAACCGTCATCAAAACAAAATGGAAGTGTCACTGGCAAATGCCAAAGTCGGTACAACCGTTCCCCTCTACCGGGAAGAAAACAAATATTACATAGCCGAAAGTAATCTGGATAATCTTGTATTCCTGGACAACGGCACCCAATTTGTCATCACCAGTGAAAAAAGCGGCTACATGCACCTTTATCTGTACGATATAAGCGGACGGGAAAGACAGGCTATCACCAAAGGGAATTTTGACATCATCGATTTTTATGGATATGACCCTGTCCGCAAATTGTTTTATTATTCATCTTACGAAGAATCCCCTCTGGAGAAATACGTTTACAGCATCAATGAAAAAGGAGTGAAGAAAAAACTGACTCCGGTAAAAGGTTGGAATGAAGTCTCATTTAGTAAAAATTTCAACTATTACATCAACGTCGTCTCCAATAGTGAACTGCCTCCTGTAACCACTTTATATAATGCCAAAGGCAAAGAACTGCGGACACTGGCTGACAATAAAAACGTTACGGAAAAACTTAAAGAATATGACGTTGCCAAACGTGAATTTATCCAGATTCCGGCTGCCGACGGACAAACCATGCTGAATGCATGGATCATGAAGCCGGCCAAAATGGAAAACGGAAAAAAATACCCGCTGTTAATCACCCAATACAGCGGTCCGAACTCACAACAGGTAAAAAACAGCTGGAGTCTGAACTGGTTAAACTATCTGGCACAGGAAGGCTTTATCGTTGCTTGTATCGACCCGCGAGGCACTGCTGCACGCGGAGAAGAATTCCGGAAATGTACTTACATGCAATTAGGCAAACTGGAAAGCGACGACATGATTGCTGCTGCCAAATGGCTGGGTACCCAACCCGACGTAGATGCTAAAAATATCGGAATCTGGGGATGGAGTTTCGGAGGATTCATGGCGTCATTATGCATCATGAAAGGCCACGATGTCTTTTCCACCGCCATTGCTACCGCACCTGTTACCAATTGGCGGTATTACGATTCGGTTTACACCGAACGCTATATGCGTACTCCGCAAGAAAATGAAAAAGGTTATGAAGAAAATTCTCCCATGAATTATGTCCATCAACTGAAAGGCAACCTGTTGCTATGCCACGGAACGGCAGACGACAACGTGCATGTCCAAAACACATATGAATTGTCGGAACTCCTGGTACAGGCCAATAAACAATTTGACATGGCCATATATACCAACCGGGACCACAGCATTTACGGAGGAAACACCACTTTGCAACTGTACAACAGATTTGTAAAATATCTGAAAGAACACATGAAATAAAGAAAAGCACTACGCTGACTAAGAATTTATAAAATAATCACTATGAACTCAATCAAAGATTTACAACCCAATGCCATCTGGCAGAATTTCTACAAATTAACTCAAGTACCACGGCCTTCCAACCACGAAGAAAAGGCGCGGCAATTTATGCTGAACTGGGCAAAAGAAAATAATATCGAAGCATTCATGGATGAAGCCGGAAATATTATTATGCGCAAACCGGCAACACCCGGAATGGAAAACCGGAAAGGAATCATTTTACAGGGCCACCTGGACATGGTACCGCAAAAGAACGAAGAAACAACCCATGATTTCGAAAAAGACCCCATCCAGCCATACATAGACGGCGAATGGGTACGTGCAAAAGGCACAACCCTGGGAGCAGACAACGGAATGGGAGTGGCAGCAGGTATGGCTATTCTGACTTCCACCGATATTCCGCACGGTCCCATTGAAGTGTTGATTACAGCCACAGAAGAAACCGGTATGGACGGAGCCAATGGCTTGAAACCAGGATTACTACACGGTGATATTTTACTAAACCTGGATTCGGAAACCGAAGGTGAATTATACGTCGGATGTGCGGGAGGAATCGATGCCAGTGCAGCATTCAAATACAAAACGGAATCCATTCCTACAGGAATGAAAGCATTCCGATTGGCTGTCAAGGGATTAAAAGGTGGACATTCCGGAATGGATATTAACCTGGGACGCGGAAATTCAAATAAATTACTTTTCCGGTTCCTGAAAACATATGCACACAACCTGAAATTAAGATTATCTACAGTTAGCGGAGGCAGTTTAAGAAATGCTATTCCGCGTGAATCCTTTGCCGTAATTGTTCTTCCTGACGAAAATACAGCTCACTTGCTGGCAGCCGTAAAAGAAGCCGAAAGTATATACCGGGCAGAATTATCAGCCAAAGAACCGGATTTACAGGTAACAGCAGAAGAAACCACAATGCCGGCATTTGTCATTGACACATGTACGCAATTCCGCCTGACCAACTCGATTCTGGCTTGTCCGAACGGAGCTGTCCGTATGATTGACTCTATGCCGGATACCGTTGAGACTTCCAATAACCTGGCCATCGTACAATCCGAAGAAGAAAAAATTGTCATCAAAACATTGTTACGTTCATCGGTTGAAACTGCCAAAGAAGCACTGGCACAAACCATTCAGGCCGTATTTGAACTGGCTTCCGCCGATGAAATTAATTTTGAAGGAGGTTATCCCGGCTGGAAACCAAATCCGGATTCTGCCATCCTGAAAGAAATGCAGGAACTCTACGAACAATTATACGGTAAGAAACCGGCTATTATGGCCATCCATGCCGGTCTGGAATGTGGCATTCTGGGTTCCAAATACCCGAATTGGGATATGATTTCATTCGGTCCCACTATTTGCTCCCCCCACTCTCCGGACGAAAGAGTAAATATTTCTTCGGTTGGCAAATTCTGGGATTACCTGAAAGCAACCCTGAAAAATGTACCGGAAAAATAAAATATACCAATAAAAAGAGGGGCAAAAGTGAACTTTTGTCCCTTTCCTTTTTTCAACAACTTTGAGGTTATTTAACCTATCCTTTCCTGTTATTGAGAAAAAAACAGTATCTTTGTAAGCAAATTGAATGCTAAATTAGAATGCTCTTAAAGAAACTGACTTTACCGGAACTACTGTCCAACAGTTGTTCCAAATTTAAGAACAATTTATCTTTGAACTTTGTTCAAAGTGGGAAACGAACCTATCAGGACTTCTATAATGAAGTAATCTCAATATCTAATTATCTCATTGCCTCCGGAATTCAGAAAGGAGATAAAGTAGCTATTTTAAGTGCCAATATGCCCAATTGGGGAATCACCCAATTTGCCATTGCACAGACAGGAGCCATTGCCGTACCGGTTTTGCCGGGTTTCAGTACCCCTGAAATCCAAAACATTTTGGAACACTCCGAAGCAAAAATAATTTTTGTTTCAAAACTGCTTTACAAACTGATTGCCAGTATCAAAACCAACTTTCTGGAGCAAAAAATCCTGATGAATACATTTGCCCGGATTCCCGAAAACTTTCCGGCAGAAGAGATTGAAAAGTTAGAAAATAACATTGATTTGAATAATCCGGCTCCGCTGCCCGAAATTCAGATAGAAGAAGAAGACACGGCTTCTATTATTTATACGTCGGGCACTACGGGCTTTTCCAAAGGAGTGGAACTGACTCATCGCAATCTGGTATGGGATGCCCGTCAATGTGCGACAATCCAACCGGTTTGTACTGAAGACCGTTTTCTGAGTATTCTGCCTTTGGCCCACACTTACGAAAATACACTCGGACTTTTACTTCCGGTAATGTTTGGTGCTCAAATTTACTATCTGGACCGGGTACCTACCCCAAAACTGTTAGTACCGGCCATGCAAAAAATACGGCCAACGGTAATGCTATCCGTACCATTAATCATTGAGAAAATCTACAAGACCCAAATATTGCCAAAGTTTACTTCGTCGGCTTTTATGAAAACATTGTATCATTTTGCACCTACCCGCAAATTATTCAATCGCTTAGCCGGGAAAAAATTAATGCAAACTTTCGGAGGCAAAATCATCTTTTTCGGCATCGGCGGTTCTAAAATCGACCCTGTAGTCGAAAGTTTTCTGCGGGAAGCCAAATTCCCTTATGCCATCGGATACGGTCTGACCGAAACTTCTCCCATGTCGGCAGGATCTGCCCCGCATGCCACTTTCCTGCAAGGCGTAGGCCCTGTGATGGAAGGGGTGGAAATCAAAATCAATGAACCGGATAAAACCGGACAGGGAGAAATCTGGATCAAAGGCCCGAATGTAATGAAAGGTTATTACAAAAAACCGGAATTAACCCAAGAAGTTTTCAGCGAAGACGGCTGGTTTAAAACCGGCGACCTGGGTTCCTTTGATAAAAAAGGACGCTTGTCCATCCGCGGACGAATCAAAACCATGATACTGGGAGCATCCGGAGAAAACATCTATCCGGAAGAAATAGAATCCATCATCAATAACTTCCGCTTTGTCAACGAATCATTAGTTGTTGAATCCAAAGGCAAACTGGTTGCCATGGTGCATTTCAACATGGAAGAACTGGAAAAACAATATCAAAAACTGAAAAACCAGGCAGGCAACTACAAAGCAGCTATCAACGACTATCTGGAGGAACAGAAGAAAGAGTTGTTTGAATACGTGAATTCCCGGGTGAACAATTTTTCAAAATTACAATTGGTTATGGTACAACATGAACCTTTCGAAAAAACACCCACCCAAAAAATTAAACGTTTTCTTTACAACAACATCAATATAAAATAATCGCAATCCTATTTTTTTTAGTAAGTTTGACCCTGGTAATCCCATAACGTCAAACTTACTTTTATGAATTTTTCATCCAAATTATTGTGGGGAGTTTTTTTATTGCTCTCCCTGTCCTGCAAGGACAACAAGCATTTGTTTTCCGAGCAGTCAGAATGGCAAACGGTTGTCCGCGACTTTGAAAACAAACAGGCGGAAATGCCGGATGGCAATTTGTTCGGGGTATTCTCCCGGTCAATGACCACCGAAGAAAAAGAAGCCCTGATGTT
>OFFV01000725.1_pt1 | contig 22960 bp, 21 predicted proteins | sample 1521461 | NCBI WGS metagenome assembly OFFV01 (sample SAMEA3504120, study PRJEB24116) | mouse gut metagenome | biome: mouse gut; feature: mouse-associated habitat; material: faeces | place: Denmark | collected 2011 | reverse complement strand
CCAGGATAGTCAAAGGCCGGCCGATATACCGCCAAGCAGCCCAAAAGAATACCGCGTTCAGAATCAGGGATACAACCGCATCATAGAGATTGATTCGGTTCTGCCTGATAATAGTAGGGGCTCCAGAGAGACAATCCCGGCAGAAAAGCATAAGCTGATAAAGCCCCAAAACAGCGGCAAAGGTTCCGGCTTGCCGCCACTGCTCTCCTAAGAAGACAGAAAAAAGCGACTCTCCAAATAAAATCAATAGCAAGATGGGACCTAGCGCCAGTTTGATATTCGTCTGTAGTATTCCAAAAGAGAACGCTCCGATATTCTCTCCTCGGTTATAGCGCTGACTGGCCTCCTGGTAGTACACCCGGTTGATTGGGGTAGACAGCAACAGAGAGGGCAGAGACAAAATCTTCCGGGCCATAGAGTACAGCCCTAGGTCAGAGGAAGAGTAGAGTGTTTCCATCATCTGCACGGGAAGCTGCTGACCTACATTGGCGATCAGGTTTGACGGCATCTGATAGATAAGGAAGCGACGGTAACTTTTTAACAAGGGCAGGCAGTGCAGAGATGGGTCTGATATCTTTTTATAGGGATTAGCATGGTGGAACAGGTGGAGACTGGTAGCGGCAAGGGCAAGAATGTGCGCTGCAGTGTAGCCCAGGAAACCCCAGTCTAAGAGACCAAAGAAGATACTACAGTTTACGTTGATTCCGGCAGAGAGGATGGGATTCCAGAACATGACCCGATAGAGCTTCTGTCGGTTTACATAGGCATAGCCAATGTTATTGACGGTGTAAAACACGATATAGAGCCACAACACGATCAGCGACAGGGTGTAGGGTGCGTCCTCTGTGTGAAAGATGCGGTAAAAGCCGGAACAGAACCATAAGCCTAGAATAGACAAGGTGGTAATAATTAGGGTACTAAAGGTGACCAGACGGGTAAGTCCTCGTGCCTCTTCATTCCTTTCTGGCAACATAAAAGCGGTCATCATGCCGAGACAGGCCACAGACATGATGACGTTGGCATTAGCGGTAATGACTGTATAGTCCCCTATTGCAGCAGGGTTGTAAACCCGCCCTACTACTGGCATTCCCAAGAAGTTGATGCCTTGGGCTATCATCACGCCGGAGGACAAGGTTAGCACACTTTTCAAAAAGCTGCTGGAGACAATCCGCCTATAGAGAGTCAGAAATCTTTGACGGATGTTCACGGGTCTCCTCCTTTGAGAAGTTGGATAATTGGGACGGTTTGAGGGTGTAAAACAGCAGAATTGCCACCAGAAACATCCAAGGACCCAGAATTAGAGTATCAAAAAGATGTCCATCTGCGAGGAAATAGATGGGATAAAGGAAAACACCGATAGTCAACTGATAGCCGACCCGCTCTTGGAAGCGGTCCATTTCCTTAAGCAACAGAGCGAAGAGTAGCAGAATCAAAATGGTTCCGATATGGCCAAAGCGCAGATAGCCCTCGGCAAAAAAGCCGGTATTTGCGTTCATGTCTGGCGCACCATAATAAATCGCACCGATTTCGTGCTGGAAGTCAATATTTTCGTAATAACTGGAAATTGGAAAAATCCACCGGGGAAAGACAGCATAGAGCCCCATTTTTGGGTGACTAGAAAAATAGTCAAAATAATTAAATTTCAGCTTTGAAGAAAGGAGTAACACGCGATTACCGAACAAGCCGAAGAGCTTGTACCACAAGCTGCCTGGTTGTGTGGCATTTGCCAGCAGGGTTAGGGCGGAGAACCCAACGCAACCAATGAGAAATAACTCCTGATAACCGTTTTTTCTCCGGGTCCACAGTGTCCCAATCAATAGAAGAGGTATAGCAAAGAGGTAAACTTTATGGCCAGTATAGAGGTAAATAAGCAGGAGCAGACTTGCGAACACTGTTGCCATCGGATACTTTCGGTCCGTAAGAGCCTTAGCGATACCGAAGGGAAGAAATACCTTGGTCGTCCAGTCTAGCATATAACTCATATACTTGCTGATTTGAAATTTTCCGCTTCGGCGATAGTCATAGACCGAATAGACGTCCAGAAGAGACAGGTTAGGCGTGCCGTTTTTTCGGATGACATAGACGATCAGCAGAGAGGAAGCAACGGCAAAGCTCAAGGTCATCGCCCGGGATATGGGAAAATTCCGCCGAAACAGGGGCGGCTCTCCGGTATAGCCTACCAGCAACTCACACAATAGAAAGCTCACGCAGAGAAGATGATAATAAATGGTACTTTCATCCATCATGGCGTAAACTGTGGAAATAGGGACGATCTGTAAAAGAAAGACAAAATAAAGAAAAAAAGAGGAAGACTTCCGCTCCGTGTGCCGGATGCAAACAAATAGAAGAATGCACCAGACAAGGCCCGCAGCGTACTTTAGGGGATTAAACACTAAGTTGTATCCTGGGGAAATTCGAACGAGGTATAAATACCCCAAGTCCAAGGAAAACTTATAGAGCAGCATGCCCAGGAAGAGCCAGATCACGGTATGTGTCTTTCGCAGCATCACGGCATAGGCTTCATTCATTCCATAATCCTCCGATAGGCTTCCTTCAATGCCATCTTTTCCTTTTCCCAGCAGAGGTCTTTTTTTGCGCGTCTCAGGTTGTCCTTGCAGGCGGCGTAGAATTTCTGGTCATCCTTCAGGCGGCAAATGGCGGCGGAGATTTCTTCTGGGTTATCCGGATTTACCCGTAGGCCAATTCCATAGCGGTCGGTAAGGTCTCCAATCGTAGGAAAATCACTGACGATCAGAGGCGTCAAACTCTGAATATTCTCAAAAAATTTATTGGGTAAGGCTAAAATATGGTTTTGTACGACCGGCTGGAGCAAAGATATTCCCGCATCTGCGGCACTTACATAGTTCCGTAGCTCTTCAACAGGTACTGCTGGACGAAATAGAACTCGGTCTGTGATACCTAGTTCATCGCATAGAGCAACGAGAGTAGCGGCGTATATTGAGTCCCCATCCCCCAAAATGATGGCAGCTGTTCCTGGTGTCAAGGCAATGGCATGTAATAAGTTCTCAATACCGCGATTTTTGAACAACATACCGTGATACATAATGAGGAACGAATCTTCCGGCATGCCTAGCTCTCGGAGAAACTCCCCCCGGATTCGGACCGTTTCCTGAGGATTCAGTTCCCAGAAAGGCGGTACGTTTCGAGCTACCACGGGTCTGTCTTTCAGATGGTGGATGCGTTGCACTTCATCAGCCATAGAATCGTTGACTATGATGGAAAAAGCGCTGCGTTTAATCAGAAAGCGTTCTAGCCGCCTAATAACCCAGGTTTGAAAGACGGTCCGCTTGTCGGACCGTCCAATCTCGAACTCGTGGGAGTCATAGACCAGCTTAGCCTTATGGGAGGTGCCCAAGTTAGAGAGATACCCTACGAACAGTCCTGGCAGATCATGGCCGGTGATGATGTCTGCGTGGAATTTTCGGGCCTTCTGTCCCCACAGGAATAGGGTGAAGACCCGATTTAGGGGTATAAGGCATCGGGCTGTGCCCAGGGGCCGGGTAGAGAAATGGTAGACCGGGAAACCGTCTATTTCGTCTTTTCGAAAAGAATCTGTCGGAGCACCCTTATCCATGACCACGGTCTCCATGCCAAGTTCTTGGCAGACGGACAATTCCCGTTTGTCTCGGCTGGCATTTTTCCAAACAGCGGGACAAATTTTCAGAACTCGCTTCATAAAAACCTCCTTTGGGATTATATCATGACAAAGCCTCTAAGAGGGCGGTCCAGACTCTTTAGCAGAGCGGCTAACTCTATCAGGTCATCCCATCGGGAGACCCCAGCCCGTTCTACCAGTACAACGCAGCCACAGGTATTTAAGGCTTCTGCTGTCTCCGGGTTACGGTTCACGCTGTCTACGAAGCGAATGGTTCGGCCTTGGCTTGATAAGGCCTTTGCAACGGATTGAATCGCCGTCTCTTCAAGGGGCAGTGTGGAGGTCAGCAACACCGTGCCGGAGGGAGGGAGCAGAACCTTGGCGTTGTTAGCGATGTATTGGAGAGCTTGATTGCTGTCCGTCCAGATTCGCTCTCCGATGATCTGGTCCGCTAGACGGTTCCAGATGTTGCCTGGTTTTGCTGTGGAGCCTAGGAAGGGGATGGCAAGACCCTGCTCCAAATGGCGGGAGGTTTCCGTACGGTTGCGGAAGAGATAGCTGACCAGTGCCCAGACCAAGGTTACCACCACGCCGATGACAGCACCTAGCACTGCGTATTTTACAGTGGACAAAATTATCTTTGAGGCAGAGAGGCTGCTGTCTCGTTCTGGCTCCACTAAACTATCCAGTTGCTTATTTAAGCTGGTAATGCTGTCGGTATAGGTGACGATCTTCTCAAAATTCGCTGTCTGAATGGATTCTAGACTGTCATCTACACAGGTTTTAGTTACGTTACTGAGCAAGGTGAAGCCATGGAGGTAAGAGCCCTTGGAGATAGTGGACTGTAACTCTATCAGGCAGTTGTAGGCAGCATCTGCCAACTTGGAACTTTCCTGTTCAGAGATTCCAAAAACGGTAAGAGTTAGACAGCCGCCATCGACTTGGGACAAGGTGACAATCTCCCGTAAATACTTGTCCTCTATGGCACCCTTGGGAGTATAGGTCAGAGTGGACTGAAGGTCTAGGCTATTCCATAAGATAATATATTGGCTCTGGATCTTGGAGATGATGAAATCAATAGGGGTGTCTTCCAGCCGAAAGACTTGTTGGAAAGCCCCTTCGTCCACATCAGTGATAGCTAAGTTAATAGTAGTGATAGCTTTATTATTGGAATCGATCTTCATCAGGAAGCTTTTATCGTTATACTCCTGCTGGGAAGCTAGCTTTATCTCCGCTCGAATAAGTTGCTCCTTCAAACTGGCTTCAGTTTCCCTATAAGTCTCCAGAGTTTCTTGATAACGCTTCTCGATTTCTTCTGGACGGTTATCTTCGCTGTTAGCTGCCTTGAACAGTGTGTAGCTCCGCCAGCCCCCCATCAACGCTGCAAAAGCTAAAGCCAGAATGACAGCTAACTGCCCCCGGCGAACGGCAATAGCAATGAGTTCCTTCAGTGTCACAGTATCCTTCATTTTTAATCTCCTATCACTATAGATTTACGGTTCAAGCTATGGTAGCCAGCCGTGCTTTTTCCGTATCATTGTCAAAGTTGTTAGAATAGAAAAGGTATAGGCCATATGTATATCCAGGGAGTGATATATCCGTTCTCAAGTCCATCAGCCAACCTCTCATTCGCAACAGCGTTCATTATGCAGGTAGAGCCGCCTTTTTCTGGTGCATCCATGTCAGCAAGTAAATGGAATCGGCAATGATGGGAAGATTAGTCGCCAATTTATAAACCACAGCAGGCAGCTTTGACAGTGAATGGAACAGAAATTGGTGTTTTCAAAGGAAAGAGTATGGTAGTAATCATACTCCCCCTGGATGAAGTAGCGAGGGAGAATTTTGGTCCACGGTTTATGACTGAGATTGGAGAATCTGCCCCGCGTTGTTTACAGGAGTTCCCTTACCGCCTTTTCTGACGTTGACTCTGGCACTATGAGGATAAGAGTGTCTGCGTTTTCAAAAGTGGACCTTCAGAGCTACGAAAAGCTTTCTTCCTGAGAATGGACTGTCTTATTTAGACCAGACCACAGATGATCCAGTTCCCACTTTAGAGGTTGTTCTGTAACCTGTAAAGTGGAAATTGGATATAGAAGTCGAAAAAATATCTGGAAACAGACACAAGTGACCACACTACAGCATGGAAAGACAAGCAGATATGACCCAATCCTATCCCAGTACAAAAAGACCGATTTGTCAGGTGCAAGGGGTTTGAGATGTTACTGATAAAAGACCCTGCCCCTGGAACTCCTATTTTCCTATAGCCGTTGCAGAAAAAAGGCTTTGGGGTTGTGGAGTAGTTTATATTTATAGAGCTGGTTATATGACTGCTTATGCTAACGAGTCCCTGCGCATCTACTGCGGCATGGAAAAAGAGCATCTGGCCAAGTCGCAGTAGACGCTTGTCTCTGATTCCAACCAGCGATCTTGCCTCTACATATTTAACCGGGTCGGCACTATGGTAAAGGTCTTCTTTCCAACATCTGCAAATATACTCTTAAATTTTTATTTGCAGATGTTATTCACGATCTTAGCTCTTTTCAAGAAAATCTCCCGGTAAAATCTATGCTGGCTACGTCCTTCAAGGGCAATTTTACCGGCTGCCCAGAAGCGGCAGACTGGTAGATGGCCAAGATCATCTCCAGCGCGTTCCGCCCCGCCACGGCATCTACATAGGGTTTGCGGTTCTGCTTGATTGCTTCAATCATGTCGGCAAAGAGACGTGTGTGACCGTTACCGTAGACATTGCTGGTGGCTTCTTGAAAGCTTTTGTTTTTTCTGTCGTTTTCTCTTTCCTCTGCAAAATCCCACACATCAATGTTGTTGGTAGACTTCCCCCCCAACTTCACTGTTCCGGCTTCCCCGAAAAGATAAAGAGTTTCCTCCAAGTTTTTTGGATAAACATTCGTTGTGCCCTCAATAGTGCCTACAGCGCCGTTTTTGAATTTTACCACGGCCATACCGACATCCTCACACTCCAGATAGTCGTGGCATTGCCGTTTTGTGACGCCATAGACCTCCTCCACTTCGTCCCCCATCATCCAGCGGAGCAGATCAATGCCGTGGATGCACTGATTCATTAGGCAACCGCCGTCTTGAGCCCAGGTGCCCCGCCAGGGTGCTTGGGAGTAATAGTCCCGATTCCGGTTCCAGCGAACGTGAATGGAGCCGTGAGAAATCCGCCCGAAGCGCCCCGCCTCCACGGCGCAACGCAACTCCTGCACCGCCACGTTAAAGCGGTTTTGGTGGCAGGCGGAAACCTTGACATCCTTTTCTCCGCTGCGGCGAATGATTTCCTCTGCGTCAGCGATGCTCATTGCCATGGGCTTTTCAATAATGATGTTTACCCCGGCATCAATGCAATCCAGGGCAATCTGCGCATGAATGCCGCTCTCCGTAGCAATGCTGGCTAGAGCAGGCCTTTCTGCCGTCAATAGCTCTTTATAATTCGTGTAGCGATGGATGTTCTCGTCCTTCTCCAGGCCATATTTGACCAAAAGGGTCTCCATGGCTTCGGACTTTATATCGCATACGGCACAGATTTCCAAATGGTTACTCATGGCGGCCTGGATGTGATTTGCGGCGATGCGCCCGCAACCGATCAGAGCGTATTTCATAAACAATACTTCCTTGTCTTATAAAGTAGTAGTTTATAAAGCCCCTCTCCAAGGGCTGTAAGATATTTGTAAAGGACGATCAGTTTGATATTCCGGTGGAAAACTTCAATTATGGCGGACTTTTGCAGTTTTGTTTATCAGACAAGTGTTACCAGATGGCTCATGTGGAATAGGTTGAAAAAACAGAGAGTTCTGTAGATGGATCCTCACAAATTTATTATTAGAGGTTTAGTTATCCGTTATAGCGGAAAAGGCTTAGTCCCAGAAAGGTAAGATAGCTTGTGTGGATATGCGAACGGTTGCGAGGATGCCCGTTTTGAGGCATCTGCCTTTTTGTCCCACTTCATTTTGGTGGATAGACTCTCAATAGTTAATCTTTCGTTTTGGCAGAGCAAATAAGATTTATCCAGACTCATAGAATTGTTCCTAGGGCAAAAATTCGATCAGCGATTCCCGCAGGCAGTTTTTCAATACTAGGGGCGATGATGCCTAAATCCTTGCAACGCTCCAAGGCGGCACGATACTGGGGAGAAGACAGGCCTTCCTGAAAGCAAGTGTCGATGCGCTCTGAGGTTTTTCCACGATAGAAAATCCGGGTCAACCCGACCTTTGCCAAATATGCCGTACTTTTAACCTGCTCTATGATTTTTTTGTCGCTGTTACATGTCAGGCCGCGGTCTGTTTCAATATCTTTGAGAATAGGACAGTATATAGAAACCTGCTCTCGCTGAAAGGCCTGCATTTCCAGAGAGTAAGGGTTTTCCCGGAACATGGGAGCGACAACAGTACGCTCCATCAGAGGGGCGTACTGCACATAGTACCGGGTGTTCATGGCGGTTATGGCAGCGCACCTTCCCTGAAGAAGCTCATATCCGGCCGAAAGATAGGCACTGGCTTTTGTGCGACCAGTGTGGGAGTATAACCACTCTAGCGTCACACGGGGAACATCCTTCATAGCGTCGGCGATCTGACTCCCGCAAATGGATAGGGGAAAATCGTAGGTGGCCACCTTCAGCCGCAGGTAGTGTTTCCAGTTGGGCTTTCCTCCATAAAAAGGATAGTCTTGGTTGATGAAGCTGTTTTTATACATCTCTCCGTTTAGGCCACCGCATTCCAGGAAGATTCCCTTGTCACGTAGGCAAAGGGCCTTTTTGTAAAGACGGTAAATGCCGCAGACCCCGGTCATGCCATCGGCCTCGCGGATGGCTTCATCGATCCAGTCTGTGCTTGAAGGAGAGTCTGATACAAAGAGCAACTTGGAGTTCAGACGGTCCGCCACCTTTTTGGCAATCACTACATCGGGGTCCGTCGGTTTTCCAGTGATATCCAAAAGCGGATGTAGGTTGTTATGAATCATATGCGCTAGGATAGCTCGGCTGTCAACGCCGCCGGTAATGGTGCAGGCGATATTCCTGTGGCCCGATAAAGATTGAGCGAGACGGCGCATCTGCGCTGCCAAAGCGTCTTTTGGGGCATTTATTTCCTCCAAGGGCGGTAGACCTTTTTCTTTCTCTTCAATCTGCCCACTCTGCAACCGATAATATTTATTCGGATCACTTCGGCGGACATCCCGAACGACGGTCTCCATGCCATAGATCGCGCCATAGTACAAGAACTGCGCGGCAGCGGGATAATCCGGTGTCTGGCTCTCGAGCGCGGCCTCCCGCAGAGAGGTAAAAAAGCCCTTGGGGCCGATATACCAGCGCATAAGTCCGGCATTGTCGGCAAAATAGATCTCTTTCCCATCGGGATAGACAATTTGCATTCGATAAGAGCCAGTACAAAGATCAAAGTTTGCTACACCCCGGGCAAAATCCTGGAAAAAGGTCAAAGCGCTGACTTCTCCTGCCTGTTCCTCCCCATACATGAAAAGACCGGTGAGATATAGAATGGCGTTATGTGCGTGGATGGGCGTTGGCTGAGTGGATAAGATCATCAAAAGCACTTCTTTCCGTAGTTTTACTCCGACTCAGAGCGGGGATTAGATCTTCAGAATATCTTCATACAGAGTAAGAAGCTTTTTCTCCTCCACGCTCCAATTGAATTGTTCTCTAACGGCCTTTCGGCCGTTCTCACCCATCCGTCTTGCCTCATCCGGGCAATCCAGTAGAAAGGCTATGACGGCAGCAAACTCGTCTGTGTTTTCCGGGTCTGCGCAGAGGCCAAACTGATACTGCTCTACCATCTTTTGGTTGTATGCGCTTGGATGCAGGATAACGGGCAGGCCCATGGACATATACTCAAAAACCTTGATGCCGAAGGTGTCTAGCTTCCAATACTGCCCACGATCCAAAAGTGCGCAAAGGCCGATTCGGCTTTCCGAGAGCAGGTCCGCGATCTCTATTCGGCTTAAGGTGCCCCTGTAATCCACATAGGAGAACTCAGCCATAGCTCGCAATCTTTCTTCATAACTCGGTGGAGAAAATTCACCTGCCAAAGTTAGGTGCGCTCCTGCTTTGGCTGCAGCTTTTATGCCGACAGTAATGCCACGGTTTTCCGTCAGTCCTCCCACATAACAGATTTGGCGATCCTTTTTAAGGGCAGTAGGGTTATAGCGATCATAGAATTCCCCTAAGATCGCTGCATTGCTGATGATAGGAGTTCGGGTGCATCGCCCTTGGAAAGGATTTTTCCCTTCGAAGGTACAAGGGAGAATGGCGGCGTCAAATTGCTTAAGGGCATGACGTTCATAGGAATCGTACAGCATCGCGGCCAAGGCGGCGGCCCATGGGGGAAGATAGGGCTTTTCCCGAAGTTGCTCTACATATCGCTCATGGCTGTCAAAGATGACCCGCTTCCCTTTCTTTTTCAGTTTTACTCCCCAGGGCAGCAGCTCTGGGTCATGAAAGTGGTAAATATCTGCGTCCACCGTTAGAGCAGCCCTATAGGCCTGTTTGGCAAAGAGTGTCATCCGTTTCAGGCGCCCAGCAGGAGGCTGGCCTATCCCCACGATATGGACACCGTTTTTCTCATAGCTCTCTCCCTGCTCCACCAGGTACACCTCGTATCCGGCTTTCACCAAGGAAATACACTCTTTGTGGAAGATGCGAACATCTTCCGACCTGTGGACGCTAGTTATATGGCAGACCTTCATTAGACGCATGCATCTTCCCTCTATATTTTATAGCCTAAAAACTGTTTGTCCCGGGGCTTAGCAACTGCGAGAACTTTTTTTAGAAAGTTCCGTCGGCTGACAGTATAAAAGGCTGTGCAGACACCGCCGAACTGACGGAAGAAATTTTCAATCCCCTCTACCATGGAGCCCTCAAAGTCAAAAACACAGGAGTGTTTTGCAACAAACTGAATCCCTTCCCACAAGATCAGACTCTGTGCACCGCTACTACGGAATTTGGTGTCGGAGGCACCCAGCAGATAGTAACAGACATTTTCGTCATAGACGAAGTAGGCACAGGAGTGAACATTTCCTTCTGCATCTCAGGCCTCTAGGTATTTCCCATATCCCGTGTTGCCGCAGATTTCTATGATCTTCCGAATCAGCTTCTGAGGCATGGGGTTTTCCGGTTTTGGGCTTCAAAGGTTTTGTCCAGCAATTCGAGAAGCGTGTCTGGCCGGACTTCAGAATAGATCACGGTTTTATTTTTGGCAGCTTGGATGTTCTTTTTTGCCGTCTTGTTAAAGTGCTGATAGAGTTTGTCGTAATCATTCAAATCTGTTAAACGGTAGGTGAAGTTTGGTTCTAGCTGGCAACCTAGCCAGTAAAATGAAAGGACTTAATCATTTATGGGACGTAGACGAGTTCCATAGTACAGCAGGGTGGAAGTTGAGCAAAGAGCTGATCTATGGCATTTTTCTACTTCCCATAATCATTCAGTATTTCCGGGGCCGTCTGGAAATTCGTTGTCATCCCAAGAACTCTTTGATTTTTTTCACGATCTTTTCTCCGCTGTGTCCATCTCCAAAGGGGCGGTAAACCGGGTCGAAAGTCACAGGGACAGACAGTTTTTGCAGTATATCCATTTTTTCCGGTTTTGCCAATTGGTTGCACTGGTTTGCCATAGTCTCCGGCCATACCACATGATCAAACACTGTAACGCAGGGCTTTCTGGCAAAGAAGGCCTCACGTTGCAAGCCGCCGGAATCTGTCACGATTTTCTCCGCCCGGTTCACCAGAGAAATCGAACATTGATAACCAACTGGACGAGATAGGAGGATATTCTGAAACCCTTTTTTACGGACAAGCATTGCGGCGCGGTCGTGATTTCGGGGATGGACAGGATAAATCACTGGGGCATTCAAAGACTCCATAGCCTGGAAAATTTGGTCTAGCGTTTCGTTTGTGCCAGTGTTTTCTTGGCGGTGACAGGTCATATAATAGAACCGTGCAGGCAGAGTTAGAGGGGTTGCATCAAAGTCCTGGAGTTCCTCCAGTTCTGAGCCGTCCAGACGTTCCGAGTAATACTGAAAGGCGTCATACATAGGGTCACCCACCAAAAAGGAGGAAGCAGAAAGACCTTCCCGTTCCAAAAAATCCATACCGGAGACGGTGCATACAAATCGCAGGGCAGATACATGATCTGCCACAATTCGGTTAACCTCTTCTGGGTTGTCCAAGGTGCCCAGCCGCAACCCCGCCTCTACATGGCAGACAGGGATGTGAAGTTTCACCGCTGCCAGAGCTGCGGCCAAAGTAGAATTTGTGTCCCCAAACACCAGAAGCGCATCCGGCAGCTCTCGTTTCAGTACGTCTTCAATTTTTATAAGCATTTGACCAGTCATTTGCCCGTGGGTCCCGCCAGAAATACCCAGATTGTAGTCTGGCCTCGGAATATCCATCTTTTCAAAAAAGATATCTGACATATTGTGGTCATAGTGCTGCCCGGTGTGAATTAGCACTTCATGGAATTCCTTCCGCAGAAGCCTGGAGACCACCGCCAACTTAATGAATTGGGGCCGGGCGCCAACAACCGTACAGATTTTCTTCATGTGTAATACCTCAATTTTTAATTGGCAACGGCGTAAAGGAAGGGGGGCCGTTTATATTCTTCAATTCTACAGCACCTCAATATTTTCCCGGTTTCGGATATTCTTACACACATTTTTGCAGTCGAAGACTGGCACGCCGCAGGAAGCCACCATCTCATAATCCACCTTTGTATGGGCGGTGGTAATGCACACTAGATCGTATTCCTTTATGACTTCCGGTATTAGGGCAGGCAATCCGGCGAACCAGACGCCGCCGTCTCGGTATTTGGGCACATAAGGGTCATAATAATCTGCCATTGCGCCGGTTTTGCGGAACTCCGCCAACACGCGGACAGCAGGGCTTTCCCGATAATCGTCAATATCCTGCTTATAGGCCACGCCCAGCACAAGCACTTTCGATCCATTTAGAGGCTTCCGGCAACGGTTGAGAATCTTTCCCGCCCGCTCCACAGTATACTCCGGCATCCGATCATTGACCATCATGGACGCTTCGATCATGTTGGTGTGGAAGCCATACTCTCTGGCCTTCCAACTAAGATAGTAGGGGTCCAGGGGGATACAGTGTCCACCCAGACCAGGACCGGGGTAAAATGCTTGGAAACCATAGGGTTTTGTCTTGGCTGCATCAATGACTTCCCAAATATTGATACCCATTCGGTTGCAGAGAATAGCTAACTCATTGACCAAGCCAATGTTAATGTTCCGGTAAGTGTTCTCCAGAATTTTCTCCATCTCCGCCACGGCGGGAGAGGAAACGGTGGTCACGTCTCCGTCCAAAATGGCCCGGTACACCATAGCAATGACCTCCACGGCGTCCTGACCGATGGCGCCCACTACCTTGGGCGTATTGCTGGTCTTGTAGATCAGGTTGCCCGGATCAATGCGCTCTGGGGAGAAACCTAGGAAAAAGTCTTCTCCACATTTCAAGCCACTGCCCTCTTCTAGGATGGGCTTAAGAAGTTCCTCCGTAGTACCTGGATATGTGGTAGACTCCAGCACGACAATGGAGCCCTTGGTCAAATGTTTGGAAATAGCGATAGTAGAATCTCGAACATAGCTGATATCTGGCTGCTGATGCTTATCCAGGGGCGTGGGCACGCAAATGGCGATAAAGTCCACATCTTTAACAAAGCTGAAATCAGGGGTAGCACAGAGCATACCGCTCTTCACCAACTCCTCTAGGTCAGCGTTCACTACATCGCCGATGTAGTTTTTTCCGGCGTTGACCAAGTCCACTTTTTCTTGCTGTACGTCAAATCCAATAGTTTTAAAGCCGTGTTTGGCCTTGTCTACCGCTAGAGGCAGACCCACATAGCCCAAACCGCAGACACCCATGACTAAGGTTTTGTTTTTAATTTTTCGAATCAGTTCTTCTTTTATGGCCATATCAATCGGCCTCCTTAACGATATTGTTGGTTTTATCCATGCAGTATGCTCTGCCGCGGACCATGCAGACGGCCTCACTGCCGGAGAAGGTAACTTGTTCTCCGCAATGGCCAACGTAGTCATAAACTTTGGCAGATACGCTTCTTAGGCCATGGCGTAATCCGGGACGTCCCTTGTCACCGCAGATCCAACCCACACAAAGGTGAAGCATCCGATGTTATGGCCGCAGGCGATGGTGGTGTTGGTCCCACGCTGGTACCCTCTTTGATGCCTATTTTCCAGTATTCAATTTTGCGTTCAATAAAAGGGATTAATAACGTTGGTGAATACGCAGGAGGGGCCCAGAAAAGCACTATCCTCACAACCCACACTGGTGTACACGAACACATTGTTTTGAATTTTGACCCTCTCCCCTAACATTACATCCGGGGGAGATTACCGCATTCTGCCCAATATTGCAGCGATTTCTGATTTTGCAGCCTTTTATGATATGAAAGGAAGTGCCAGATTTTTGTCTCTGATCCAATCTCGCAACCCTCGTTTACATAGCGGGATGGGTGGACAAAATAGAGGCCTCCCATCATGCAGCTGCCTTTCGAGAGCTGGAGGTAAAAAAGAAGAACTCATGATGTCCGCAGAGGGGGCGTTTTTGCATTGAGCATAGTGCCGTCTGGAGACAGCATTTGCTGTTTAAAACGTTTAAAACGTTCTGGTAGTTCAGCTTCCTGTTCTGCCTTCATGCGGCGCATACTTTCGCCCTGTGGAATGTCTGCAAAGGGGTTATGCGGATATTTTAAATATTTTTCAAATTGAGCCAGTATGCGGATTTCATTTTCATAGTGGCGGCGGGGGTATCCAGTGTATCGGAGGGGAATACCGGCGTGGGAATAATAGAGACTATCTCCCCTGCATCCACCTGCTCGTCAATATAGTGCAGAGTAACTCCCAAAGGAAGTGCATTAAAAATGCTCCATTTAAACGCATCTAGTCCCCGGGCAGCAGGAATGACACCAGGATGTCCGTTCAAAACCCGCTTGCCCCGCAGACACTCTGCCGATAGGATACCGGCCCCCGTAATCAGGTACAGCTCACATGCATTGCCAATCTGTGCGTCACTTTCTACCGGAATATAGGGCAGACCATATTGTTTGCAGAGATCTTTGGGATGAACAGCGGCAGACTGGTCCGGGCGATGCTGAAACAACACTTGTCGTGTAGGACGTTGTTTGTAAGGCAGAGCGTAGACTTGGAGATTATAGCGGCCTGCCAACTGGAGGAAAATCTGCTCTGTTTTTAGGTGATTTGTATCATAGGTGATAATACCGACTCTCTCCATATTACAATACCTCCAACACTGCTTCAATAACTCGGCTCTGCTCTGTCTCTTCCAGATAGGGATGCATGGGCAAGGAGAAGGTTCGGGAACAGTAATCATCGGCGTTTCGGAATGTCTCGCCATAAGTGGGTTCATCCCGGAACACCGGTAGGGCGTGCTGGGGGGTGGGGTAATAGACCATGTTGGGGATTCCCTTTTCGTTTAGGAGGCCAATGATTCGATCCCGTTGAGCAGTGTCTTCTGCCAGCAGGGCATACTGGGCCCAGGCGGATACACAGTCCTCCGCCACAAAGGGTGTGACGAGTTTTCCAGCAAAGGCCGCGCGATACCGCTCGGCCACTGTCTGCCGCAGGTCTATTTCATAGTCCCGCAGAGCCTTCAGCTTGGGCAGGAGAATGGCGGCCTGGAGATTGTCTAATCGGGAGTTCATCCCCACCCGAATGTTGTCGTATTTCCCACCAGGGCCCTTGCCGTGGACGCAGAGGGAACGAAAGAGACGATCTGTTTTATCGTCATCGGTGAAAACTGCGCCGCCATCGCCGTAACAGCCTAGGGGCTTGGCAGGGAAAAAACTGGTGGTGGCGATATGACCAAAGGCGCAGGCCTGCTTTCCGTGATAGGAACCGCCGAAACCCTGGGCCGCGTCCTCAATGAGGGTCAGGCCATACTTTTCGCAAATGACAGTCAGGGCATCATAGTCACAGGGATTGCCCAAGATGTCTACCGCCACTACAACTTTGGGGGTCAGCTTTCCCTCCGCTAGTACCGCTTTGATCTGCTGCTCTAGGCTCTCAGGGCTGAGGCAGTAGGTGTCTGCCGTGATGTCACAAAAGATAGAGGCCGCCCCAAACATCTTCGCCGGCTCCGTGGAGGAGATAAAGGTCATGTCCGGGCAGAATACGGCGTCCCCCTCCCCTACCCCAGCAACCATAAAGGCAAGCTGCAGGGCATCGGTGCCATTGGCGCATGTTACACAGTGCTTACGTTCCACAAAAGCGGCGAGCTCTGTTTCCAACTCCCTGATATAGGTCCCCCCTATGAACTGGGCAGTATCCAGAACATTTTGGATGTTGGCGTCAATCTCAGACTTTAAAGCTTCGTACTGGGCTTTTAGGTCAATGAATTGCACAGTAATTCTCTCCTTTTCACGAAAATACTATCTCTGCGTTACACAAGCACAGCAGAAACTTTAATTTTTTATCATACCACACCTGGCTAGCTCAAATCGTTCCTTCGCTGTTCTTTCAAGTCTGTTGCTGCCAGATTTCGTAAATAATCCTCATTGCCTTTTGTGTCCCTCTAACACTTCCAACAGTTTTTCTGTCAGAATTTTGAAATCGTATTCTTCAGCTGTCTCCTTAGCGGCACGGCAGGCTGCTTTATACTCCTCTGACGTAAGATTATACAGTGTCATAACTGCCGCGGCATAATCCTTTCCACTTGGGGATGCGGCGGTATAGCAACAATGGCGGTGGTCAGCAGGATTGTATAAAAGTTTCACATTTGTGAGCACAGGCTTTCCGCTGGCCAAGTACTCGAAAAGCTTATTTTGACTGTTGCCAAAACGGAAGAGCTTTACAGAGTCCGGCGTGTAATTCAAAAGAGTTGCATCGCACTTTGAGAGAATACCGGGAATATATTTTTTTCCTACTGGACCCTTGAATACCAGATTTGTCAATCCCTCTTTCTGGCAACGCTCCCTTAGCATGTCTAAGTCTCCACCGCCACCAAAAGCCAAGAACTTAATATTTTCCTTTTCCCGGAGTACCTTTGCGCACTCTATCAACTGAACCAAACCGTTTGCCTCACGAATGCTGCCGGTGTAAACCAGCTTGAATGTCTTCAAATCTTCCAGATCCGGGTCCTCCCACTGAAAGTGTTCCCGGTTCCAATAAAACAAATCCAAATCAACGCCGTTATTGACATAAAATACCTTGGAGCGGGGGACATCATGCTCCCATCCTTGCTCCACGATATAGTCATAGGCTCCTTCTTGGGTGAATACTACGGCATCTGCATGTTTATAGAGCCATTTTTCCAGCCGGCGCAGAACTATGACCGCTGGATTGCAAGGTCCGGCAATGCCTAGCGCTACGATGCTCTCCGGCCACAGATCCCGGATTTCCACCACGGACCGGCAACCGTTTTTTTTCGCCAACTGCACTGCCAGCAATGCCGCTAATGGATGGGCGGAGGAGCCCAGAACAACATCTGGCTTCCCATATCGAGCCGATACATATTTCGCGGCTTTCTTTCCGTTCAGATAGAATTGGAACATAGAAAGGATTTGCTTTTTTCGGCTCCGCCCATATTTCAGGGTTTTCACCAGTATCCAAGGGAAGGGCTCTTCCTGAAAGACCCGGTATTTTTCCGCTCCCTTTAACAATTGTTCGTCCGTATTATGAGGATGACTGCCGACAAATACCACAGGCTCATGGGTTAGTTCCTTTAGCCGTTTGCCAAAATGATAGTGCCGATTCATAGGGCCATGCTCCGGTAACATATTGTAATTATTAAATATCCAAATTTTCATAGCTTCAAGATCCCGTTGTATTTTCAAAAATATAGAATTAGCTTACACAAAATCGTTTTCGGAAATAGAGAAATAACCAATCCCCCAGATAATCCTGCGCATAGATCTTAAGCGCTGTGCGACATTGCTCCACAATACAAAAAGCACTTTTATAATGTCAATGTTGATAATGATAACGATGAGATAATTCAACCGAGAAATAGATTTGTTTAGATGATTATTGCTATACTATTTCATATCTTTTTCTCCGACAATAAGTATATGTTTAATTGCCGCTTTACCTAGAGTAACACACCCTTATATACGGCTGGCTACTCATAAATAGATATTTATTGTTAATTTGCTGTATTTACATTTATCTTTGCGTTTATTATCCAATAGGGGCTAAAGTGAGGAATGTCATTAAGTTATGGATATAAGGAAAATAAATTTGAAAGAAATATAAAAAAGGCTTGACAAATACGAAAAATGTGTGGCGATGCCCTGAAAAGTGAAATTGTCTTTCAGGAGAAAAGTGCAGATGAAACACACACCTGCCATATTGCGGGAGAAACTACGTTCCCTGATCCGGAAACTGGAGGAGACGCCGGAGCAGTTTGGCCAATGGCCCGGGCGAGACTTCACCCGGCCCCGGCACTGAGTTTTGAGACGGTGATATCCCTGCTGTTTACCATGAGCAAAAACAGCATTGGAAAAGCTTTGATCGAAGGCTTTAAAAACAGGAAGAGAACACCATCTGTCTCGGAATTTGTCCAGCAACGGGAGAAACTGCTGCCCGCGGCGCTGGAAAAACGTTTCCAGCGGTTTACCGCCTGCCTGTACCCCGCTGGGCATTTTCAGGGATACCGTCTGCTGGCGGTGGATGGATCCGACCTGAAATCCGCCGCGTATCCCAGGGATCCTACCTCCTACCGGCCTGGGGCAGAACGTCAGTCAGTACGGCTGGAATCTTTGGCACTTGAATACGCTTTATGATTTGCAAAACAGCATTTATACGGCCGTAATTGTCCAAAAGGAACCCTAAAAGGATGAGAAAAGCAGCCTTGTGAGCCATGGTGGATTGCTCGGTCGTTTCCGGCCCGACTATCCTTTTGGTGGACCAAGGATATGAGGCCTGCAATAACCTATCCCACTTGGAGAAAAAGGGTTGGAAATACCTCATCCGTCTCCGGGACAAAAACCAGGCCGTTGCCCACGGACTGAAACTCCATGACACAGTGCAGTTCGATATCCCTGTCCAAATCACCCTGGGCCGGCAAACAGTGCGGCAGATGGAGCAGCAGGGACTTGTGGTCCCAACCTCCTATTACCATGTCCCGTCCCAGATGACCTTCAATGGTTTAGAGCCGAAAAGTGCTGGTTTTGCTGCCCTTTCTTTCCAAATCGTCCGTATTGAAAGAAAAAACGGTGATACCGAGCTTCTCATCACCAACCTGGATCCGAAGTGCTTCCCGCCCGCCGCCTTGAAACGTCTCTACACCATGTGTTGGGGAATCGGAACTTCCTTCCGCAGCCTGAAATATGCCGTTAGACTCATCCCTCTTCATCCAAAGAAGCCGGACCTCGTCCTTCAGGAGACTTTTGGCAGTTTTCTTATCTTCAACTTCACTCAAGCGTCTATCTGGACTATAGATACCACTCAAGGCGCATCCAAGTATCAATGCCACGTTAATTTCTCTGACGCCGTTTTTGCCTGCTGTGCTTTCCTCAGAGAGCCTATTTCTGGTCCGCTCCCTTTTCTCCGGCGAAAGCTGATGCCAGTCTGCCGCAGCCGAACCGCGCCACGGCCCGAAATCACAGGTAACTGCATTTCCTCCTGCTACGCCTCCGCACGCTAAACCCTTCTTCACACTTCTTTTTCAGGCGTAGTCTCTTTCGTCTGGTTTTCTTACCTGCTTTTCACTTGCTCTGTTCCTTTTGCTTTTTTTGAGCCCCCTGTCCTTTAGATGAGATCCCCGGTGTTCCAACTTAATGACATTAATCAAATCAAGTTACATTTTCACTACAAATTCAGAGACTATAATAGCACTCGCATCTAGGTGATGCAAGTATTTTTAATAAAAAGATAGAATTTGTAAAGAAATTGTCGCTTCTAGAGAATATCTTCAAACGCAAGCAATCCAAACGGTGCTGGCGGCAAGAAGGATAACTGCAAAAATAGGCAGGCACACTTTTTATATCTGGTGGCAAAACGAAGACGAGCTTTAAACTTGAGAAACAGATTCGATACTAAATGATGTTCCACATAAATGTGCCGATCAACATCACGAGGATGTTTAGCAGTTTTGCGGATTGGATTTACAACCATGGCCCCACGTTCCTCCAGCCAGTGTACAAAGCGGTCACTGTTAAATCCCTTATCCGCGATGGTATATTTACCCAGCAAATCAATTGGTTCCAGCATCAGGGTATTCTGCCAGTCCTAAGATAATCGTATAGCTCCGCCTTAGACAATTTTTGCGTTGCCGCTGCAGCCACTAGGTCTACAAATGCCTGGTTTTCCGCATTCAGCACAATCTCCTCTATACGCCCCTGATTGTTTTGCTCGAGAAGTTTTTGAAAAGCTAGTACGCCTTCCACAAATACATCAACATATGCTTCTCCAACTGCAGGCAAGACCTTATTCCGATAAAACGACATCTGTCCATTCCATACATCAGCATAGGACATTCGTTGAAGCAAACACTCTCGGGAACACTCGAACAGCCCCTTGAAATCTCCTGCTGGGAGGTAGTAATATTCCAAAAGCCCGGAAGAGGCGGGATAGTTTCCCGATTTGCGAATCAGGTCCACATACTGCAACATTTTTTCACCATAGCGCCCTTCTGTATCCTGGAGAGCCATCGCTACATATTCCAATTGATAGGGAGCGGGGTCAAATACATCCTTATGCGCATAACTATCCAAAGCCGCCATCAACTGGTCCATGCTAAAAGGCTGCAAGCTATCGGATTCTTTTTGAACCTTGTGTCGAAGTCCCATCAATCCACCGAATCCGGCCAAGAATATCCATGATGTTACGCAAACCGTAAGGCCCCACGTTTGAACATTTTTTTTCGACAGCGGGGAACCATATAAAACCGCAGGAAGCAATAACAGAACAAATGCAAAACACTGATATGATTGCAGAGAAAAATTGATCTCTACGAGTCCATGTCCATTTATCATTACCCAACAAGTCACCAGCACTGCTGCCAATAAATCACGCTCCCTGCGCATTTGTAGGATCAGTAGCCAGAAGCTCCCACCTAAAAAAAGCAGAAAGGGGATAATCCCTAGTAGTCCTTGATCCGACATGACTTGCAAAATGTGACTGTGAACATAACGTGAGGCATAATAAAATGGCTGGACCGCAGGGTATAAGTTATCTGTAGACCCAAGTCCACGACCGATCAGAGGACTCGTCATAAAAATTTTCAGTGCATCCTTCATAAACTGGATACGGGATTGGTAACTGTAACTATCAAAAAATCCTTCGAAGAATCGATTAACCAAAAAGGCTGGCAACAATTTATATACTAATGGTACTTCAGTTCCATCGGATAAAACAATCTGCCGCAATTGTCCATTCACAGGCCCCCAAAAGCGGAAATGAACTCGACTGTCTTTCTCCAGCGTAAAAACTGCATCTGTCAGTGGACCACTATATAACAAGGTACTGCCGTTCACTAACGCCTCTTCCTTTGACCGAGTATAAATATTTACACCAGCTTCATTTCCCCCGTCCCAATCACCAGAAACTGTATATGTTCCGGTCGGAAGCGTTACAGTCCGCATCAAAATTTGATTTTCATCAAATGTATACGGCCCTATATCATGGAGAGCAATAAAAAGGTAGACCCCAAAGAAAATCACGATGGCAAGAATAACAGCTGTCAATAATTTTATATGTTTACCCAAAAAACACGCTATCCGCTCTGAAAAAAGATAATCCAGCACAAAAATCAGCACACTAGAAACCACAGACAGCACCACTGGCAATCTCCCCCCCGGTGCGACTGCGGACATAGCCATTGCAGCCGCCACCAAACACACTCCTCCGGAAATCACCATCAACAGAAACAGCCGCAGCCGATGGACCTTTCACACCAAAAGAAGCCACACAACCAAGGACAGCACAAAACACAAAATCGCACCGCGGCTGGCAGAAAGTAAAATTCCCATTGCTGACATACTCACCAGCACGCAGGCCAGCAGACGTTCCCACCACTTCATTCCAGTTTGCACCAGATACAGTGACAGCAGCGTTCCCAAAGCAAACAGACTACCCGTAACATTGGCATCGTTGTATAAACCATTTACGCGGCTCACTGTATTTTCTAGGCCAATATACACTTCACCAGCGCCAAACTTCTCCATCAACACAGCAAATCCGCCGTAGAACGGCCCCTCACAGGCCATATCCGTGGACAGCAGAGACACCACGGCACTGACTGCCGCCAGACCCCACAGCAATCCCCGGACATGCTTCTTTTCCATTCGGAACAGCACCAGCGCCGCCACTGCAGAAGCGATCAATCCTCCCCGAAAATCCCGGACCGCCGAGCCGCCAAAGGGCGAATAGATCGCCGCTGCACCATACACCACCATAAACGCCAAAAAGCCGATCACCGGGAGGCAGAAGCGCTCCCGGGCCAGACGCAGGGGCGTGCGGCCAATACACAGCGCCAGGGCGATAAAGGCAAACCATACTGAGGCCCGCTCCGTCCACAGGTGCATGGCGAAAAACAGAAATATGGAAAACAGGCCCACTGTCAGCATGTCCCAGCGAGGACCGGACAGAGACAGCGCCGCGGCAGATTTTGTTCGTTTCAAGGCAAGCTCCTCCTGCAATTGATGTTACGATTATATATCAATTTCCCGCGTTTTTCAACCCCCAGGGGAGACCGGCCCGCCGGAATTCTCTTATGTTACGTCCAAACACAAATTTTTATCACATTTTGCCCCATCGCGGGCACGCCGGCGTGCAACTCCTCCCGCCGGGGCCTCCTTTAGTGAAACCATTTCAATGGAAGGAGAATATACCATGACACAAACCCCTCATTACAAGCTGACCCAATGGGACAAGACCGACCGCACCCTGATGGAGCCATTCAACCAGGATCACGCCAAAATCGACACAGCCTTGAAGGCCCACGACACCGCCATAGCCGCCAAGGCCCAGCAATCCGACCTGACAGCGGAGATCTCCGCCCGTACCAAGGCCCTGGCAGCGGAGACCGCCGCCAGAACCAGCGCCGCGAGGACGGCAATCTTCCACTTTTTCACGATTCATCCTCCTGCACGGCGGTGCCGCCGTTCAGGCCGAAGTCGTCCTCGGTGGTGGCGGTGTCCCGGCGGAGCATGTGCTCCATCACCCGGATGTCCGAGTCCACGTCCATGGCGTCCGCCTGGTAGAGCTCGTCCAATTGATGCTCAAAGCCCTTGACGATGGAGTCCATAGTGGTCTCAATCCGCTGCTTGGCCTGACGGAGGTTGTCCCCCTCCACCCCGGCGGCCTCAAACTGGGCATAGGAGTCCAGCAGCTT
>OFFV01000711.1_pt1 | contig 23367 bp, 19 predicted proteins | sample 1521461 | NCBI WGS metagenome assembly OFFV01 (sample SAMEA3504120, study PRJEB24116) | mouse gut metagenome | biome: mouse gut; feature: mouse-associated habitat; material: faeces | place: Denmark | collected 2011 | reverse complement strand
CCCCGCATGGCCCCTCGCCCGCCTCTCTATCCTCGCAGTCAAAATCTACCACATGCGTGCCGAGACCAAACGTGAGGATGCGGGTGACATGCATCGCGAAAAATGCGCCGGGAAACTTGCAATCCTGCTCGAGCAGCGTACCGACCTGACCGACGCAATCGACACCCTCCTCGACGATATAGCAGCAGGCCGCAAATACATGAAAGTCTACCGCCAGATGAAAATGTATAACGACGCCGATACCAACCCCGTGCTATACGCAAAAAAATAAAACGCCTCAGATATAGGGATTATGTGAACAATGGGAGCTATGAAACCTGCCTACGGGTCATAGCTCCCATAACACTGAGGTAACCCCGATTTGCCTATCGGGTAACCCGGCCAGAAAGCCGTTGCATCTTTTGAACCAACAAGGGGGGCGTCAATGTTAATTAACCGAGGAGAGGGGCGACACAGGGAGGGGAACAGTTTCAACATCAAAGTCATCTTGGCTTTTTAAGTAATGATGACCTCATCATACCTATTTATTTTTGAGAAACAGTGAAGAAGAACCTTAATAATAGATATGGGTATGAAACAGATCAAATGTTTATCAGTAATTATGCACTTAATTATCCAGCATCTAAGTCAGGACAGGTATTTACATATTTGACATGTAAGACATCAGATTTACTGGCAAGAGTCAATGGGTTGGATATTTACAATATATATGATTGTAACAGAAGAATTCTATAAATAAGCTGATTAATACTTTGCAGGAGTATGCTGGCATTTCAGTAATATAAGTGGAGAGTGGTTATGGCAGATATAAAAAAGTAAAACAGGATGTACGTTTTAAAATATTAAAGATAACAAGTAAAGATATTATGGAATATGACATTAATATGCTTGGCAAGCCTTATTATATAGAACCAAGAAATTTGGTATATCTGTTTTTGGATATTCAACAGGATTATGGCATTAAAATAGCTGAAGAATATTTAAAAAATCAGCAATTTGCAACAATTAATGGTATTGCGTCAATTATAATGAGAAATTTGGATAAATTGCATTAAAACATTCTTAAAATCATTACAATAAAAATGGAGGGTGAGAGAATGAAAATTAATAGTATCAACGGAGCAGGCACACAAATAGGACAAATGGGGATGAATCAGGAAACAGATTCTTACAGCCGGAATATTCAAGATCAGATCACCAATGCACAGAAGCAGTTGCAGGAGCTTTCTTCTAATGAGGATATGACATTAGAGGAAAAAATGAAAAGGCGGCAGGAAATACAACAGCAGATCAGCGACTTGAATGTGCAGTTAAGACAACACCGGATGGAACAGCGTAGAGAGAAGCAGCAGAAACAATCTTCTTCTGATGATATGCCTGGCGGTGCAGGCAATGTCGGAAGTGCGAATGCCGGAAGTGAGGGCGCTGGCCTTTCGCAGGCGAGTATGACAGCAATGATTACTGCGGGTACCTCCATGAAGCAGGCGAAAGCACAAGGCACCGTTGCTGTAAAAGCGGGGAATAAGGCTGAGGTCCTGAAATCTGAAATTAAACTGGATCAGGCCAGAAGAGGCAATACACAGAAAAAGCAGGAAGAACTTTCAGATGTAGAACAGAGAGTGCAGGCAGCAACCTCGGCACAGTTTTCTTCTTTGGCGGATGCAGGCAAAACAATAGAGGAAGAGGCAAAGAAGGGGGCTGCGGCTGATACGGCAGATGAAAATACACAGTCAAAAGAAGAATTGCAAACGATAAAATATACATCTGTCGATATTCGTTTATAATAGACAGCCTGTACTTCCGGGTTCCTTCCTATGAACAGATCCGGAACCCTGGAAAAAAGGACGGGATGGGGGAACGCCGGAAAGCAATGGTCTAACTGCATAAGGAGCACTGACTGTAGTATGTTACAGGCAGTGCTCCTTTTATGAAAAATTTCGGTATCTGCTTGATAAATGTTCAAAAACTATGGATTCTTACTTAGTGTCTGCTGATTAATTCTACAACGCTTGATTTTACTGATTTGTGCCCCGATATCTGATATAATATCTACAAAGGTTTCAATGAAACAGGCTTATTTTTCTTGCAGCTTTTTATGGATAACGGGGTGAAACACATGTATAGACCGCTTGATAAGTTACAGCATTCGTTCCTTGATTTCAACCAACCCATGGGGCTTAAAATGAATCCGGATAACCGGTGGGTCAAAATGGCTGACTGTATCCCATGGGATGAATTCGAAATAAAATATGCAGAGCTTTTCCCAAGTGGCACCGGCAATGTTGCCAAACCGCTGCGCATGGCGCTGGGAGCCCTGATCATCCAGACAAAGTTTCAGTTCGCTGACCGCGAACTTGTGGAACAGATCACGGAGAATCCATACCTGCAGTACTTTATCGGGCTTCCCGGATATCAGGAAGAAGCCCCGTTTGATGCAAGCACACTTGTCCTGTTCCGTAAACGCATTACAGCAGAAATGCTGATGGAAGCCAATGAGTATCTTCTTGCACACAAAGATGACGGCAGAAATGACAATACCCCTCCATCTGTCGGAGGTTCAGGCATGCCTGATGTTCCAAAAGAAGACGGGAACAAAGGGACGCTGACACTGGATGCGACCTGTGCGCCGGTCAACATCCGTTATCCGCAGGATATCTCCCTTCTGAACGAGGCGAGGGAAAAGCTGGAGGCCATCATATACCGTTTTAGTAGATCCTACGATCTGCTGTTGCCAAGACGGTACAGGAGGCGTGCCAGAAAAGACTACCTTGCCTACGCCAAAAGCAGAAAGCACAGCGCAGAGAAGATCCGGAAGGCGCTCCGTAAGCAGCTCGGTTACGTTGGAAGGGATATCCGGTATCTGGATGAGTTTATGAGCCGTGGATATGCCATGACAGATAAAGAGATTGGCCTGTACCTGACGATCCTCATGCTGTATGGACAACAGAAATATATGTATGATAACAAAGTACATTCCGTAGAACACCGTATTGTGAGCATCACGCAGCCATGGATCCGGCCGGTCGTGAGGGGAAAGGCCGGAGCGGCTGTTGAATTCGGAGCAAAGTTTGACCTGAGCCTTGACAGTGAAGGCTACGGACACATCGAAAAGATATCGTTTGAAGCATACAATGAAAGCACCTGCCTGATAGAAGCGGTGGAACGGTTCAAAGCGCGTACCGGCCATTATCCGGAACGTGTACTGGCAGACCAGATCTACCGTACAAGGGCAAACCGCAACTATTGCAAAGACCATGGTATCCGCATATCCGGTCCGAAGCTTGGCAGGCCGGGTGTAAATACAAAAACGGATAAAAAACAGGAGTATCAGGATAACAGCGATAGGATTGAAGTGGAACGTAGCTTTAGTTTAAGCAAACGCTGTTACGGCATGGGCTGTATTGTAACAAAACTGGAAGAAACGCAGTTGACCTCCATCGCATTATCCGTATTCGTGACGAATCTGTTCAAGATTCAAAAGCGGATACTTTACGCTCTTTTATATTTGTTCCAATATGGGAATGGATACAAATGTTGGAGTATGCAGATATTCGCTTAATCAGCAGACACTATTTAGAAGAGACAGCGATTATTATATTCGGGTCTGTGATACATATAAATCTGATGCATTTGTACAACAATTTTATGAAAATCTTCATCTGGGATATGAAACGAGGCGCCTGGATTATCTTGGATTGCAACTTGAAGGTAAGTATCGGGCTGAAAAAGATGAAAAGCGCAAATGCAAGTTGGGTGAAAGCCTCAGTATTCTAATGAAGAAGAGAAATCGTATGGCAGTCACAGGCAGGTCATTATTATGAAAAATCTAGAGGATAAGTTATCGGGTTCTTACTATACGCCAATTCAGATAGTTCAATTTATGAAAAAATATCTGGCAGGAGAACAGAAAAAGTATAGCAAAGTACTTGAGCCATCAGTGGGGGATGGAAGATTTGTGGATGTTTTTGAAAAAGAAGAATGCATTCAAAAATTGGTAGCTGTAGAGTTAGTGGAGGATAAGGTTAGTCAATTAGAAAGTAAGGGATATTCAGATCATATAGAAATAGTTGCAGATGATTTTTTGAACTTTTCGGAGAAGACAAATGAAAAGTATCAGCTGATTATCGGGAATCCACCATATATTAATATTAAAAATATGGAAAATGATGCAAAAGAAAAAGCAAAAAAAATTTGTAGTAGATATCAATTACCACATTCTTTAATGCAAAATATGTGGGTTGCTTTTGTATTAGCTTCGGTATCTTGTTTAGAAAAAGGGGGAATCATTTTTTTTGTACTTCCGATGGAATTTCTGCAGGTTCAATACGCAGAAAAGATTCGTCTGTTTTTGGAAGAAAGATTTGATACAATACATATTTTGTCTTTTAGGGAAAGGATGTTTCCAAAGATAGAACAGGAATCCTGTCTGGTTTATTTGACAAATGAATTTAAGGATCAGTCATATATAAACTTTAAAATGTACGATAAATTAGGTTCAGATACTCCATATTACTGTTCAAGAATTGAAAGAAACAAACCATTAAAAAAGTGGACAAATGCGGTTTTATCCGATGCTGATATTGACCTGTTGAATCTTATGGATTCAAAATATAAAAAAGTTTCTGAGGTATGTGAGGCTTCTCCTGGAATTGTAACGGGAGCAAATAATGAGTTTATTTTAACGAAGGAACAAGTGGAACAGTTGCAATGCCAGGAGTTTGTATTACCGACAATCCCAAAAAGCGGTATGGTGAATGGTTGGTTCATATTAACTCACGATATAGTTCAAAAGATTGGTGAAAAAGGAAATAGGATTTATTTATTGAACCTTTCGCATACGGATGAAGAATTTTATTCGGAGTCTTTGAAAGAATATTTGTCAGTGATCGGAGAAAAAGAAAATGTCTCAAAAATAAAATTAAAAAATAGATACAAATGCAGGAATAGAAAGCCATGGTATGGAGTACCAATTGTACGTAACGGTGACCTTTTTTTCTTTAAAAGATATGATAAAATACCAAGGATATGTGTGAATGAGGCTGATCTTTATACAACAGATATTGCTTACAATATACGATTGAGTTCAGCATATTGTAAGGCAAGTATGGCATTTTGTTTTTATAATTCATTGACATTGACGCAGTGTGAATTTTACGGGAGATATTATGCCGGAGGGGTTTCGGAATTGACACCAAGTGAATTTAAAAGACTGGCAATTCCCTATCGTAAAATTTGTAAAAGGGATATTGATCAATTAGCGAAAATGTTTGAAAAGAATGAAGATATAGACAAAATTATTACATTTGTTAATTCGAAGACAATAGAACTGGAGTGGGAGCATAAACAAATATTAAAACTGGATGGGATGCGAAAGAAATTAATGGGGAGAAGATTGATATGACAACCACCAGTATATGAAGAAGAGAAGTAGATTATATAAAACTATTAATGCAGGAAAAGTCTCTGTGATCTAAGCAAAAGCTGTGATCGCGGAGATTTTTGCGATCCGGCTATCTTTTTGGGACTTGCCAGCGTTATTATAGATATAGTAAGCGAAATTTCTAATGACGTTAATGATAGAAAGCGCTTTTTAAAGTGACTGTGTCCGGCGTCCTGCTGTGTCTGCAGGAGACTGACAAGGACGATCATCATTTGTCAAGAGGGCGATATGGGGGTGCATGTGTGATTAGAACAGACAGACAATTTAAAGAAAGACTGCGGCTGCAGGAGAATGCCCTGTCACCGCGGCACAGGAGAGAGCATTTGCAGGAGGTAGTCCGCAGTGCAAAAGCGGCATTCTATGAGGGAGAGCGCGTCGATATCCTGACGGGAGCGGAATTTCTCTACCAGCAGGCCGGCTATATCCGCAGGCGGTGGTGGGTGCTGCAGGGAATGGTCCTGGTGGTTCTGTGTATGCTCATCAGATATATGGAAGGAAATTCTTATGAGCAGCGGATCATGGGAGTGGCGGCGCCGCTGTTTGGCGTTCTCCTGCTGCCGGAGCTGTGGAAGAACCGGGAAAGGAACGCAATGGAAGTAGAGGGAGCAGCCTTTTACTCGCTGCGGCAGATCTATGCGGCCAGATTGTTCGCATTTGCAATGGTTGATGTGCTGATGTTGACAGCTTTTTTCCTGGTGAACGTGGGAGGCGGGCAGCTCGTGCCGGAAGAGATCATGCTCCAGTTCTTCCTGCCGCTGACAGTGACCTGCTGCATCTGTTTCCGCACGCTGTACAGCAGGCGGGCCTGTCCGGAAGCATTCGCCGTGTTTTTGTGCCTGCTCTGGTCCGGAATCTGGCTGCAGGTGGTACTGCTGGGGAATCTCTATGAAAAGGTGTCTGTGCCTGTCTGGTATGGCGTATTGGTGACGGTATTCTGTTACCTGCTCTACTGTATTTACAGGGGACAGAGGAATTGCAGGGCAGTCTTGGAAGAGACGGAAGGATAGAAAGAGACGAAAGAATAGAAGGAGACGGAAGGATAGAAGGAGACAGAAGGATAAAAAGAGACGGAAGAATAGAAGGAGATGGAAGAATAGAAGGAGACGGAAGGATAGAAGGAGACAGAAGAATAGAAAGAGACGGAAGGATAGAAGGAGATGGAAGGATAAAAGGAGGCGGGGATTATGAAACTGGAAATAGAAAATCTGACAAAGAGATTTCAGGATGTGGCGGCAGTTGACGGGGTATCCTGTACTTTGACGACGGGGGTCTATGGACTTCTGGGCGTGAACGGAGCGGGGAAAACCACGCTGATGCGGATGCTGTGCACCCTGTTGAAGCCGACGGGAGGAAGGATCTTGTGGAATGGGAAAGATATCTTTGAACTGGACGGCGCATATCGCAGAGTATTGGGGTATCTGCCGCAGGATTTTGGCTTTTATCCGGATTTTACGGTCAGGGATTATCTGCGCTATATCAGTTCCATCAAGGGACTGCGGCCTGTTGCAGCCAGACAGCGGACCGCGCTTTTGCTGCAGCAGGTGGGGCTTGAGAAGGCGGAGAACAAGAAGATGAAGAAACTGTCCGGCGGCATGAAGCGGAGGGTGGGAATTGCCCAGGCCATGCTGAACGATCCCAAGATCCTGATTCTGGATGAGCCGACGGCGGGGCTTGATCCCAACGAGAGAATCCGTTTCCGCAATCTGATCAGTGAGCTGGCACAGGACAGACTGGTGCTGTTATCTACGCATATCGTGTCGGACATCGAGTATATCGCCAATGAGATCCTGTTGATGAAAGACGGGAAGATCTGTATTGCCGGTACGACGGAAGAACTGACCGCCGGAATGCCGGAGCAGGTATGGCGGGTGAGTGTGCCGCGAAATGAGGCAGCTTCCTACACGAAACGATACAAAGTTTCCAATATCAAGACTCTGCACGGGGAAGCACAGCTGCGGATTTTGTCTGTAGAAAGGCCGGCGGACAATGCGGTTTTGGAGGAAGCCGTGCTGGAGGATGTCTTTTTGCACTATTTTGGGGAAAGGGCCGGCGGCGGAGAGGAATAGGAATGATAGTAGGGAAGATTAGGACCAGCGATTGAGCGGATTAGGACCAGGGTCGGTGGTGGAGCGGATTAGGATCGGCGGAGCGGACCAGGGCCGGCGGCGGAGAGGAATAGGAATGATAGTGGGGAAGATCAGGACCAGCGGTTGAGCGGATTAGGACCGGCGTTGGAAAAGATTTAGGGCCGGCGGTGGCGAGGATTTAGGACCAGTGGCGGAGCGGACCAGGGCCAGCGGTGGCGAGGATCAGGACCAGCAGGAATGGAGGATGGCGATGAATCAGAAAATTCCACATAAAAACATGTCGCACAAAAGAGTGCGGCATAAGAAAATAACAGATCGACATAACGGAAAAGAGCAGATCTATTATGAGATCAGGAAGGTTTTGTCCGGAACAAGGAGCAGGCTGGCATTTCTGCTGCTGGCGCTGGTACTGGGCATTACGCTTTATTTCGCTCTTGGCGTGGAGTATGTAAATGAGGCGGGTGAATCCGAAAGGGGACCGGCGGCAGTGACCAGCCTTCGGGCAGCGCAGAAAGCGTGGAGCGGTTATCTGGAGGAGGAGACGATCCGACAGGTGATCGCGGAGAACAGGCGCATCAATGAGACGCCGGAGGGCAGATCGGAACAGATCAAAGAGAGTAATATTGCCTACGGCTGGAAACAGGGGATAGCGGAAATACGCCGTCTGTTGAACTGTTCCTATGCGGAGGCGTTCCGCTCATATGACTATTACCGGGCGGATTCTTTGACGGAAGAGGCGGCGGGGGCTTTCTATGAGAACAGGACAAGACTCTTGCAGGAGTGGCTTGCGGATGAGGCCGGTGATCAGTATTCGGAAGCGGAAAAGGCATATCTGATCGGACAGTATGAGAGCCTTGAGACGCCTTTTTACTATGATTATCGGAAGGGGTGGACGCAGCTGTTTACATTTGCGCCGACGGTGGTGATGATCACCATGCTGTTTCTGGGCTATCTGGTGGCCGGCATTTTCTCCAATGAATTCGTCTGGCGGGCGGATGCGGTGTTCTTCGCTTCCTGCCACGGAAGAGACAGGGCGGTGGCGGCCAAGGTGTGGGCCGGAGTCGGGATCGTCACGGCAGTCTACTGGATGGTGATGCTCATCTACAGCGCTGCGGTGCTGGGCTATCTGGGTGCGGACGGCTGGAATTGCCCGGTGCAGACGGAGCAGGGGGATTGGAAATGTTTCTATCACCTTACGGTCTGGCAGAAATATGTGTTGATCGCAGCAGGCGGCTATGTGGGATGTCTGTTTATGGCAGGCCTGTGTATGCTGGTGTCTGCCAGGGTAAGATCCGCCGTGCCGGCGGTGATGGTGCCCTTTGTGCTGATCTTTCTGCCATCTTTTCTGGGGAATCTGGAAAGTGCGACAGTCAATAAGATTCTGGGGTTATTGCCGGACAGACTGCTGCAGGTGGGCACTGCGCTGGATTACTTTGACCTGTATACGCTGGGCGGCCGGGTAATGGGAGCGGTGCCCATCCTGCTTGTGCTGTACGGGATTGGTGTGGCGGCGGTGCTGCCGGTTGTCTACTGGTGTTTTGTCCGGTCGTAGGAGGAATCGCCGTCTTCCTCCGGGGTGGAGAAGAGACTGACTACGGTGCCGTCTTCGGTCGTCGTGACGACGGTGGAGATGGAGCCGTACCGGTCGCGGTGGACGACGATATCCAGACTGCCGTTCATATTGGACTGCCAGATTTTGTTCAGCTCATCGGCGAAACTGTGGACCAGGCTGCCCTGATAGAGAAAAAAGCCGTTTTCGTTTCTGGTCAGGCCCCAGGATGCGTATTCTTCGGCTTCGGTCTCCGAATCGAGGCAGAGGGTATAGCTGGGGGCAAAGGCATTCTTTTCCACATGAAATTCTGTGGCCAGAGCTTCCCGAATCTGTTCCGACATCAGGTCGGGATCGCCGGTGTCGTCCGCCTTTAAGACGGCCAGGATCGTGTCATCTGCCCGTTTTCCGGGATTCCTGCCAAGCGCGATATCGCGGGTCAGAGAAACCTTGAAGGCCCATCGGGAATCGGGACTCCCGTAATAGCAGGTACTGCTCAGGCAGGAGTCAAAGGGAGCCTGGCCGCCGGTAGCGCACACCACGGTACTGCAGGTAAGCAGCAGGGAGACGGCGAACAGCATGAGGAGGGACGTCCTTTTGTAGCGCAGTATGCGCTGGATCCTTCTCTCCACCTCTGTCTTGGAAAAGGCGCTGTACAGGAGGGGAGAACGGCTGGCGCTCACGGCCATGGCAAGAAGGCTGCAGGCATAGCTTTGTCTTGCATTTTCCTCCCGGCAGGCGCGCAGCACGGCTTCGTCGCAGGCGGCTTCCAGATCGGATGCCAGGCATCCGGCCATCAGCCAGACAAGCGGGTTAAACCAGTTGAGACAGAGTGTAGCCAGCATGGCCGCCTTAACCCAGTTATCCCGGCGTCTGATATGCATGGTCTCATGAGCCAGGATGTGGCGCAGCATCTCCGTATTCCCAAAGTCCATCCGTGCCGGCAGATAAATACGGGGTGAGAGAAGGCCGCACACGAGAGGGGAGGCGATCTCGTCATTGGTAAAGACCAGGATATGTGCCATCTGCATCTCGCGCAGGAGCGTATTGACGGTTTCGTTGTGCTCCACCAGCAGGCTTTCTCTCAGCCTCCGGACATAGCGTTGTCTTTGCAGCAGCAGGAGGAGCGCCGTAACGATGACGCCGGACAGATAGAAGACCGGCAGCAGAGTTCGCAGCGAATCATGCCTGTAGAAGAAAGGCAGGGGGTCCGCTGACAGGACAGTGGAGTGACCTGTTACGTTTTCCGTTGACTGGGAGATGACAAAGTCGGTATCTGCAGTCAGACGGGAATCGGCCGTGGCGGATGCACCCGGCATACTTGTGACGATGGCATCATTTGTGTCCGCGTCTTCTGTGACGGAAGCAATCTCCGTATCCTCAGACAGATATTCCGTAGAAGGTTCATTGTAGGCGACGGCTTCTGCGGAAACAGTGACGCTTGTGACGGCAGGCGCTGAAAGCAGGCCGGGAGCCTTCACGCTGAGCGGGCTGCTTAAGGAGAAGGGGACGAGAAAGCGGACGATCACCAGTCCCCACAAAAGGGGGAAAACATAGCCCGGCAGTCTCTTTTTCAGAAGAAGGCGCAGCGCCAGCACCATGAGCAGCAGCACACTTCCGTAAAGCATCATAAAATGTAAGGGCATGGAAAATCTGAAATGTAACATGTTATTTCGCCTCCTTGATCATACGGGAAAGCCTCTCGGCATCTTCTTCCGAGATTCCCTGATTTTTCAGAAATGATGAAAAAAACAATTCACTGGAACCGCCGAACATCTTGTCGATCAGCTGCTCGGTCTCACTGCGCGCCACTTCGTCTCTGGTGACCAGAGGTGTGCAGAGAAAGCCAGGATCTTCGCGGCTGACAGCTTCCTTTTCGATACACTTCTTGATCACCGTGTAGGTGGTGTTCTTGTTCCAGCCGATGCGCTGTGACAGTACGTCCACGATATCGCGGGCTGATTTCGTGCCCTGTTCCCAGAGCACTTCCATGACTTTCAATTCTGAGTCGAATAGTTTCATAGTAATCAATCCTCCATTCCAGCTTAATTTGCCGCTTGGCCATCTTCATTCTCTATTCTGTCGATTCCAGCCTGTAGACTATTGCAATAGTCTGCTGATTGATTACAGACTATCACGATAGTCTGCGCGTGTCAAGCAGAAAATATTTTAGATACTTGTTATAGTCCGAATTTCCACATATAATTTCAATGTGGCTGTATGGACTGTGTACAGTATGAGACTTGAAAGAACGGAGAAATGTGGATCATGAACAGAATTCTGATTATAGATGATGACCGGTCTCTTTTGGAGCTGCTGCAAAACTGTATGTGTGGGTTATATAAAGTGGATACGGCGTGGAATGGGCAACAGGGGCTTGATAAGCTGTCACGGACAAAATATGATCTTGTGCTGCTGGATGTGATGCTGCATGGTGAAAATGGTTTTGAAGTCCTGGGGGAAATACGGAAACTGTATGCGGTTCCTGTGATTATGCTGACTGCAAAAAATTCTTCGTCAGATAAGGTAAGCGGCCTGGAAATCGGTGCAGATGATTATGTAACGAAACCCTTTAATATGGAGGAACTGCTGGCGAGGGTTGCGTCTCAGATTCGGAGAAATACGGTGTTAAAGAATGGAATTTTATCGCAGGAAGAGATTTGTTTCGATAAGATTACGATTGTTCCGCAGATAAAAGGAATATTGAAAGAAAACAAAGAAGTGCTGTTGACCGGAAAAGAATTTGACCTGTTGTATTTTCTTGCCTCGTCTCCGAAGCGTGCTTATACAAAAAAGCAGATTTATAAGGCTGTATGGAAGAATGATTATGTCTATGACGATAATAACATTATGGCATTGGTCAGCAAGATCAGAAAGAAAATAGAAGATGATCCGGAAAATCCGAGGATAATACAGACAGTCAGGGGTGTCGGCTACCGCTTTGGAGGAGGGCAGTAAATGCATATGGAAACGATAGTGCTGATGATAATCTGTCTGGGTCTCATGTTATTGCTGGCAGGGATCTGCGGGCAGATTAAAAAAATCAATCAGGTATTAGATGACATCATAAAGGGGGAAACAGATAGAAGAATCCTGATCAGGAAACATTCCTTTTTATCAGATACCTGCTATAAGCTCAATCAGATTATGATGGATAATAAGGAACGCATCATAAAGACAAAGCGGCTGGAACGAAGGAACGAAGAGCTCATGACCGGTTTGTCGCATGATATCCGCACGCCCCTTACATCTATCATCGGTCATCTGGATGCCGTTTATTATCAATATGTTCATGGGGAAATGAACGCAGAATCTGTCCGGCAGGCAAGGGAAAAAGCATATGTCCTGAAAGAGTATCTGGACGATTTGTTTCAGTGGTTCAAGCTCAATTCCAAAGAAGAGAAAGCAGAAATGGAACCATTGGATATCGTAGAGGAAACAAGGGCTGTTTTTGCAAATTGGGTTGCAGATTTTGAACGAAATGGAGTCTCCTATGATTTCACATCAGACATGGACGAAATACAGATCAGCGTGGACCGGGTTTTTTATGAGCGCTGTGTGAATAATCTGCTTAAGAATGCAATGGAACACAGCAGGGCTTCTAAAATCTGGATAGAGATTGTGCGGTCTGGTGTTACGGTTGTTGTGAAAGTTTGTGACAATGGCATGGGAATTTTGGAGAAAGAGATTCCATTTCTTTTTGACAGGCTGTATAGGGCGGGGGATGCCCACAGCAGCAAAGGAAGCGGTCTGGGGCTTGCGATCGTGCGGGAACTGGTTTTGATCCAGGGCGGGAAGATTTTTGTAGAACCCCAAAAGAAGGGGATTTGTTTTGCCATGGAATTTCCTTTATCAGAAAATGATACATGAACTGTTCTGCCTTCGGGCCGGGCAGTTTTTTTGCAAGGTTTTCGTAAGGTTACAGGAGCAAAAAGTGTGATACTATGGAACGGCAGACAGACGTACAGGCAACGCATGAAGAAAGGGATGACGGGATGATGGATAACTTTATCATTGAGACGAAAGGGCTGACGAAATATTATGGGGATACTGCCGCGGTAAAGGGTGTGGATCTCCATGTAAATAAAGGTGAAATTTATGCCCTTTTGGGAAGGAACGGAGCCGGAAAGACAACAATAATGAAAATGCTGCTGGGTTTATCCATGATATCAGAAGGAACTGTCTATATGTTCGGACAGCCTTTTGAAGGGAATAAAAGAGAATTTCTGGGGCGGACAGGGGTCATGATTGAGACACCGGGGTTTTATCCAAACCTTACGGCAACGGAAAATCTGGAAATTCTTGCTGACCTGCGGGGATATGTAAAACGGGATGCTGTAAAAGAAAGTCTGGAGAGGGTTGGGCTGCCTTATAAAGACAAAAAACTGTTTTCTGCGTTTTCTCTTGGCATGAAGCAGCGGCTGGGGATTGCAGCCGCCATGATCCATGATCCGGAAGTCCTGATACTGGACGAGCCGATTAATGGACTTGATCCGATCGGGGTAATGGAAACAAGGAATTTTATCAGGGAGCTTGCGCAGGACTGTGGGAAAACGATTCTGCTGTCAAGCCATATTCTGTCAGAGATTGAGCTTTTGGCAGACAGGATAGGAATTATTGACAAAGGAATTCTGCTGGAAGAAAGCCCTTATGAGGAATTGAAGAAAAGAAATATGCATTATATCCTGTTGTCTGTAGATTCGACAGAAACAGTGATCCATATGCTGGAAGAGGAATTTCATATCAATGATTATCGGATTATGAGGAACGGCTGCATTCAGATTTTTGATGAGGGGATACAGACAAAGGAAATCGTCCGGTTTCTTGCAGGACGAAATATTTATGTAGATGCCATCAACAAATGCAGTGATACACTGGAAGATTATTTTAAAAGGATAACCGGAGGTGAGGGGATTGCTTAACATATGCCGGAATGAGTTGAAGAAACTGAGACGTCAGAAGACAGCAGGGATGTTGTGGGCAGTCGGTATCCTGATCCCTGCGTTTGGCACACTGCTCTGTATAAAAAACCAATATCCCTTCAGGAATTTGATCGGTGCGAATGTCATGTTTGGAAGTTTTCTTATGATTCCGTTTACTTTTTCGGTCATGCTTTTAAACCTGTTTGAACTGGAGGAGAGGAATCACACATTGAAAAATATTCTGGTGATCGGCATACCCGGATGGCAGATTTTTTTATCAAAACTGGCTTCAGCCCTTGTGATTGTCGTGGTACTTTCGGGAATCTATACTGTCTATACGGTCACAGGAGGAATTTTCCTGCGGAATTATATGCCGGATGTTGTCCGCATTTTCGGGATTTATCTGGGAACGTCTCTGTGCAGCATCTGTGCAACAATGCCTGTGCTGCTTCTGATCATTTTGCTTCGAAAACGGAATCTGATTTCAATGATAGCGATTAACTGTTATGTACTCGTTGATTTTTTGTTTACATGGCAGTTGTCCATGTTTCATTGTCTTGATATGCATCTGCCTGTTTTGGCAGCATACCGTATCACCTATCCTTTTACCATTTTGGAGTATACGGATAATCTGCAGCGTGGGTTGGATATACTGTATTATCCAATGGACAGGGGCCTCTTTTTGCTGGGGGCAACAGCGGCAGTTTCCGTTGGAATCAGTCTGTGGCTTTATAAAAGACAGGAGGCCGATGTATGATGAGGAGATTGATCAGAGCGGAATTAAAGAAATTGAAAAGGCAGACAATGGTTTTGGTTGGATATCTCAGCATTCTCTTTTCGTTTATCATCACTTTTGCGCAGCAAATGCAGATTAAGGCAGGGGCGCCTGAATGGGAAGGGTTTGCAGAAATGTTTTTTTACAACAATGCAATGCTGTTTCTGCCGTTTACGGTATCTTTGATTGGCGGATACATGATAGATCAGGAATATGCAAAGGATACGCTGAAAAATCTGTTGGTGATACCGGTCAGATGGCAGGATGCGGTAAAAGCGAAAGTGGCAGTCCTGTTTTTGCTGACGGTCAGAATCGCACTGTTTGAAACAGCGCTTCTTCTGGCGGCAGGCATTATGTTAAAAAACTGTCCGGCCGTGCTTATAATGGCAGGAGAATGTATGAAAGCGTTTGCATATAACATCTGTATCACGTTAGGGATCCTGCCCGTGATTTTGTGGTTTGGAAAGAGCGGCGGAAAATATATATGGGGAAGTATACTGTCCATGCTCCTTGGTATATCCGGAGTATTTGTAGTAAATGGAAGGGCAGTTAACTGGCATCCGGTCACAGTTTGCTTCTCATTTCTGTCGGACGTTTATGGTGAAAAAACTGCAATGGGATACCTGGAGTCGGGTGTGGCAATCTTTCTGTATGGATTGCTGTGTGTGTTGGTATACCGGATTAGATATTGCAGAGGGAACAAAGCGGTTATTTCAAAATAGAAGGAAACATAAGATCCGATTTTCGCAGGCTGACAGGATGTTTTTCTTTTCAGAGTGTGCTATGATAGAAAGGCCGGATGTACGTAATGGGAAAGTAAGCCGGACGATGACAGCGAAGGGAGGACGGACAGGCCAATGCTGCATGTTATCATATGTGACGACGAGGCGGCTTCGCTCTCTTTTCTGGAAACCCTGGTCAGAGAGTGGGCGGCGGGGAGAAAATGCGGGATCGCTGTCACGCCGTGCAAAAGCGCGGAGCAGTTTCTGTTTAACAGGGAAGACTGGGAAGAAGCGGATATTATGCTTCTGGACATTGACATGCCGGGGATGAACGGTATCAGTCTGGCCCGCAGGCTGCGGCAGGAAGGGAAGCGTGTTCAGATCATCTTTGCAACGGGGCTTGCGGATTATGTGCTGGAGGGCTATGATGTGGAGGCCGTGTCCTATCTGATCAAGCCGGTGGAGCGGGAGAAGCTCTTCGCCTGTCTTGACCGGGCGAAGGAGCGGTGCGGGCAGGAAGAACCGGTTCTGCTGCTGGATCTGGCAGGGGGCACGGCGCGGGTCAGACTGGCGCAGATCTGTTATCTGGAAAGCGATGCCCACGACACGCAGGTGCATTGTGTCCGTTCTGCTTACAGCATGGAAGAAGAACCACCGCAGACAAAGAGCCGGACCGTCCGGGAAACAGAAGTAAATGCAGTCACGACAGAGACAGTGCGCTGCCGGACGGGGATCCGGGAGCTGGAAGAGCGGCTTGCGCGTTACGGCGGTTTTTTCCGGATTCATCGCTCTTATGTGGTGAATCTGGCCTATGTCAGCCGGATCACCAGAAAGGATGTGCTGATGGACAGCGGGGAAACGCTTCCGGTCTCCCGTAACAGGTGGGAGGCGCTCAACAGGGCATATCTTAACTATTATAAAAAGTGAGAGTGTAAAAGAATCAACGCATAAGGGAATAAACGAATAAGTGAATAAGGGAGAGGCAGAACTCCGGATGGAACAGGAAATTTTCCAGCTGCTGTGGCTGGGGTGTTATTGGTATTATATAGAGCAGATGGGAAGCATGGAGAAGGGAATCGGGAAGCGCGCGTTGGGCATTTGCCTGACGGGTGCGGTTTTGGCCTGTTCCTTTTTCGTGCCGTTGTTCGGGATAAAATTCCGGGCGGCAGCGGCGTGGGTCCTGATCGCCGGAATCCTGACGCTGTACGACTTGTTTTTTGATGCGGAAACCTTTGTGCGGCAGGGGTGGCGGATTCTGCTGCCGGGCCTGTGTATTGCAGTGGGGGTATTGGCAGTGGAAGCCGAGGAGATTTTTGTGCTGCACGGGGGGATCATGCTTGTGTTTCTGCTTCTGCTGGGGAAGAAGCGGGAAAGTCTCAGGTTTTGGAACGGCGTGCTGCTTGTGGCGGCCTACGGCATCATAGGGGCTTTTCTATGGCTGCTTGGCTGTACGGGGCAGGTGGAGACGACGGCGCTGCCGCGCAGTATCTTTCTGTGGGGCGGCATTGTGCTGGAGGCGCTTTTGTTTCTGGCGGTGGAGGGGACACTTTTTTCCTATAAAAAGGGGTTTGACTTCCGCACGGAACAGTTCCGGTCGGAGCTGATGGAACACCAGTATGACGAGATCAAGAGCGTCTACATGGATATGCGGGGATGGCGGCATGACTACCATAACCATATGCAGGTGATGAAGGCGCAGCTCGCGCTGGGGAACACGGAGGAGATGGGAGCCTATCTGGATCAGCTGGAGCGGGAGCTGGACCGGGTGGATACCTTTGTCAGATCCGGCAATCTGATGGTGGATGCCATTCTGAACAGCAAGCTGACGCTGGCCAGACGGCAGGAGGTTGCCGTGAACTGCAGCGCTAAGGCGCCGGAAAGGCTTTCCGTGGAGGATGTGGATCTTTGTGTCATTCTGGGAAATCTGCTTGACAATGCGCTGGAAGCCTGCGCCCAGGTGGAGAAGGAGAAACGGTTTCTTCGTCTCTATCTGACGGTCAACAAGAGTCAGCTGTACTTTTCCGTGCAGAATGCGGCGAAGGAGGAACCGGATTTCGAGGCCAGCCGTTATATCAGCAGAAAACGGGGCAACCACGGTCTGGGCATGAAGCGGGTAAAGGCGGCGGTGGATAAGTACGACGGTTATCTTAACCTGGCCAACGAGCCGGGGATCTTTGCGGCGGAAGTGACCATGCCGCTGTCACTTTCGTGAACGGTCTGTGCATTTCGTGTAAAAAAGAATACATTTCGTGCGGGAATCTCCATTCATGGGGATTCTTGTTTTATGATGTAGAAAACTACTTCGGATTTATAAGGACGGGAAGCACGGCATAAGGGACGCGGTTTCCCACACGATCCGGAAAGGAGAACGAAGAATATGCAGGTAACACAGGATAAGAAAAGATATCCCCTCCTGAATCATTATCGGTATACGTTTCACAAGCTGAAGGAGAAAAGCGGCAGCGGGGCGCTGGCGGTCTGTGCCGGGGATGTGATGTTAAGCGTGCTGCTCCCGTTTCTGGAGGCGGCGCTGGCCGGCGCGGTGGCGGCCTGTCTGGTGAGCGGCAGGAGGCCGGGAGAGATATTGGCGCTGGTGGCGGGGTATATCGTATTGCTGCAGGTGGTCAGATTTTTGCAGAGCCACTTTAGGGAACTGCGGACGAAAGCGCTCTTTCTGTTCCGTTGTTCTTTTTCCGAACTGGACAGGAAGACATTGTATATGGACGGCCAGAGTCTGGAGAGCGCGCAGGGACAGAAGAAACGGCAGGCGGCGATGCGGAACATATATTCCGGCAATGAACAGGGGCTTGAGGCTTTTGCCGCGGGATTTCTCAATATGATCATCCAGTTTGCCGGGCTGTTGATCTACGGGGCGATCGTGGGCAGATACAGTCTGCTCCTGCTGACGCTGCTTCTGCTGCAGGCGGTGGTCACCGCCTGGCTGCATACACTGGCAGGAAAGAAGGAGTACCGGCTGGAGGAGGAGAATATCAAGGGCTATCAGGGCCTTGGCTATCTGCGGCAGGAATCCATCGCGCCGGGAAACGGGAAGGATATCCGTCTGTATCGAATGGACAGATGGTTTCTGCGGGAGTTTAAGGAGCGGATCGATCAGATCGTGAACCGGGTGGATCGGGGGCGTAACGGCTTTGCGGCGGCCCAGATTGGAGGAATGGCGCTTGCTTTTGCGAGGAATGTATTCGTCTATGGCTGGCTGATCCGGGAGATGGCGCTGGGACATCTGGCGCTTCCGGTATTTCTGTTATATGTAGGGATTGTGGCAGGCGTCGAGGCATGGATGAGCGGGCTGTTCGATGCGGCGCAGGAGATCTACAGGAATAAGGAAATGATGGATGATTTCCGGGATTTTCTGGAGTTTGGCGATCCTGAGGAGGGAACGGCACTTATGCGGCAGCCGGGCAGAGGACATGAGATCCGTCTGGAGCACGTGAGCTTTTGCTATGAGGGGAAGGAGGAAGCTACCATCCACGATCTGACGCTGACCATCCGGGCCGGGGAGCGGCTGGCGCTGGTGGGTCCTAACGGCGCGGGCAAGACAACGTTGATCAAGCTGTTGTGCGGGCTTTACCGTCCCACTGCGGGCACTGTTTTTCTGGACGGACAGGATCTTAAGACGCTGCCGCAGAGGGACGTCTTCCGGGAATTTGCGGTGGTGTTCCAGGATGTGTTCGCTTTCTCTTTTCCTCTGGCGGAGAATGTTTCCTGCGTGGAAGCGGGGCAGGAGGATACGGGGCGGCTGCGGGACAGTCTGGAGAAGGCGGGACTCTGGGAGAAAGTATCCTCCCTGCCGAAAGGTGTGCAGACTGCCATGAACCGGGATCTGGACGAGGAGGGCGTGAGTCTTTCCGGCGGTGAGATGCAGAAGCTGATGCTGGCCAGAGCCTTGTACAAGGATGCGCCGGTGGTGATTCTGGACGAGCCGACGGCGGCCCTGGATCCCATCGCCGAGAGCGAGATGTACGAACGTTACGATGCCATGATCCGGGAAAAGACGGGCATCTTTATTTCCCACCGGTTAAGTTCCACAAGATTCTGCGACAGGATCCTTTTTCTGGAAAACGGGCGTATTGTGGAGGAGGGCAGTCACGATGCGCTGATGGAAAAGGGCGGCTCCTATGCGAAGCTGTTTACCCTGCAGGCCAGATATTATCAGAAGAAGAGAGAGGAGGAAGAGATTTATGCGTGAGATTTTATCCGTACACAAGATCGGATACAGACTGCTTGGGATGATCCACGGCGTGGATTCGACCATCATGCCGCTGCATCTGCTGGAGGTGTGTCTTTCGGTGGTACAGGTCTACGCCGGTCTGTATCTGACGGCGGGCCTGATCGATCTGCTGCTTGCGGGAGCGTATGGGCAGGCGGCAGAGTGGGCGTTGTATCTTCTTCTGGTCAATCTGCTTCTGGGGACGGCAACCGTGCTGCTTAAGAGAAAATTCCGGGGGATGGAGACAAGGATCTGGCAGCTCTTCTACGTGTGGATGCGGGAAAAAGCCTTTTCGCTGGATTATGAGACGATGGAGAGACCGGAGATCTCCGAGAAGATTCTTTTCTCGGAGCGCAGATCGAATATGCATGGCGGACTGGGGATGCTGTTGTATTATTACTGCGATATTCTGCGGGCGCTTCTGCACATCCTGCTGTCGGCGGCCATGGTGCTTTATGTGTGTATGGCCCGGCCGTCACAGGAAGCGGGTTTTTGGGGAACGCTGGCAAGGCCTCTGCCTTCGATGATATTGTTTGGCGGGGCGCTTGCGGGGATGGCTGTCGGCTCGTGGAAGGTGTACAGCCGGTTCGGAGCCAGGATTCAGGAGATATTTGAATCTCATACCGGTGTGGAGAATAAGATTTCTTACCTGCAGATGCAGGTGCTGGGGGATGCTAAAGTGGGCAAGATCATTCGTCTGTACGGCATGCAGGAGATGATCTTCAAAAATGCGATGGAAAATCTGAAAAGCTCGGTCGCCTTTTTCGGGAAGATGTGCGACGTGGAGCGGGGACAGGAGAATGCCAACAATGTGGTGAGCAGTCTTTTTGCGGCAGGTTCTTATCTGCTGGTGGCGTTAAAAGCGGTGACCGGTGCGGTGACGGTGGGCGCCTTTACACAGTATGCGGGGGCCATGAACCAGTTTGGCAGCGGATGTTTCAAGATCATCGCCTGTCATGGCGGACTGCGGGAAATCTGCACCTATATGGGGCCGTTTCTGGAATTTCTGGATACGGACAATCTGCATGCGAAGGGTTCGATCCCGGTGGAGAAGCGGACGGACGGGGAATATGAGCTGGCGTTTGAGCATGTGGACTTCCAGTATCCCGGATGTCAGGAATTGGTATTGAAAGATGTGAACTGCCGCCTGCGGATCAGGGGCAAACTGGCGGTGGTGGGTAAAAACGGCGCGGGCAAGACGACTTTTATCAACCTGTTATGCCGTCTCTATGAGCCTACGGCCGGGCGCATTACGCTGAACGGCGTGGACATCCGCAAGTATGACGAAGAAGAGTACCGCAGCCTGTTCGGCGTGGTGTTCCAGGATTTCAAGCTGTTTGCATTTCCGGTCTGGCAGAATGTCACGGCGGGCGGCACGCGGGAGGATGACAGGATCCGGGAGGCGCTGCGGCAGGCGGATGCAGCGGAACTCGTGGAAAAGCTGCCTCAGGGGCTTGACACCTATCTGTATCAGGAGCTGGAAGAAGGGGTGACGGTCAGCGGCGGGGAGGCCCAGAAACTGGCACTGGCGCGGGCGCTCTATAAAGATGCGCCGGTGGTGATCCTCGATGAGCCCACGGCGGCGCTGGACCCGAAAGCGGAAGCGGAGGTTTATGAGCGTTTTCATAAGATGGTGGAGGGCAGGACCAGCATCTATATCTCCCACCGGATGAGCAGCTGCCGCTTCTGCGACGAGATCATCGTCTTTGACAAAGGGCAGATCGTGGAGCGGGGCAGCCATGAGACACTCTATGCCGCCGGCGGCAGCTATGCCCGGATGTGGGATGCACAGGCCCGGTATTATGCGTAAAAAGAAGTCAGACGCTTTGTTGGAGGTGAATTTACAAAAGGCCGGATCTCTTAACATACAGCAGATAAGGAAATGTTTGTAAAAGATATCCTGATACTTGAATCCGCATGCTAATTTGATTATAATTTAAATGATAAATAACCAAAGATTATATTTGCATATAAGGAGAAAGTGCGGAAATGAGGGGATCTGTGAAAAAAGGGATAAAGTTTGGCATGATCATGCTGCTGCTTGGCATGATGACCGGATGTGGCGAGTGCGAACATGAGTATGATGACGGAGAAATTACAAAGGAAGCTACCTGCAGCGAAGAGGGAGAAAAGACTTATACATGCTCTTTATGTGGTGAAACAAAGGCGGAAGAACTGGACAAAAAAGAGCATGTTTATAAGGAAGATGTGAAAGAAGAACCTACCTTTGAAGAAGAGGGTGAAAAGATTTTCACATGTGAAAACTGTGGCTATTCCTATACGGAACCTATCCCGGTTCGGGATGATGAAGTTGTTGTAAGTGTCACGGATAAATCCAATCTGCCTCAGGACGCTGATGCCGGCAGATATTCTGACAGGGTCGAACTTGTTTTTGAGGTTCTAAACAGGACGGATCGATCCGTTAAAGGCGTGCAGGGCAAGTTAACAGTTTATGATCTGTTTGGAGAAATAATACTGGCAATTAACTGTGATTTTACCGGAAACAGTATTCCGGCGGGGGAAAGCATTACTGTAGATGATCTGGGAATGGAAATAAACCAGTTCATGGATGAGGATGTCAAGTTCTACAATACGGATTTTGACGATCTGCAATTCAAGTATGAAGTTAAGAATATTGTATATGAGGATGGTACAGGTATGCAGGAACAGTCCTCAATGGATGCAATGGATAGACAGGAAGTAACGGTGCGTGTAACCGATAAACGGAATTTGGAGATCGATTACAATGCGGGAAGATTTTCGCCACGGGCACAGTTTTCCTTTGAAGTGTATAATCATACTTCAAAAGATATTAAAGGCGTACAGGGAATTCTGAGAATCAAGGATTTATTTGGTGTGGATATTCTGTCTTCCGGATTGGATTTTACAGGGCAGATAATCGGGGCAAACAGCAATATCACCGTCTCTGATATGGGGATTGATATCAATCAGTTTATAGATGAGGAGGTAAAAGTATATAACACGGATTTTGATGATCTGAATTTTGAATATGAAGTGACGGCCATTGTCTACGAAGATGAGGAAGAACAGTCGGAAGAAATGGAAGAAACAAAAGAGGATGCCGGACAGGAGAAGGCGGAAAATGACAGGAACGAAGACGCAGAAACACAGACCGGGGCGGAAAGTGACAGGAACGAAGACACAGATACGCAGACCAGGGCGGAAAGCATGACTGCCGAGCAGGCAATGCAGTGGCTAAACGGCAGATGGGATGCAGGAGATGGTGTGACGTATCATTTCAGATTGAATGCAGATGGGACTTTGCCGATGCCCGCAGAAGGAGAATACTGGAGTGCATACTCTTCCGGCACATGGTCCTGCAGCGGTAATACGATTGTAATGACCGGATTCAGGGAGGAAACTCCTGGTATGGGATTCGGATATATGGACAGGGAAATCAGAGTTGTACGGAAAGGTGAAAATGAGGCTACGATAGAGGGGACTTCCTATGTTTCCGGTCATGAAAGTGAAGTGCCGCCGTCATCGACGACAAAGACGATGAAACGGATGTAGTTTAAAAATTTAGTTGAAAATTTTTCTAAAAATAACTTGTCATTTATTTTGTTACTTTTGTCACTTCACTATATTTATGTCAACTTAATATCAAAAATTATGTCAAATAG